>Ga0315285_10004193_pt1 | contig 14977 bp, 11 predicted proteins | sample YL17G09_36_MG_FD_203698 | JGI IMG/M metagenome (GOLD analysis project Ga0315285, IMG submission 203698) | Sediment microbial communities from Yellowstone Lake, YNP, Wyoming, USA - YL17G09_36 | ecosystem: Environmental > Aquatic > Freshwater > Lake > Sediment | place: USA: Wyoming | collected...
CTTTCCACGGGGGAAAGGCAGAAGATGAACATGATAAGGGGCTTCGTGACGGACCCCGAGATCCTGTTCCTCGACGAACCGACCCTGGGGCTCGACGTGAACGCCAGCAGGACGATCAGGGAGTACGTCATGAACTGGGTGAGGAAAAGGGAACACAAGACCGTCCTCCTCACGACTCACTACATGATGGAAGCCGAGATGATGTGCGACCGCGTCGCGATCATCGACCGGGGCCGCATACTCGCCCTCGACACTCCGGCGAACCTGAAGAGGATGATCCGCAAGGAATCGACCGTCCAGCTCGAAGTGGACACGCTGAAGAGCACGGCCCCCATAGGCGGGATAAAGGGCATCGGGAACTTCAGCTCCAAGGACGACATCGCCCACGGCACGACGAACCTCACGATAATCGTCGAGGACGAGAGCGCGATATCGGACATCATGAGCGCGATCACCGCGCAGGGGTCGAGGATACGCTCGATGCGCAAGACAGACCCCACCCTCGAGGACGTGTTCATCAGCATGGTGGGGAAGGGGTTGGAGGAGTGACCGAGCCAGGCTTCATCCGGCTCAACGTCCGCGCGCTGTTCGGCCGTTCGTACCCGAGGGTGATTGGCGGGACGCGCGAGCTGAGCTGGATCTTCTTCGAGACCGTCCTCCCCATCCTCTCCATCGCGGCCTACGTGTTCATCTACAAGGCGTTCCTCCCGCCTAACCCGGACCAGACGATGCTCGACAAGGTGAACTCCCTCGTCGGGTACGTTGTCATCGGCGGGACGATGACGGCCTTCTGGCTCAACGTCCTGTGGTCGATGGCGTCGCAGCTCTACTGGGAGAAGGAGGTCGGCAACCTCCAGCTGTACATGATGGCGCCGATGTCCCGCATGGCCCTGCTCGGCGGGATGGCGGTGGGTGGGATGTTCATGACATCGACCAGGGCGTTGACGACCCTCGTCGTCGGCGTCTTCATCTTCGGCATCGTCCTCACAATCAGCAACCCGCTGCTCATCCTTGCGGTGTTCTTCGTCACGCTCATCGCCCTCTACGGAATGGGCATGATGTTCGCTTCCCTCTACCTGCTCTACGGCAGGGAGGCGTGGAACCTCTCGGCGCTGATGGAAGAACCGATATTCCTCCTGTCCGGGTTCTACTTCCCCGTCAAGGCTCTGGGTCAGACCGTGGCGATCGGCGCATCGGTAATCCCCGCCACGCTCGGCCTCGACGCTCTCAGGCAGCTGATGTTTCCCGTCAGCGGCTTCGGGACGCAGTTCTACTTCTTCTCGCCGGAGCTCGAACTCGCAGTGCTCTGCGTCCTGGCGGCGGTGTTCCTTGTGCTCGCGAAACTGAGCCTCGGTTACCTGGAGACCCTCGCGAAGAGGGAGGGGAAGCTGACGACACGACATCAGTAGCGGACGAGTGGCGGGTGTTCAAGCAGGCCGCGTGGCTCGGCTGGGAGATGGATAGCAACTGGACCGAGCCGGGGCTGTTCCTCATCTACTCGATCATCAAGCCCGTGGCGGGGGCGTTCATCCTCGTGCTCATGTCGTTCGTTGCGCTCTTCATCGGAACGGGAAATCCGGACCTCGGCAAGTCGGCGATGTTCGCATACCTGTTCGTGGGGAACGCGTTCTTCATCTACGTCGCCAGCGTCCTATTCGGATGCTTCCAGGTCATCCAGTCCGACAGGGAATGGTACCAGACGATCCGCTACGTCTACATGTCGCCGATCAACTTCTACACCTACATCGTCGGCAGGGCCGCCTCGAAGGTCCTTTTAGCGACAATTGCGACGGCGGTCACGCTCGCGTTCGGTGTCTTCGCCCTCCACATCGACCTCTCGATGTCGCTCTGGGACATCCCTCTGTTCCTCGCGGTCATGGTGATCGGACTTCTGTGCGTGGTGGCCATCGGGCTCTGCCTCGCGGGGCTTTCCTTCCTGACCGCGAAGCACACGCACGGACTTGCGGAGGGCATCCCCGGCATGTTCTATCTCTTCTGCGGGGTCATCTTCCCGCTCTCCGTGCTGCCTGGCTGGGGGCAGTCCGTCGGGAGGGCGCTACCGATAACCTACTGGCTCGAGGCGATAAGGCGCCTCATCCTCCCTAGCTCTCAGATCGCTCAGGTGACGACCGGACTGGAGCAGACAGACCTGGCGGGAATAATAATACTCCTCCTCGTGTCGACCGCCTTCTTCTTCCTCCTGTCGATACTGCTGTTCCGGATGACCGAGTACCTCGCGAGAAAGGCCGGCATAATCGACATGACGACGAACTACTGAGGACCGACGTAGCTCGTATTCTCCGCCGTGATAACGGGTTCGCAAGTTTATTGATGTTTTTCCGGTTCTTTCCCCGCCGCAATGACATTGGATGCAGGAGCCCTCGGCCGAGACACTCTAAGGCACACTGCCTTTGGCGGGGACGCGGAAAGCTTTTTCCGGAAGGCGATCGAGCAGGCGGCGGTCGGAAACTTCGATGAAGCGATCGATACACTCCACGAGGTCACCAAGGCCAAGCCCGACTACCTCCAGGCATGGAATGCCAAAGCGATGCTCTACCGCATAGTCGGCAACAAGAAGATGGCGGAGCTTTGCACCGAGACCGTGCGCAGCATCGTCTCGACCAAGCGACCCTAGAGGTCTTCCACGCCCGCCTCTTCAGGCGTCTTGCGCCCGCCTGCGCTCCCCCTTTCTCTCCCCCGCCTCCGCTCCCGCCGCTCTCGAACGTAAGGATATCTGGTGACGCGCCCGCACTTGAGGCACGTGCTGATGACCTTCCCGCCGCCGACCCTGATCCGTGCGGTGGCGGACGGCAAGAGGAACGTGCCGCATCCGCGGCAGAAGTTCCGGCGCAGGTCCGGCCCCGGGGTGACGTTGTACCTCATCCCTATCTTCCTCGCGAGATCGACGTACCTGTTCGCCCTCATCCAATTCTTCTTCATGGCTTCCTTCTCCGCCATCCCGAACAGGGTCTCGATCCGTTCCTGGGCAATCCTTTTCTCTTGGGATTTCTTGCGGCGCACGGCCACCGCAATGCGTCAGCCACAGAAAGTCATTGCGGCGGGAAGGCGTTCAAGGCAAGCTCTCGAACTTCGCTTGCCCGGAGAGCAGCTTGCCGATGATCGGCCCCAGCTCTGAGGAGGCGGGCCTCTTCTGGGCGGCGGTGTCCCGCTCCCTGATCGTCACAGTCCCGTCCTGCAGGGTCTGGTGGTCGATCGTGATGCAGTACGGCGTCCCTATCTCGTCCATCCTCGCGTATCGGCGTCCTATGCTCCCGCCCTCATCGTAGAAGCACTTGAACTCCTTCGCGAGCTGTTCGTAGATTGGCATCGCCTTCTCCGGGAGTCCGTCCTTGCCCAGCAGGGGGAGAACCGCCACCTGCGTCGGCGCGATCTTTGGCGGGAGGTGCAGCACGTACCTCTCGCCCTTCTCCGTCTTCACCTTCTCATACTTCGCATCGAGGACCGCCCAGAACATCCTGTCGATGCCGAAGCTCAGCTCGAGGACGTGAGGGATGAACGTCTCTCCATCTATCGTCACGGTCTGCGAGACCTTCGAGGTGTTCTGGTGACCGGAAAGGTCGTGGTCCCCCCTGTAGTGCACGCCCCCGATCTCCTTGAACCCGCCGAGCGAGTCCTGCTTGACCTCCATGTCGAAGTGTATCCTGTTGTAGAAAGCGCGCTCGCCCTCGCCTAGCTCCGCGAACCTGAACCTGTCCGCGGGCACCGCCAGCTCCTTCAGGAAGAAGTCCTGGACCTTCGCGAGGTGATAGACGTAGAACATGGGGAGCCCCGACTTCACCAGCTCGGAGCAGGTCGCCCTGTCGGCTCCACCCTGGTCCTTCTTGTCCGCACGGGCGACGAGGAGTTCGGACGATTGCACATCATCGAAAGCGATGGAGCTGTCGAACGTCTTTGGGTTGAAGAATATCTGCAGCTCAGCCTGGATGAACTCCCGCATCCTGTACGTCCCCTGGCGGGGAGAAATCTCGTTGCGGAAGGCCCGCCCGACTATCGCGAGGCCGAGCGGCAGGTGCCTCCTGAGCGCCTCGAACTCCCGCTTGAAGTTGATGTAGACGCCCTGCGCGGTCTCCGGCCTCAGGTACGCGGGGTCCTTGCCCATGGGGCCGACCATGAGCGGGAACATCATGTGGAACGGCTTCGAGGGGGCGAAAGCGCCTTTGCATTTGGGGCATCTGATTTTGTGCTCGACGAGGAGCTTGTCTATCTCCTGCGGCGGGACACCCTCGTAGCTCTTCTTGGTGGCCTCCTCGAGGAGGTGGTCCGCGCGGTAGTTCTCCCCGCACTTCGTGCAGGTGACCAGGATGTCCGTGAAGTGCTCAACGTGACCCGATGCCTTGAGGCTCGCCTCGGGCAAGATGCTTGTCGTGTCGATCAGGTAGTAGTCTTCCCCCAGATGCAGGAAATAGTCTATCCAGAGGTCTTCCAGCCGCCTCTTCATCAGCGCACCGTTGTGCCCGTAGTCATAGAAACCGGCGAACCCGCCATAGAGGTCCGCGGTCGGCCAGATGAACCCCTTTCTGACTGACAGGGACATCAGCTCGTCGTACCTGTCCATGCGTTTCACTCCAAAGCCGCAACGATGTCCAGCTCATATAGCATTGCGAAGAGCCTGTCGTTCGAGTCGACGACGGGGAGCTGCCCGAAGTCGTATCTGTACATGAGGGTCGCCGCATCGCTCGTCCCGGTCTTCCTGAAGACGGTCACGGGCTTGCGGATCATGATGTCCCTCACAGCTATCTTCGGCAGGCTGATTTTCTTCTCCTCGTAGTAGAGCCTCATGACGTTGCGCAGCCCCTCCCACGTCCACGCGTCCTCGTCCCCCGCCAGCCCGAGGTCGTGGATCGCGACGCTGCCGTTGATGATGCTGAGGTTGAAGACGTCCCTGTCCGAGATCAGGCCGGCGAGCTTCCCATCGTTGTCGAGCACGGGCAGCGCGAACACTTTGCCGAGGCGCATTATCTCGGATGCTATATTGAGAGGGGTGGACTCGTGGATCGCGACGCAGGGGCTCCGCAGGATTTCCTCGACCGGCTTGTCGAGGCCCAGCCCGCCTATGTAACCGAGGAAATCAGCGGGCGTGATGATGCCGACAAGTCTGCCCTTCTGCACGACAGGCAGGTGGTGCAGGTCCTCCTTGATGAATGTCCGAGCGACCGACTTGATGTCCTGCGTCGACTCGACGGACGGGTAGTCCCTGACCATGATCAGGGCGAGCTGTTCCTCCTCCGGCTTCGCAAAGATGTGCTTCCTCGCGACGAATCCCGCAAGCGTGCCGTCCTTCTTGACAACGGGGACGCCGGTGAGCGTGTGGGTCACGAGAAGTTTCAGGACTTCGGTCCTGCTCCCGGGAAGGACCGCCACGATCGGGTTCTTCGTCATCAGGTCTTTTGCGGTCAGCGCCTTCTCCGGCGCGTATTTCGGCGGCTTCCTCTCGGGCGGCCTGGTTCGCTCCTTCGGGGCCTCTCCCTTCGCGATTCCTTTTCTTGCCTTTGCCATCTCTCTTCGCCCAACCAGACTAGCGCGACGTCGGCGTCCGTCGCCCTCAGGACAGCGCTGTACGGGTCCTTGCCGGCCGGCACATCCAATACGGCCAGACGGGCCCTTTCACCGATTTGAACTCCGCTATTATCCGGCGCACTTAAACCTTTTCGCCCCCTTATCGCCATGCGCACGATGTCGGCGGGCGAGACGTCCCCTTGCAGCTTCGCCGCTCTGAATGCGAAGTCGATCTCGCGGAGCATCGACGGAGTGTTGAGCATCGCGTTGTCGGTGCCGAGCATGAGGGTGACGCCCTTGGACAGCATCATCGGTATGTTCGGCAACTTCCCGAAGAACGCGTTCGATCTTGGACAGATAGCGATTGGTGTTTTGGAGTTCGCGCATCGCTCCAAGTCGCTTTCTGATGCGTAGATCATGTGGACCAGGAACGCCGGTTTGAGGTCCAGAGCCTTGTCGATGTCCTCGCGGTTGACCTCGCTGCAATGGATGGCGAAAGCCTTTCCCGCCCTTCTGGCGTCGAGAGAGAGCTTCTGGACTTCCGAGTAGGGCCAATCTCGCATGCTGCTTATCCCGAGTCCGTCGCAGATCCGCAAGAGGGCGGCGACTTCCTCCTTGCTGTACTTCATCGCCTTGGGACGCCCCATGCAAACGGGTTCGATGCCGCTGCCGAGACATCCCTTGAAGAGCATTCTCGCTCCGTCGATCCCCGTCTCCCGGAAGTCGAGGAATGAGCCTGTGCCGCCGCGCACCATCGCCTTGACCGCACCTTGGATCCCGGAGACGACCTCCTCCTCTGTGGCCTTCGCGAGCATGCGGTGCTTCAGGCCGCTCGGCGGGCCGAAGAGCTTCTCGACCGTGCCCTCCAGTTTCATGCGTATGAAAGCGTCGCCCAGGTGCGTGTGAGCGTTGCAGAAGGCGGGGAGGACGATGCCCGTGGCCACCGGGTCTGCCGCCTTCTTCTTCGACAGTTCGACTATCACTCCGTCCTCAATGCCGACGCTTCCATCAATGAAGCCCTTGACGGATAGCACGAAGCCGTTGACGGATTCCACGGCCCGCCATCGAAGGGGAGACTATTAGCGTTTTTCGTGCCTCTCGTGATTTCATCCCGCCATCATCGTCGGTCACCTTTAATGTCATGATGTGGGTTCCAGCCATCGCGTGGACACACTGGCGGGAATCCGTGGCGGTGAATGGGAACGTCCCGCCAGGGCTCGGACATGGGTCTGGTGCGATACCGTCGTTGTAGTTCGTCGTGGCGGTGGCAAGAGTACCGTCCCCCTGTCCCAGATGAATGTCAGGTGGTCGCTCTCCGGGTCGATGACGGCGGCGGTAAACGTGATATTCATTCCCGCCAAGAAAGCGATCGCCGCCAAGCCCCCGAGCCCCTCGTCTGATGGAACCATGGCGCATCCTGATTCCGTGTCCGCACCCCTTCCCGACTGCATGCACTGATTGGCGCGCTTCTTAGTGCGCTACTTGCTCGTTGACTGTAGTCACCCTCTCGCCCTCCATATCTCCGTTTGCGCTAAACTCACCGCCGTGGACCTTGATGTCCCGACATGTTGGAGCAACGCAATCTACGCCTGAATCGATCTGCTCTACACTCTCATCCATGCTCGAACGTCTGAATCGACCGTTTCTCCACCGAGACCAGTCTCATCCACATCGGGAGCAACCTCGTCTACATATGAATGGACCTGTTCCCGACTGTAGCACACAGCCGTCCAACGTTGAGGAATGCAATTCAGCCTCGAAACAGGGCAACTCCAATGGGGAACAAGTCAGTCCCGGCGTGGACCGATTCGATTCACATGGAGAGCAGTCCCGCGCACGCGTGGACGACATCGATTCGGATGGTGGAGGATGTGTTTCAAGGGTAGAGAGGGTCAGCGACGGTGGACGGCAGGTGAGTTCGCATGGCGCCGACACGAGTGCGGCTGTCCTTGGCGGGAAGGCTGACGTGGATGGAATCGATTCGAAATGAGACTTGGCGGGGAAGATACCATGTCGATATGTAGCCAGGGCGAAGTATTCTTCATCGGATCAGGACCAAGTCCACTCCATACGGGACCCGATTCTCCCCAATCGGAACCGTATCCGGGGCAATTGTCCGCGACCTGGGGCCAATTGCCCCCGTAGCCTTCTCAATTGTCCCGGTATCGGTCCCAATTGTCCCGTGTATGGGAGCATTGTCCCGGGATCCGTCCCGATTGTCCGAGGGTCGATCCCCGTGCCCGCGCACATGGAGCGGTTGTCCCGGAGACGGTCCCCGTTGTCCCCGGATTGGGGGCGGTTGTCCCCGGACACGTCCCAATTGCCCCGGTATGCGTCCCCGTTGTCCGAAGGCATGGGGCAATTGTCCCCGACATCGTCCCGGTTGTCCCGCGCCCTGCCGTGCTGTCGCGGCATCCCCGATTCCTGTCCCTCGTTCGATTCCGGTTGTCCGAGAGCCGGTCCCAATTGTCCCGGGCGGCGGGACAATGCGCCGCTTATCCGTCCCAATGGATCAGAACCCGCTGCCAATAGGTTCTCAGCCCGAAAAACAGTCTCGACCGTGATACTGGCCCCCCTAATATCAAGTGGACGTCAAGTCATCACTGCCCGGGTCGGTGACGATTGCCTTGAAGTCTGTCGGCACGCTGAGCAACATCGCTCTCAAGTCGGAGACTTCCCAGACCTATGTGTCGTTATGGCGGGCGTTGAAGGTGTGATGGGTCTTTGACTCGAATCGATCTTTGGCGGTGGACTTGGTGGGGATGGAACCGGGAGCCACGTAGGATCATGAGCAGGAGAAAGGCTGAAGGTTCCGAGGAAGAGATAAATAGGCACGGTCCGCTCAGACCATCGTGAGGGGCCAAGACACCGGACGGATCCTGTTCAAGGAGAGCCACGATCCTCAACTTCTGTTGAACCTCGTGACCATACCGTTCGTCTTCCTGCTCGTGGGGTTCTTCATCTTAACTTGGGATCCGGATTTCGGCGCATGGTGCTTGCTGATCGGCGTGCTCGCCGCGATCGCCGAATATCTCTTGCTTCCTCAGAGACTCGTGGTGACGACGGTCGGCATCCAGCCGCAGCTCATGAGGTACAAGGCCCTGTTGAAGAGATTGCGCTTCGTGCCATGGGACAGCGTGACTGCAATCTGGCCCCTATACTGGACCAATCCGCAGACTGCCGAAACCAAGCTCCGCGGATTCGAGGTGGCTGTGCCCGAAATAGGAACGACCAGGTTGGCGCCGACGCGATCTCTCAGCGGGAAGGCCAAACCCGAACACCTAGAGAGCGCGGTCAAGGAAAGCTTGGGCCCGGGATTGGACGCAGTCTGGCGTGAAATTCCAGGAATATCAAGAAACGAAATCGAAAGCATGAGGAAGGTGTTGATGACATCATATACAAAGGAATCCGTGTCGGGACTTGCCCAGATATACATTCCGATGATCGCCTTCATGGAGATTCAAGCATTCTACGTGATGCTCAACAAAAGAATGCTGAATGCTGACCAATTGTGCGTTCTAGCCATTCTGATAATGGCGGTCTCGGCCATCCTCTCTTTGATTATCTTCATCAACCTGTATCGCCTCTGGAAGCGACAACGGTTGTATTCCGATACTCTCAGTCTCTACTTTCAGGTCAGGCGGTACGAAGAGAAATCTGGCAAGCACCTGTTGCCTCAGATGCAGATGCTCGCCAGGTACCGGAAGCTGGACCCGAGGCCACCTCCCGTGGAAACCTACAGGGGGCATGAGCTGCTCAGGAAGCTCAGGCGCCTGAACGTCAAGACCTACTCCTGGATCGGGGCCTCGTTTATCGTCCCTTTAGCCGTCATGCCATTGGCATTCACATACCACCTATCGCCAATCCTTTTGCTGTTAGCTCTTCCGATTATGCCTGCCGCGGTGCTCCTCGGGGCATCCAACTTGTTTGAGGCTCAGAACGTAGTGACCGAGTTGAAGATGATCGTGCACGAGGAGTGGAAGACCGGGCAGAGATACCTGCCGGAGAAGACGGATTTGCGTATCTGGGGGATTCAGCGCGACCCCGTCAAATTGATGGAGAAGAGCCTTCCCCGCCTTCGGGCGATCGTATCGAGAAAGGATCGCATTGCGGCCGTCATATCGACGTCAATCGTTATCTTCGCCGTGATCATGATTGCATTGTTCGCGCTCAGTGGGGAAGCGCGGACCTTCGTTCTCGTCCTGAGCTTATTGATGCTTCTCATCCCTTTCACATTGCTAATACAGAAGAGAATCGCTCCAGAGATTCGCGATCCGGCCGTGAGGACGATTCTCGAATACGAGAAGGTCACAGGGCGCCAGCTCCTGCCGACGGAACTCGCCTCTCTAAGGGAGAAGCAGAAAGACAACTAGCCGCCTCGCCGCATTTTCGAGGTTCCGCCCAGCTTCATCGCTGGAGTATCAAAGCGGAGTGTTCAGTACGGTCGGAAAGGCCCGGAAGGTTCGCGGTATCTCCTTCTCCGGCGAATCAAGACGATTGCGAAAATAATCACAACAATGACGATGATGATTGCCGTGATCCAGAGCAAACAGAGAGTCTCCTCTGACATCTCAGCGCGGAAAACCTCGGTCCGCTCCACAGTCATGTCCACATTCCGGGGGCAGTCCGTGAACTTCGTGTCTGGAGCAACCACGTTGACGACTGATGTGCCCATCACCCACGTCGGAATGGCGCCGCCGGTCATGTAGACCGCATAGGGCGCTGGAATCCAGGCCAGCGTCCCATCGTCCCCGGTGTGATTCACCCATAAGGTCCTGCCTCCGAACGAGACGTAAACATCGGCTCCCATGAGCGGCGTTCCGTCCGCATTCAGGGTGCGGACAGTGAGATACTTCGCGAGGTATATCCGATTGGGCCCACCACTCAATCCACCGCCACCGATTGATGAATTCACGATGAAGAACGTGCCGCCGTCCGTTGCATCCACGGCGCTTTCCGTGATGCCTTCGAACGTCCCATTCGCGAATATCACCAGTTGGTCGCTCGTGTCGCCCCTCAGCCCGACTCGACACCGCGAAATCGTGTTGCGATCGAGTCGGACGGGGATTTCATGGATTGATGTCGTGAGGTCAATCAATTCCAATGCGACATCGCAATCGTGAAACCAATTCTCCCTTATCTGCGTGAAAGTCCCGAACTGGATCGTGTAGTTTGCGAATTCGTTTCCCAAAAAGAGACCGCCTCCCTGAGCCTCTACAAAGCCTTCCTCCAAGTAACTGCGCTCAATTATCAGCCTGCAGCCGCCCCAAGCCATGATTGGCGCTCGTACCAAGCTCGAATCGTGGATGCTGACATTGGAGTATGAGCAATCGAACGCCAATGGTTGGTAGACGCTCTCGAAGTCGCGCAGGCTGCTGTTGCTTATGACGACGTTCGACGAGTCTATGCGCATTCCGAAATCTGATTCGCCAAGTGTCGAGTCTGCAATCGTGAGGGTCGAACCGTCCACGTGCATTCCCGTGTAACTGCTCAAGACCGACGTATTCGCGAGGCCCATTTCCGAATCGAAAATGGCCATGTTAGCGTACATGTTGTTCGATATGTTTGAATCGCGCAGGCTGAGAGTGGAATCCCCTGCAGTCAAACCCCCACCGCCATTGTTCCGAACAAAGACATCTCTTCCCGAGAAGTCGCTCTCATTCGAGACATAGATGCCCGATTTGGAATTCGCACGCACGTCCAGTCCCGACGCGACGACGGACGAAGCGTTAATGACTATCCCCCAGTCCAGCCCGCCCACAGCTGTCACGTTGTTGAGAGTCGCAGTTGTATGATCTGCCAATTGCACACCCGTGCCGCCGAAGGACAGCGAGCAACCGTCGATGAACACTCGCGATGCCCGCGCGTGGATGCCCATGAGCCCGCCGAAGATTGTGCAGTTCGCGAAATAGCCCGCACTCCCCGGCTCGAACGCAAATCCGCCCCAGAAATCCGAGATGTTGTAGGAAGCCACTGAGATGTCATTGCTCGCTGTCCCATTCGCCTCCAGTATCCCCTGGATGCTCACCTGTTTGTCCTTGTGCACCCAGACCTGCTCGCCTGGGCGGAGGATCAGGACATCTCCGGCGCACACCGTGATGTTCTCAAGGATAGCGTACGTTCCTGGCAACATCCCCGGCCCAACCGCGCTCGAATTGGCTTTCACGTCCTCCAACGACCAGCGAACGCCAGTGCATGGAGTGGTGTAGGCGGCAGCTGAGGCGGGAGGAGTCCACACTACAATGGAAAGGAGAATGGCCGCGGCTGCATACAAGGCAAGGGTCCTCCAGAGAGTCAAGCTCAATACCCCGTGTCGTTGATTCCAGCTTCTCTATATATAGTTCCCTCAGTGTGCAAACATCTCATGGACCGCCGCGAAACAGCGGCATCCGGAAAAGCCCTAAGTATTCAGCCCGATACGGAGGGCGAGCGAGAGCATGGCGGCGACGACGAAGCAAGTCGATCTGTTTGGCGGGGAAGTCGAGGATTGCGTCTTCTGCAGGATCGCGCGAGGGAAGCTGCAGAGCCTTCTCGTGTTCGAGGATGATGTGTCGGTGGCCTTTCTGGACAACAACCCCGTCTTCCCCGGTCACTGCCTGCTCGTCCCGAAGGTGCACCACCAGCTGATCGAACAACTCCCCAGGGAATTCATCGACCCCCTGTTCGTGAACCTCCAGCTGATCTCGAAGGCGGTCAAACTCGGGATGAAAGCGGACGGCACCTTCCTCGGCATCAACAACGGCGTGAGCCAGCACATCCCTCACCTACACATCCATGTCATCCCTCGCAGGAAGGGCGACGGGCTGAAGGGCTTCTTTTGGCCAAGGACAAAGTACGCCGACGAGAAGACAGCTGAGGACATCCAGCATGCAATCAAGTCAGCGATTGACTCACTGAAGTCGCATTAGCCCCGCTGTCGTCCAGCATCAGTCTTTGAGCAGTTTCCCGAGCTCGAGCCTAATCTCCCCCCTCTCGACGTCCTCGTTGCTGTACGCGGTCCTGTCGAAACCGACCAGGTCGAACCCGAACCCCAGGTAGAACGCCATCGCCCCGATGTTGCAACTCTGCATCTCGAGCACTAGCATCCTCGAGCCCGCCTCCCTCGCGACCACCTCGGCTTTCCTCATGAGGGCGGTCCCTATGCCGCGCCTCTGGTACTCCTTCTGCACGAGGAACTCCCAGACTCTCGTTCTGTCCTTGAACGCGTTGAGGTCGATCTCGATCCAGCCGACCTCCTTCCCGTCCTCCACCGCGGCGAACGCGCGCGGCTCCTGCACCATCCACTGGAACAGCTCTGACTCGCAGCTCTTCTCGACCTCATGGGGGAGAGGGCGCGGTCTGAGTCTTGCGGTCCATCCCTTGCGGTTCCTCTGGAGATCGAGGGCATAGTGCTGGCGGGTCTTGTAACGGTAGATCAGCTTCGGATGAGGCTTGTCGCCTTTCTTCAGCTCTATGATGTTCATCGAGGACTGATTGCCTGCCACCGCATATGGTTTTTCCGTCTGCGGACCGCAATCCTTACTATTCCGGGAATAGTTGTCCTTTTGATGTCGGAGACTGCGGAGGCGGGGCCGCGTACTTTCACGGACGCCGAGCTTCAGGTCCGGAGAGCGAGGCGCGCGGTGCTGATTGGAGCGCTCATGCTCGTGGCAGGCCTTGTGCTCGTGCTGACTCGCTTCATAATCTACGTGGGCTCTTGGCCCGATGAGCGGCCTGTCTATCTCGCTGGGATCGGGGTCGTCCTGGCTTTCATGGGGACGATATCCCTCATTGCGGGAGTCGTTCTGACTCATATCTCAGGGCACGAGACGAATGAGCGCCCCGGTGTTGGAGTGCGGTGACAGTCTGGTTCAGCGCTTCCCGCCGCCAGCATTGCCGCGCCTCGACCATTCCTCGACCACGAAAGAGACAATCGCCGCCGCTCCCACGCTGACGATCGTGACGATGGCGACAAGCGTGTAGCTGCCTGTGCCGAGTTGCGAAGAGCATTCCTCGTCGGTGGGCACCTGAGTTCCGTCGGGACATGTCATGAATAGCCGCAAGATGAGGAATACCACGCTGGCATTTCCCGTTCCGTCATCGAGGGAATCGGCGCTGACGGTCAGGACAATCGGAGTCTGGTTTGCCGCCATCAAGTTGCCCGGGGGAGCCTTGAATCTCAGCCTCGACGTCGCCGAGCCATTCCATTGGGATGGCTCGATGCCGTACGGCGGCTCGAGGGGCGGGTTCGTGGCGGCTGTCGCCAGAGAATCCGGCACGGCGAAGCCATCGCGGTCTGTGATCGAGACCTCGAACCAGATCGTGTCCGAGGAGGGGACGATGTCTGTGTCGAGGAACCGAATCGTCACTCCGAGGAACTTCGCCGCCGCCGGATAGACGGCGATGACGAAGCTCTTGCCCGACTCGGGAATTTCCGGCAATTGAGGGTAGGTTGCGGTGGCGGTGATTGTAACGTTGTAGGCAATGTCGACGGACGGTGCGATGTATCTCAGCGTCAGCTTGCCAAGCGACGCCGTGACGGTGATGTCGCTGCCCGATGCTCCCCCGCCAGCGGAGAGGTTGCCCGCCCATTCTGGCAATACTGTTGCTCGCACCGATGCGCCGTCGACAGGATTGCCGTCTTGATCCCTCACCGAGACGGTGATGACGGCGCTTCCGCCAGCCACAATCGCTGACGGCGATTCCAGCGAAACGAAGAGACGCAATCGCGATGGAGGTCTGATATTAAGGAGGGACCAATAGTTCCAGACCGTCCCGTGTACGGGCTTCCATCCGACGAATCTCCCCTGGTTGGTGGCCTCGATATTGGTCTTGAAATATAACGTATCATATGGGAGCTTGTCTGCAATTATTCCTTGAGCCCATTTAAGAAGTGCGATTCGCTTTGTCTGATTCATCTCACGCCTCGAGGCCTCGAGCACATTGTCCATCAGGGGATCGTTGAACCCTGCGTAGTTTGGCCCGGTGGCGGCGCGTGACGAATGGAATAGATCGAAAAGGAAATCTGGATCATCGCTCGCGATATTCCATCCGGCAACGTGCATATACTCAAGTGCCCAATCTGACGAGAATGGGACTATCCCAACAATGATGCCGAAAGCCCTCATCCAATCGACAATCAGCTCGCAGAAGTCATCTCCCCACACCTGGATTATGCCGGTTTGACACACGATATTAAATCTGGAGAGGCCAAATCCCGGCATTATCACACGTCCGGTGACTGAATCCCTCGTGAACCATGAATCAGCCTCGGCGGGTCCGCCATTCGCCGCAAGCCAAGCGGCATCTGCGTGCGCGAAATCAAGCTCCTGCTGCGCGAGGCTCGAGTTGAGCTCGTAGGGCGTCAACGATTCATTGTAGAAACGGGTATTCTGGGGATTAACCGGAACGATGCCCGCCACGCCGTATCCCTGCAGCCTATCCCTAATGAACATTCCCTTGTCTATCAAGTGCGCAACAG
>Ga0315285_10004194_pt1 | contig 14977 bp, 11 predicted proteins | sample YL17G09_36_MG_FD_203698 | JGI IMG/M metagenome (GOLD analysis project Ga0315285, IMG submission 203698) | Sediment microbial communities from Yellowstone Lake, YNP, Wyoming, USA - YL17G09_36 | ecosystem: Environmental > Aquatic > Freshwater > Lake > Sediment | place: USA: Wyoming | collected...
TTTCCAGAAAACATTTTTGACCTCAGCATGGGCCTAAGAGCCTCTGCATCCTCTTCGCTGTCGAAAAGGTCGCCACTGATTGTAAGTACATTCACTTTGTTTTGTGTTGCGACGTTCAGTACTTCCCGCAAAGCCTCAATTGTTCTTTCATTCTTTCTACTAAGATGCAGGTCCGATGTGTGGAGCAGGCGAATTAAAATCCCTCCTACTTCTAAACCAAGTACCAATCATAGTGATATGGAAGATTAAACAGATAAAATTTGCGGTCTTTCTTTTTCACACACAAAAAATAGGGAAATAGTCTGGGAGATGTCCCCAAACGGTCGGGAATACCTCACCCCGGCCGCTTTTTATTGACTTGGTATGCTTTTCTGCTAGGTTCTCATTCATTTTGCTTTCCTCAGAAATATCAAGTTATCCTTTTGGCAAACGTATTCAAAGCCTACTTCCAAGAGAGCCTTGGAAGCGTTCAAGACGCTCAAGGAGGTTGTCAAGGCAGCGCCGAGGTTGATGCTCTGGTCATTCCGGGAGATCTTGAGAGTCAAGTAAGGGCAGCCATGCGGTTTGATGAAGATGTCTACGAGTTGCTTCCTAAGAACGCTAAGGACGTGGCTTCAACTGAAACCGAAGAAGAGAGGGAAACGCGCAAGGAGTTCTATCGAAAGACCGGCGGCAAGGTCCAAGTATCCATTCCTGAAAAGAGACGAGAACGCGCTTAGAAACATCCTTCTATTGACTGAGACTTTCACCAATACAGACCCCCCTATCCCCCTACCCTTTTTTAGGCCTTGGTTTTCATGGCTCCTGCGAGTCTTTCAAACTCAGGCTGCTAGATCCACAAGCTATCGTAGCACTCCAGGCAGTAGTAGTGCCTGTTGGCTAGCCTGTGGCTCCAGCACCCCTGGCCGCGCTCTAGGCTTCTGCCACAACGCCAGCACCTGATGTTACGGTGCCAGCGGTAATGAACGAGCCGAACCCGCGAGAAAGAAGGCAAACAAGACCCCTAAGCTCAGCTCACCAGTGTCCGGGTTTAGAGGCTTGCCAACGCGCTGACAGAAAATTAAGTGGTCTTGACGAACTCTTCCCTCTTTTTCCTCTGGAACAATGACGAACCTTCGCGTGAAAACATTGTTCTTTAGAGTGATCTGTGAGGGTATTCTAAGGTACATCTTATTCCCAACGGAGCTAATTTTACCCTTATTTCGCAAAACAGACCCTTCCCCTAGCCTATTTCAAAAACAATTTTCTTAACTGGAAGGTAACCACAGGGTGGTGTACCCTCTTTTTTGAGTTGACTTGCACCATAAAAAAGATGCCCTACCCCTTCTGAAGACTCTTCGCAGCTGCAGAAAACGTGGGGGTACCTGTGTTTTACGTGGTGTCCGCACCGCTAAATTACATCAACATTTTCTAGGCCCACACGTGATGCTGGAAAAAAAGAATTCTTTTTTTCAGCAGAGTTACCAACCAAACGGTTCCTGCCCTTTCAGGATTCTGAAAGCTTATCCACAAAAGACCATCACTGAAGCAAGACGCGACCATCGCGACCCCTAGACTTTGAAGGGTTCAACCTATCCTAACCAGAGCAGGAACAGCCTGTCGTTCCATAGGACTCGGTCAGCTAAAATTATATAAACTTATATAACAGTTTGTATATCGTATATTTCGAGGGACCAAGATGGAAGTGCTTCATGAGCCTCAGCTGGATACCATCCTAATGGTGGAGAAAGCAATCCTAGACGCTGATGATTATCCAACAAGGATGGACCTCTGGAGGAATCTGCCTCGAAAGGTCCAGTACCAGACCTTCAAGCGAATATTAGATTATCTAGAAGCCTCTGGGAAAATAACGTTCAACGGAAAGAAAATCATCTACACCGGAGTAAACAACCCCAAACTGCGGGCCCTGATGGAGTCAAGCATCCGCGTTCGGTAATCATCTTTTCCGGTAGCCGAAGATCCTATCATACTCCTCATGTGACAGCAAATCCAGTATGTGGGGACACACTCCAATTCCTTCCTCGCAGAAAATCGTGTAGCATGAGCGGTATCCCTCGGGGTGCGCGTAACGATACAGATTGTTCACGCCATACCGCTCAATGTAGCGAGGTGGAATCTGCTTTTTCCTTATCGGCTCTCCTGCATACATGTGCTCTTTCAGGACGGTCTCCATGCTCTCAATCCATCTTCTAAATTTGCTGTTAGGGTTCTGAGTCTTCAAGAACTCAGCAAGCTCCTTGGATCGGAAAACAGCAGGTGAAAGCTGGCGAACCATACAGAATTAATACAGGAGCATACCGCTTAAGATTTGTGCGATCCTCAGCTTGACTGCTTGTTTCTGCACAGAAAAGCCCCTCCGCAGCTGCAAACCTCCTTAACCCTTTAAAATTCACAGAACGTGAAGTCTATTACATGAGTAGAGGGCAAAGAATAACAACTCTCACTCATTTTCGGGAGAAGACAGCAACCACAAACTGAAACCTCCAAGACAAATTATGACCAATCCAAGCAGCAATGCTCCCGTGATGCTTGCTTCCTCAAGAAACGGTTCTTACAAAGAAAAAGATGGAATGCCCAGACTTCAGTGGAGACATCTCCACTTCTGCCGTAGTTACCTCACCCCGGCCACTATTTGGATGACTCCGGTTGCTTTTTCTGTCGTAGTCACTCATTTACGTTTCCTCAGGAATATTAACTCGTCCTTCTGGTAGACGTATTCGAAGCCAACTTTCAGTAATGCCTGGGCTTCTTCACGAGATGGTCCTCGATATTGGTTGCTTGGGATGTTTTTCTTTTCACCTGCACTCTGCAAAGACTTAATTCTGTGGGATGTGCTATTTCCAATTAGGAGGGATTCTGCGTGAAGCTGAGTCTACCTGTAGCTTATGTGACAAGCATCTTGCTTTTCATAGGAAGCTACTTCGCGAGAGTTTACCTCGCAGGTGGCGTAAGCTGGTTGGTAATCTGCACAATAGTAGCGTCAGTGCTTCTGACAGCTTACTCGAAGAGCTTACCAACGGCATTTGCGATGATGGTCACTTCAATGCTGGTGAGCTTAGCAGTCTTGTACAAGTTTGCCGTAAGCGTGGACTTCCACGATTTTCGCTGGCTCTGGAAGATCTGGTGCCTACTCGGCGAGGAAATAACCGTTGCGAGTTTGAGGCTCGTCCTTGCGTACTCTCTGATAATCATGGTAGTTGGGATGACAACATCAATTGTAGTTTCACTGTTGAAAGATTGAGAAACAACCACAAGCACTCCGTCGAAGTATCCATCCACTAGAGTTACTCGGCTTTCTGGAAACTCGGAGCAAACCAGAAGCTCTATGTTTCTTGGTGAGGCTCCCACGTACACGCCTAACAGGACCGCGAAGGCGATTATTCGAAAATCACCTATTCCAATGCGCTCACGTTCTGTTATTCTCTTTTCGCTATGCAGGGGAAAGATTCATGTTGCATCGGCTTCTAGGTCTAGCTACTCCTTGCAACATGCAGAAACAGGACTTTAGAACTTAACTCCTAGAACTAGGACTCGTGAACGTGCGTAGTGATCATTAAACGAAGAGGGTGAATTCGCAGAAGGGTTAATAATTGTTTGTGGCGTTATATTATTGCTAGCGAGATGATAGGTTTTGGATAGGCTTAAGACGGGTTTGGTTTCTTGCATTGGGGTTTTAGTGTTGTTTGGGGCATTGTTTGGTGTGGTTTTGAATGTTCCAGTGGCCGGGGTTGGCGGAACCATATACATAAGGGCAGACGGAAGCGTTGAGCCTTTGGCAACACCGATTTCCAATCTTAATAACGTTATTTACACTTTCACGGACAATATCAATGATCCCCTTGTGATAGAGAGAGACAACATCGTGGTGGATGGGGATGGTCACGCAACTCGAGGAATAGGAACGGGAACAGGAATTGGACTCTCCTACAGAAGCAATGTAACACTCAAAAACCTCGTGATCACGCAATTCGGCTTCGGAATTAGTCTTAATCATTCTGCGAGTTGCGCCATCGTGGGAAACATTATGATGGAGAACAGCTTTGAGGCGATCCGGCTTTACGAGTCCTTGAGTAACAACATAACTTCAAATGACATAAACGCAACTGATTATGATGGAATCGTTCTATATGGGTCTTCAGATAACAATATTGACAAAAACAACTTGACAGATAACTATGATGGTATTCGCCTTTATGAGTCTTCGAAAAATGATATGGCAGAAAACATTGTTACAAACAATTATTACGGTATCTTTCTTGCTTTTTCCTCCGACAATAGCATCTTCCATAATAATGTAACGGCAAACGATGGAAATGGTGTCAGCCTCGCTTGGTCTTCCAGCGGAAACCGAATAGTGGAAAACCACATAGCAGCAAACAAATGGTGCGGGATTTATCTCAACGCGTCTTCGAACAACGTGGTTTGTCACAACAGCTTTGTGGACAATGCCCAGCAAATTAGCGTCAATGACTCGGTAAACCTGTGGGATGATGGTTATCCTTCTGGCGGAAACTACTGGAGCGACTACAACGGCACAGACTTGTACGGTGGCTCTTATCAGAATGAGACTGGTAGTGACGGAATAGGAGACACTTCATACGCTATTGATGCAAACAACCAAGACCGTTACCCCCTATTGGACACAAGTCCGCCCACCACAATTCATGATTATGACGGTACATGGCATACCGTAGATTTCACTATCAAACTCACATTCAACGACGACCGTAGTGGTATAGCTGAAACCTACTACAAAATCAACGATGGCCCAATTCAAAATGTAAGTGCACACGGACAACCACTCATCACTGCAGAAGGTGCCGACAACAAGTTAGAATACTGGAGTGTAGACAATGCTGGCAACGAAGAGCTTCCACACAAAATCCTAACAGGAATCAAATTAGACAAGACTACCCCAATAATCGGAACCCCAAGCCAAAGTCCTTCAGGTACTGTGGACCAGTGGCAAGAGGTCAAGGTTTCAATGAGTATTACTGATGCTTTCAGCGGTGTGAAAAACGCAACTCTACTTTATACGATAAACAATGGAAGCTCATGGGAAACACCGAGAACGATGAACTATAATGTAACAACTAATTCCTACGAAGCAACTATTCTTGGGCAACCAGATGGCACGATATTGAAATACAAAATCGTTGCCTATGACATCGCAGGAAACGACAGAGTTGAAAACAATGCAGGGGAATACTACGCCTACCTAGTGATTCCAGAGTTTCCATCATTCCTTATCGTGCCTCTGCTAATGATAGCCACGCTTGTAGTAGCTATAGTCCGTAGAAGAAAACAATCTGCTCGTCATTGAAAACTGTTATTAAGATTTTTAGCTCTAGTAAATTTCTTGCGAGACAATATCTAGAAGAATTTTTGTAATGGCAAGTTTAGTCCTCTGCTTTTCTCTCGTTGTCACAACGGCTGAAGGCTACAATCCTGCATACGAAATCGCTGCGGTTGTTGGTTCAACTCCGAGCATTGAAGGCGTGATAGCTTCTGGCGAATGGGACGACGCTTCCAACGTCTCATTCAATAATACGGTTGTTTACGTTAAACAAGACGGAAGAAACCTTTACATGGCGTTCAACGTCTCAGACGCCACAGCAACCCCGACCCCGCCTCAGGACACAGTAGCTATCTTTATCGACATAGAAAACCGAAGAAAACTGGATACCAGAGCTTCCATCAACTATAATCACATCACTGTTCATGATTCTCGCAGTGCTTGCCCTAGCCTTCGCCAACAGAAGATTCCAGAGAAAACCGGAACTATGCTTCGCTGCATCCCTGTTCAAAGTGATTCTGGCGGCAAGACCTTTCTATGCAGAACTCTCACATACCAATTCTTGAAACTACTTGTTAGCACTCGTATTTGGGACATGGCGTCTTGAGTCTTTTGTTCTAAAAAGAGTGGAAAAGGGGGTTATGGGATTTTGTGTGGTACTAGTTTCCTGAAACTCTAAGCAGCATTTCGTTTGTTGTCTGTATGCCGTCCCCGTTTAAGTCTTCCCAACTATAGATGTAGTACGAGTCCGAGAAGTCCGCAATGTGCGGCCACACCAAGTCCGCGAAGCACAATCCGCTGGCGTAGGTTCCCTGCGCGCTGATTCCCCATTGAGTGAGCACCGTCCTACTGCCATCTTCGAATACTTGGATAACGAAGTAGTCCTTTACACTTGGGCCATACGTGGATTTCGCCACTGCGTACAGGGTTTCGTTCGTGGCGCAGCTTTTGAACATGTAGTGTGTCGAGTTTTGGTCAAACCCAACCTTCGCGATGCCACTCTGCTCATAGTAATTCACTACCTTGTTGGCCAATGTCCCGCCGAACGCAACTAGGTTTCCGGAGAACAGAGGTTTGCCGGTGCTTTGGTTGATGCATGACGAGTTCCACTGCGCAATGATGTTTTGGGCGTTGACTGACTTGCTGTAGATGAAACCGAGAGCAGAGTCATCGTATATGTTTCCTGTCCTGACATAGTAGGCAGTTTGGGCTGGATTCTGTATGATTTCTGAGGTTAGTGACTCTAACGAGAATGGTTTAGTGCTTGAAAGCATCAGTGCGTAGTTGTTACCCAAGGATGGGCTTTTGTAGCTGAATTGTGTGCCCCATTCTGGGCTGTATTGAATTCCGATGGTAGCGTTTGCACCATAGTCATATGTTGAGTTTTCGAAGGAAACATCTTGGTATTGACTGACTATGTCACTACTGTTTTCGTGGAACAGAATCTCGAATGTGGCACTTCCTATATTCGGATAGCAAGCTACATCTTTCCATTCTACGACAAGTGATCGGTTCGGCAAATCCCCGATAACACTGCAATAAACCGCTCCCTGATCAATACTAGACTTCATGTTCATATCGTCCCAGAAAACGGCGATAAGTCTGTCGACACCGTAGTAGTTCGCGGATGGAATTGGAGTATTCGGCAACCCAAGATACTTATTCTCGAAGTTTATGTTTCCGTTGGAACCAATCGTCAAGTTAGAGTACATGTCGCCGTAGAAATTGATCGGAAATGGCGACGTTATATTAAGAGAATTGTCATCTCCTAGGCATAGTCCAACGCTCCGTTCGCTCAATTCAACCCATTGGTAGGCTGTTTCATGAAAAACGTAGGCTGGCACACTTATGACTTTCCCTGAGACTGACGTTGAGATTGACGAAAAGCTTGGGGCTGACGCGTTGACTGTGATAGTCAGTGTTCCTGCAATACCGGGTGTACAGGGGGCGGTGTAGATTCCGTCATTCATGAATCTGTCAGGTGACATGCCGTCATCCTTGAGGGTTATGCTCGGTTCGTCAGTTGAAAAACTTGCTCGGACGCTCGCACCTAGAACTGGATCGGTTGCCGTATGTATCCATGCAGTGACGTTGTACTGAGCGCCTTTGATGATTGTAAAGTTTGCGATGGGATCGATTATCTTAACATAAATTGAAGTATCGGTTGTCATGAGTGCTCTAGTTGCGTTGATCCTCCCGTTCGTCGAGACTTTGCTCAACAAGCTCGGTAACACGTCGACAGTGGAAAGAATGCGTGTTCTTAATTGAGTGCAAGAGTAGCTTGGGTGCAGAGCTAAAATCAGTGCCGCAACACCGGCCACATGTGGACAAGCCATAGAAGTGCCACTCATGTAACTGTATTCCATTGTGTAACCCATGTTGTTCATGGTGACATGATATGTTGGCATCGTCGAGAATATGTAGTAACCGGGGGCTCCGGCATCAACACTTTTTGGTCCCCAACTTGAGAATTCTGCTAAAAAGTCAGAGTAGTCTGTAGCTGCAACGGCAATTATGTTGCCAAGATCAAAGCTTGCAGGGTATGCTGGCAGCATGTCGTTGTTTGAGCCGGAATTGCCTGCTGCAGCGACGAAGAGTATGTTGTTTGTGCCAGCGGTTTGTATTGCATCATATAATGCTTGATCGTATTCGTCGCCTCCCCAGCTATTGCTCAGGACTCTAACATTCACTCCATGAAGCACTTTCATCATAATTGCATAGTCTATGCACTCGATGGCGCCTGAATCTGAGCCATAGCCTTGGTTGTTGACAAACTTTAAGGCCATGATGCTGGCTTTCCAGTTGACACTCGCGATGCCTACACCGTTGTTTCCGGCGGCTCCTATAATTCCTGCGCAATGTGTTCCATGGCCAAAATCATCTATTGGGTCGCTGTCGCCGTTATATGTGTCTATTCCATAGATGTCGTCTACGTATCCATTGTGATCATCGTCGATTCCGTTTCCCATAATTTCGCCTGGGTTTCTCCACATGTTGGCCGCTAGGTCTGGGTGGTTGTAGTCTATACCAGTGTCGATTACTGCGATTACGGTTGCGTTACTGCCAGTTGTGAAGTCCCATGCTGTGAGAGCGCTTATGTCCGCTCCGGCTTGGAGGGCGTTGTGGAGGGCCCATTGATGGTCGAAGTAGGGGTCATTTGGGAACGTTGAGCAAACCTTGCGGACGTAGTTTGGCTCTGCATATTCGACTTGAGCGTTATTTCTGAAAAGGTCCAATGCTGCTGTCACCGTCAGGTTCTCTGGAAGGCGAATGTGATACACATCTGTCATTCGGAAATGATTGAGAACTGTTGCTTTGAGCCCTTCGGTTACGCTGTTGATGCTGCTTGCACTGGCTGTTTTGAACTTGATGAGCAACTCGTCTGGTTTGAACTCAGCCTTTGCAGCATCATGCTTATCATCTGTATTCGCGAGGAAACCGTTGGTTGTTCCTAGGTCTCGCTGCTCCACTTGCGCACTGCTCCTTTTGTTCGTAAATGACTCTGTTTGATTCGCAATAGTTCCTAAGATGCTGGTTAAGAGTACCATGCAAACTGCTGCAAGGACGATGATGTTTGTGCTGTCAACTCTATATTTCTTATTCATCTCGTAGTCCTCGGCGAAAGTTTCCTTGACTAAATTAATAAGACTTTATGTTTGGTGCGTTGGACACGAAATCAACTCTACGAAAGACCCATTTGGTGAAAAAATGATTGCCTCATGTATCTGATGCCTGAAGAGCGTCGAAAGAAGCAATTGGAGTTAGAGTCCACACACTCTAGCTGGAGGAGACACCCGATCAGTTGATGGCGGGGATCAACACTCCATTCACGAAGATTTTCTCAAACTTCTGAATAGTAACCTTTTCAGGAGACTGCTTGCCAATTATCTCCCATTGGCACTCCATCAAAAATCGCCCCGTATACAAAAGCATCAACAAGACTCACAAAAAACATGGACTTGTAAGGAGATCGTTAATTGCTTAGAAGGAGCGCTTTAGCCTAGCGCGCGACAAATCCTATTCGAACAGCGGACGATGCTTGGCTTCGAACCACGGTGCAAGCAAGTTCTTGATGCCGACGATATGGTCCAGGTATCAGTGAAAGGTTACTCACACATGTTGCTACGACCTCGTTTCGATGAAGAACGCGAATAATCTTCATAAGTGCCAACCTAACCTTTTATTATTCATTCATAGTTCATTTCTTCTTGTTACGCTGCTCTGAATTATGGAAAGATGAAATATCATGGAGCGACAGTCAAGGAAGAATCGTCAACTCGCCTTGTTGGGCATAGCCCACTCGTTCAACCATTCGCTCTTCGTCATTGCTCCGCCGCTGCTAGGACTAATAATGACTGACTTGAATGTTACAAAATCTCAGATCGGTCTTGTGACAACCATTGCGTCCTTCATCTATGGCGCTGGTTCACTCATCGGCGGACCATTAGGTGATAGAATCGGTGAAGCAAAAACGATCATCATCTGCCTCGCTCTTTCAGGCCTATCATCATTCATCATGATTGCTGCGGGAGCAACACAAATGGTCTTTGTGTATACCTTGGCGTTAACCTTGATGGCTGTATGGGCTGGTCTTTACCATCCGACGGCGAATGCTCTGATTTCGAAAACTTTCAGAGGCAAAGTGTCCGAGTCCATGGGCCTGCATGGCGTAGGTGGAACGCTGGGCGTTGTCTTGACTCCCACATTAGCGTGGTTTATAGGTGCAACCTACGGGTGGTCGTGGGCTTTTGTTGTTTTTGGCGCTCTTTGCACGATTCTTGCTTTCATATTCCCTAGAGTCTTCGCAGGAGAAGAGAAAAAGGATAAGGAAAGCGTATCAATAGCTAACGTTCTGAGAAATCGTGACTTGTGGGTGCTTCTGGTCTTCAACGTAGCCGTTGGTTTGTTCATGAAAGGCGTGGAGCTCTTCTTCCCAACGTATCTCAAGGAGAACAGGGGGATTGACCCGATGTGGGCATCTGTCGCTTACACGCTTCTATTGGCGTCTGGCGTCCCAGCACAGTGGATTGGTGGAAAATCAGCGGGAAGGTTTGGCTCGAAGAAAGTGTTGATAGCTGCCTCAGCCGGTATCTGCCTGAGCCTGATCTCGCTTCTGTTCTTTCCAATTCGCATGGTAGGAGTATCCTTATTCATAGTTCTGTACGGGCTGGCGTTCTATGCGCACCAGCCTGCGTTGAACTCTCTAACAGGGTTTCTAGCTCCTCAAAGCCAAAGAGGGTTGATATTCGGGATATTCTTCTTCACCTCATTTGGCATTGGTTCTGTCTCGCAGGTTATCACGGGTTACGTGGGCGATTTCTACGGTCTAGATACGGCATTCCTTGTGTTGACGGTTTTTGCTCTCTGTGCTCTGCTGCTTTCGTTTATGCTACCCGACAGAAGAGAAAGAACAGAGTGATGGTGAATCACCATTATCCGTATACGAAAGCATCAACAGAAGTCACTCCACAACTCGTCAGAAACTTGTTCTTTTCAGACACTAGGTCAAGCTAGGGGGTAATCGGCGACTATCCACAATCCCGTCTTGGTTCCTTGGTCTTCTGCATAGATTTGCGTCGTTCCATCAAACGTGACCACAGCACCGTGCCACGTCACGCCAAACGCGTTTGGCAGACTCAGTTGCTGCATAGTCACAGGCAACAACTCGATTTTTCCTCGGCGCTTGGGATGGTGTATAAAGAGAATTTAACATTCTATGATACTTCGTTCGTTAAGGCTACAGAGAGCATAAGCGCAGTTCTAGTGACGGAAGACGAGAAGCTGAGAGAAGCGGCAAGGAAATCTATGAAGACAATAACATATGAAGGACTTGAACGTGTTCTAGCTGAATGATAGTGATTTTCTGTTGAATATGGGGCTTATGGGCTAATAAATTATGCTTTCTAGGTCTGTGCAGAAGATAAAATTATTTTTCCTCGTCATCATTTACACTGAGTCGTCGAGCGCATTGTTCGCCCGCTAAAGATTAACAAGGTAGAGCGCCTAACTATGAATGTTGTCCGCTTTGGTTGATGCAATATGGGAGCACTAGGATTACCTGCGCTTGTTTTCATAATAGCCCTCTAGTTATTACACTATTTTTGGGTGTTGCATAAATTATTGTACTCTTGATGCTATTACAGCTGATTAATAATAGAAGGGCGAAACTAAAAGTAAGTTTTAGGCAAAAGAAGATGTTCTAATTGTTCCATGCAATAAGAAGAAAGTATTGATGTGAAAGATGAAGAAAGGATAGAGGTCGTCTGGATTTCTTATGCGTGGCAGTATAAGGAAACGAAAGGTATGTTTTGTCCATAATCTCGCGTTCCAAGCTTTCCATGCAACATTAAGTTGACGGCAAACAATTTGTTCTTGTAGTCTGCTTTCGTTAAGCTGACTTTGCTAAAGTAGCCCACAGTTGTGGATGCAAAAATAACAAGTTTTGTTTCGCCGTGTCCGATGGATATTTCGGAATATGCCGCTTGAATAATCCCACTCTCTGGATCTTCTTTTACAATGTACCATACCGTAGGTTCAGCTACTGTAGCACCTAATGCCTCTGGACAGAACAACCATACTTGTGAACGGTTATCAAAAGTGACTGTTTGAAAGGATGGGTCAAGATTAGTCAAAACAACACCAAATGCTATGTATTCGCCATGAGGTATTGCAAAACTTTGATTACCCGCTGGATAGTTTTTGAGTTTGTTGGAGGGACTAGTTTCATACGTGAAGTATCTAAATGTATAGAAGTCTAATGCTAGGGAGCCTATTCCTTGGGCTAACTGCGCTACTGTAATTCTTCCTTCTCTCTCCAGTGGCACAACATTACCCCTTGCCGTCACGAAGTATCCGCTTACTGTGTCTAGGGGGGACACGCCTTGGATGTTCACGACTCTGGAAACTACTGTTTTGTCTCCCGGCCTTAAGACTATGTTGATGCTAGTACTCGCATTATTGTACACGCTAATCGTAGCATCTGTAACCCACAGATTCACCACACTTGCCGTCGTGGAGCCGAGGTTGGTGAGTTCGGCGGTCACGGCTACTTGGTTCGTCGAGAAAGTGATGTTTGCGTTAGCGGCAACAACATTTTCGCTGAGACGGTCAGCTTCCATTTGGTTTCTCTGTCTCGCCGCGTCATTGTAGTTGGTGTTATCAGAAAGCGTCCACATGAAAACGCTTGTTGCCACGGATATCATTATTAGCACTGCGAAGATCGCTCCGATGACCGAAGAGAAGCCTCTCGGATTTTCCCCAAATGCTCTAAGCTTGCGCCTAGACTTTGAACGTGTTGACAAAGATTGATCCCCTCCCAGTCACGATTTGAATTGTGTAGCTACCAGGCACGAGACCACTGCCTAAAGGGATTTGGAAGCGCCCTTCTTGAGAGATGTCCAGATCCTGATATGGCATTGGAGTGCCGCTGAAAGATTCCAAGGTGGGATTCGTGTCTGTCTTGACTATAGCGCCGGTAGAGTTCATAATATACACTGTTTGCACAGTCACATTGTCCACTGTTCCAGAGTTCATTATGTAAGCTGACACAATGGCTGTACGATAGAACACGTATTCAAAGGCCACTCTCTCTTTCAATTTGTCAATGCCAGAACTTGTCGCGCTACCGATCTGAGTGCTGTAGTCTGATGCACGATACTGCATCCAATTCCAGACGAAAAAGGAGACAGCTATGACTGCACCAGTCAGAATCACATTTGAGATGACTGCATTGATGCCACGCCTGCAACGGATCAGCTTTCTGAGCCTAAGAATCATTCTTCATTGTCCCTTATCTTTTTTTCTTCGACAATACTGTATGAGAAAACAGTCTATTAAATCTTATGTCTTGCGAGTCACTGGTTCTACATGCCTCAACGTGGAGAGCAGCAAGAAGAGCAAACCACAAGTCATACAGCTGATTCTAGGAAATTTCCAAGAGAATATGGACTGAAGGAGAAGGAAGCGAATTCCGTTTCACACAGGGCATCTGCCCACGCGAACTTAATCGTAGCCTATAAGCAAGACCGAAGGAAATGGTGGTATTGATGGTGGGCACTCTTCCTAAGCGGATTCCACAGCCAACTCAATGGGTTTTTCCATGACGATTCTCTAGAAAGGCAGGTTTTCCTAAGATGAAGACCCTCAAACCTATTCCAGCTTCACAGTGCGTTGCGAACCCCACCGTACTTCACAAATTTACAACATAAACTTAAAAAATTGAATGTGGCAATCGTCGAATTGCCGCAAATGAGTAAAAATCGCAATAGTTATCCAATTACTGTATTATCATTGGGCGAACTTGTTGGTCTCGATTGTTTCGAGTTGAGTCGCGGATCCTGCGATCGAGGAATTACAGATACCACGTCTGGAATGATATTCTGTCGAATGGTGGCGAACCTTATAAATGTAAGCAGCGACTGGCGCCAGCATCGTTCCGTGAATCATGTGATTCTCGAAAATCATTGTAGAATCTATTGGGCGGTTGTTCAGAAGAGCTGGCCGTCATGGGAAGTTGTGCACTTTCATGATCTTGGGGGGGCGAAGGAGAGTCGTATCATCACGGTTTGCAGAAAATAGTTAAAAATTTGATGGTTACCACTGGGGAAAAAGCGTCTAGAATGTGAAACTCGCTGCCGATGGAGCTAGATGGTTTAATTGAGGGTCGAAAACGAGCACTCTGATTCAGCATTCTTCAAATCTTGAATAAGTCTTCAAAGTGAAGATGTTCCTATGTGCAGTTGACGAGTGCGTTAGGACAGCGTTTTCCGATTCTTTGCAGGTGATCTATCGTTATTGTCCGATCACCTGGATTGTTATTGTGCGTTTTCTTGGGTTGGCACCAGTCTCCACGAAAATCAAGAGTTGCCACTTTCCCAATTCATCACGGCCATCTATGACGGGAAGACTTGTTTAGAGGCAGAAGTACTGACCTAAGATGGGAATGGGCGTTGTATTGATGAGCATATGGATTGTCTTCAGGGAGTAGTGCTTCAGGGAAGGCTCAGTTGTCTTCAAGCAAATCCTGTTAGTTCCCCATCAGGATCAGCAATCTGGTGGCATGCGGAGCAAAAGCGTGGACCACGGTGCTTACAAGTGGCCTCGAAGCGGTATCCTGAACTTTGTCGGGCAAGTCCACAAATTCGATCTCACTCTTCGTGAACTGCGGCTTTGGCTGAAGACTTTGAAGCCTGACAGGACACTCACTCTAACATCATAATCATTATTACTTCATCAAGGTATTGGCCTTCCTTGAAGAACTTGTTCGGAATTCGGCCAGTCTCAACGAACCCGCTCTTCCTGTAAACGTGAAGTGCGCGAGCGTTATTTGCGAATACAGTTAACATCAAGACCTTCAAGCCCCAAGATTTTCCCTGCTCGACGAGCGTCTTCATCATTTCAGTACCGATTCCCGAATCCCTAAAACCATTCTTGATTGCAATGCCGATGCTTCCCAAGTGCTTATCGTAACCGCCGAGTTTCCTGCTTAATTCGGAACTTGCCACCACTTTCCCGTCAACCTCAGCAACCAGATAAACGACCTCCTCCAATTCCATACGACTCAAAGCTTTCGCGAGCCATTCAATTTCAGCCTCCCTAGTGACTTTCTGGTCTCTGAGTATGTTTGCTTTCTCATCCACGAGAGAATTGATGAACTCTAAACAGTCTTCCAAATCATCCCAT
>Ga0315285_10004195_pt1 | contig 14973 bp, 9 predicted proteins | sample YL17G09_36_MG_FD_203698 | JGI IMG/M metagenome (GOLD analysis project Ga0315285, IMG submission 203698) | Sediment microbial communities from Yellowstone Lake, YNP, Wyoming, USA - YL17G09_36 | ecosystem: Environmental > Aquatic > Freshwater > Lake > Sediment | place: USA: Wyoming | collected...
CATTGGATTCGATACTGGTGTTGTGGAGATTGATCGCCCGATTGGCGGGTTTGATTGGACGATCCCCGGGGCTACGGAAGGCCAATATGTGTGGGTTGAGGGAGCTGGTTACTTCAGACTTCAGACGGTCACCAGTGCGACTCAGTTCACGCTGTTTAATCCGGGGTATGCCTGCAACGCGGCACAAGGTTCCCCCGACATTCCGGTAGGAGCTTTGATTTTTGCCATGCCCCCGCCGGCGCCTACGGACATTTCCGAGGTTATGTGGAAAGCTCCGGTTCGTGTGTGCACCCTGGATGATGGAAACATTGCGTTGACCGGGCTTCAGACTATTGACGGAGTCGCGTTATCCAGCGGCGACCGGGTATTAGTTTGTGATCAGACTGCCGCTGAGGACAATGGAATTTACGTTGCGAGTGTTGCAGGTTGGTCCCGTTCATGGGATTGCGCGAGCGCGCTTACGATGATTGTTGGGATCAAGGTGCAAGCGGCGGATGAGTTGTGTTTGAAATATCCAAATACTGTTTGGACGCTTACCGGGAGCAGTGGATGGAGCTTTGGTGTCGATCCTGCGGTGTTTGTTCAAACCAATGACTTCAGACCTGCGTATGCTTCTGTCAATTACGCAGAGGATGGACCTGCGGGAGTCACTCACAATATCCTAACAGCAAATGCCAACACCTGGGAAAGCATTCTTTGCAGTTCGGGTTCCTCAGACAAGTTTCATTACGCAAAGTCTGAGAATATCACTGTTTTGGATAACGGAGGCACCCCACCTCACGCTATTCCGGAAGTAGAGATCGAATATCCGGGTCATTACTTGGTGCAGTTTTCTGCTGAAGCGTCTCCAACTGGGGACGCCACGCAGGATTTGGTTCGGTTGGGGGTTTTTGTGAATGGTGCTCTGGTGAATGGCGGAGTGTGTGGTGCTCGGTTTTCGGCGAGTCAGTTTGATTCCGTCACGCTTGCCGGCAATATCGTTTTAGACGGTCTTCAGACCGGCGATACGGTTGCATTGAAATCCCGAAATGAAAGTGCGATTCGGGAATTTCAGTTGCTCAATGTCAACTTTACAATTCATCGCGTGTTCTAATGGCTCAGTTTGAAAGACCGCGGGCGTATCCTGGAGGTTACGGTCTCGACTCCGGAGGCTGTCTCGCGCACCCGGTCGATACTGATCTGTGGTGGAAGCCGCTGGCGGCTCCCGGAACGGATCCGAGCATCAATGGTCCGGTGGGTCCCGACCGGCACGACAACGATCCGTTTTTGGACTATCCGCTTCCGGTGATTGTTGCGAAGTTCAATCTGGATACGTTCGAGCTTTATCTTCCTTGTGATCGGTTGGATGGCCTCAATTTGGTGGACCCTCGCTCGACTCTGGGGGGGTTCGGTGGCGCTTGGGTGGCGCGCAGCCTTCCGCTGTGTGCTTGGGAGAATTTTGAAGCCGACAACCATGGAGAGTCTCTTGACGGTCTGGGGGATTGTCATCAAGGTTTCGGAGGATTGTGGGTGGCGCGCAACCGCCCGTTCGGATTGTATGGTTGGGATGATTTTGAGTCTTATACGCCTTTCTGGGATGTTAATGGACTCAACAATGGCGCGGGACTGGGGCCAATGGTTGGACGGAGCCTTAACACGCCGGCATTGGCTTACGACACTTTCGAGACCTACAGTGACGCCGACGAGATTGACGGGTTGAATGGGGGAGGTGGATGGAGCAATGCCTGGGTGGGCGGGTCTGCCGTGGAGGCGACGGTTAAAGACCGGGTTTGTGGCCTGGCCAACGACAAACGCGCTTCGCTGGTGCTATCGCTCGGTCCGCAATATGAGATTTCCCGTAAACTTCCCTGGGGGGCGGTTTGGCAAAAGATCCGGATTGCGTTACGGCTTCAATGGACAGAAGATCCTCCCAACGAGGATATGTTCAATTCTCCTCGGCTGATTGTTGGGTTGTGCAATGGCGATGACGGCAACCTTAACCGGTTCGCTAGTGCGACTTGTAACAATTTTCTCGGTGTGGTGCTGTCCGATTGGTTGACCTATTACAGGTGGTACGAGTGGGATATTTTTCCGTATAATACCGGTATCCTCAAAGCCGTTCAAAAGATTGGACCCACCGAAACCACGGGCGCGACTGATTTGACCGATAACGACAGTTGCGCGGTGATGCTTGGGGCGGATACCCCGTCCGGGGAAGCGTATCCTCCACGAGGCGTTTTGTTCATCGACATTACAAAGGGCTCCCCGACGTGGCGCGTTCAGGTCGCGCTCCGCGCGGTGGGCCAGTTGGTTCCGAAAGGTAGCGAAAACGACGTCTCGCTTGCGTTACTCAGATTCTACGAGGGGATCGAGTATCCGATTGCACCATTCCCGGGCGGCCCGCCCGTGATGGGCAGGCATTTCGGGCCGGACAGAGCAGACCAGGAGTTCACAGTGGACGAGGGGACTGACGGGGTTCTCGACACGGTCAATATCGCATTGGACGATCTCTATGCGCCCATCGGAGATTGGAGAATCGAGCTTTGTGACGTGGACGTTGTCAAATTTGCGTAAGGAAAACTATGCCTATCCCAACCATTTACTACCGGGCGATCGGAACCCCCGAGGATTTCAATCGTGTCATGTTGAGCAACGGAGTCGTTGCTCGTGAGCACGGCGTCTCTTCCTGGGACCATCTACGAATGATTTTTCGGGTCTCGATTACCCCGGATGGCGGAGTGGCGACCAACATCGACGATTGGCCGCATTTTGTTTGGGGGTTCTGTCACGGTCAGGATTATCTGCCCCTTGAAGACACGGTGGACAACTTCGCGGGCTGGTGGACCAACGATCAAAACGCCGAACGGTGGGCTTCGACGCCGTATTCATACAATTTTGATCCGGTCAACGCGGTCACGATGGTCGGCGCGATGCCTGCAAACATCGTGGAGCATGGGGAAGGCCCGGCGGGCCTCTTCATCTTTGGCGCGGAAACGCTCGCCAGATCTGCGATGATGTTCGACATTATCCGGCTTGGTGGTGGTTCATTCAAGTTGCACCCGGCGCTGTATCGCGTGGGTTCCGCTGATTCAACCGACGCGGACGAGCATACCTTTCTGGATCAGGCCATTGAATTGACTCCGGCGATGACTGGGCACGCGGGCCCTGGCTGGGACCGAACAGTCACCATCGACGAGCCTGGGGACGGGGAACTGGATTCCATTTGTTTTGGGTGGGATCGGGTGAACACGCGGATCGAAATCAGTGATGTCGGAATTGTCCGGCTTGCTTGACGCTGCGGAACGGGACCCAGATAGTAGAAGGAAGCAAATGTATGAGTATTGACCTTGGAAAAGATTCGGGTAGCCTGTGTTCCCCACCGAGCACGGTCTCCAGTCAACAGAAGAACACGAAATTCTATCCGTCGCTCTATTTGGAGAACATCGAGAACCTACCCTCGATCCCTGAGTCGGGGTCGATGCTGGTCCGGTTCAAACGGCGCAGTATTTCGGCCACCAAACGTGACGATGGTGGGTCGTCTGTGACAGTCACGATCGATGTGGTTTCCATCGAAAAAATTACCGGTGAGAAATCTGCCCGCAGGAGTTCTGTGGATGCGTTCGATGCCGTGTCCAAAGAAGTGTTCAGTGATCTGGACGAGGAATAAGCCATGTCTGCTCCCGCAGGATTTCAAATCGGCGCGGTGTTTCCCGAAGCGCGGCGTATTCTCGGGACGTGCCCACAGTCAGTCATCCTCTCGAAGATTTCTCAGGCTGTTGAGATTCTCGCCAATGCCGGCGACTTCGATCCACTCATGGGATACCTGGACATCTGCACTGCCGGGTGTATTGTCACGCTCCCGCGCGAGGTGAGTAACATTTTGGCCGTGAACATTGGCGGAACTCCGTCGATGGCCAGGAGCCAGCACTACAACTTCCATTTGAATGGCCCGGGAGATTGCACCGGCGTATGCAATTACTCGTGGCAGGATCTCGGGCTGGTCCCGACTTATCGGGAGCTGATTACGCCGTCGAAGCTGATTGCGTTTGTGCAGTTGGCCGAGGATGCTGGCACGGAGTTGTGGGCCTACGGAGAGGACGTGCTGGGCAACGTGATCCGGACGAAAGAGAACGGCGTCTGGTTCAACGGATACCGGGTTCCTACGGTGTTCGGATATGCGCTTCCGGACTCGACTGCCCCGACTTTTGCGCGCGTGTTGCGCGTCCGAAAAGCTGAGACTGCGGGGTCGATCCGGTTGTCCAGTTTCGACAACGGTATTGGCACCGGGACGCTTTTGGGAAATTTTCAGTGGGACGAGACGGATCCGCAGTATCGCAGGATCAAGCTCCACACGTGTACCGACTGGATCCGTATCGCGTTTCGTCGGGCGATCCCGCTGTTTGCGTCCACCGACGACTGGGTCCCGATGCCGTCGCTCACTGCTCTTTTCGCCATGTTGGAGGCGATGAAGTATTACCAAGAGGGTGACCTGGCCCGCGCTGCCGGTTTTGAAGCGACCGCGCGCCGGTGGCTCACCGAGGCGATTTGGGCTTCGACTCCTCCGGGGCAGGAACCGATCCAGGTCAACCCGAATGACACCATGTTCGATCCTTCTGACGTTGTTGACTGATGGCTGTCGCTGCTGACAATCGAATTCCGGATGCGGATTTTGCGTTCCCCTATGGGGTCAACAGCACGATTGATCCGGACATCATGCCCGCGGGGATGGTCGTGCGGGCGTTCAACGCAGTCAACCGTGGCGCTCGGTGGCGCTGCCGGCCGGGGCACCTTCAACTCAACTGTCTTCCCGATGGGGAACTCCAAGGTGCGTTCTTTTACCGGCCTACCGACTCCGCGGCGCAGCTTCTTGTCGCCGTAGCGGGCAAAATCTACGCGGCGAACGCTCCGTTTACAGAATTCATCGAGCTTGCCGGTCTCCAGTTTGGAGTGCATTCCCGGTTCGTTCATTTCTGCCAGGGTGAACAAGCGGTCGTGCATAACGTCGTGGACGATTCGTTGACGTTGGTTTCTCCGCATTCTGTCGTGGTAATTCAGGACGGGGTCACGGCGCCGGGCGTTTGGGACGGGACTATCTCGGGGCATGACACCAGTTTGCCGGTCGGAACGGTCATGGCGTGGTCGGGAGATCGGTTGTGGGTGGCTCGGGGGAAGCGGTTGTTTGCATCTGACTATGCAAACCCGCTGTCGTTCTGGGAAGGCCAATATATCAACGATCAGGGATTGAGCATTGGTGCATTCATCTTCAAGCACGACATTACGGCGCTGGCGGAAGTGTCCGCGGTGCAGGATCCCTTTCTTGTGGTGTTTACCCGGGAATCGACCGAGGCGGTGTTGACCTACATCCGGCAACGCGATGCTTGGAACACAGTTGCCGGGTTCATCACGACGCTTTACCCGAACATTGGGTGTGTGGGCCCGAATGCCTGGGCCACGTTCAATGGAATGCTTTGGTGGTATTCCAGCCAGGGGTTGATCAATTTGAACGCAGCCGAGTCCTCGAAACGGTCCTCAGAGATTTCGTATCTCGACGGCCCGATGGTGGTGTCAAAACGGCTGCTGTCTCCCGACCTTGAGGGCGTGGCGATGGGGTCGCACGAGAATTATTTGATGGTCAGTGTGCCTTATTCGCAGAAGAAGAATTTGCATACGTGGGTTTATGACAGCTCCGTCGCAACGGCTGCCGCGGTGATGAGTGCCGGGTGGCAAGGCTACTGGGTGGGGACCCGGCCGGTTTGTTGGGTGAGGGGGACGGTCAACAACGAGACGCGGTGCCTACACGTGAGCACCGACCTCGACGGCAAGAATCGGCTGTGGGAGTCCTTTCAGCCTGACCGGTTGGATAATGGGTGCCCGATTCTTTGGGGGTTTGAAACGCGCGCCTATGTCCGGTTCGACAAGCAGGCCTCTTGGATGCGCTATGCAGATTTGCACATGGCGGATTTCACGCAAGACGCCGATATCCGGGTGCTTTGGGCGGGTTCCGCGCGGGGTCCCTACAAGTCGATCAAGCTGAAAGAGGTGAAGGTTGCCTCTGGGTCGATTGACTCGGCGTTGCCGTTGGATGCCGAAGAGGTGATGTTCGCGTTCAAATCGCAATCGCGATACCTGCGGACCGAGGAAGTCACCCGGCAGGAGATTACGGAGAATTCCTCGGATGGCGTCGAACATGACGCCTCGGAGGAGATTGATTTTGGGTTTCAGTTGCTTGTGCTGGTGCTCGGCCCGGGTTCGGTTCGTGCGATCAAGGCGTTTGGCCAGCCGGAGGCGGAATCTCGGACCGGAGTTTGTGAGGCGGCCGACGACGAGTTTCGAGGGGTGAGGTTTGACGGAGCAGCTTCAAAGGCAGATACTAAGGCTGCCGTGATCGAGGTGCTGGCCGACGGTCCGGTTGATTATTCAGCCGGGGCTTCGGTGGTTTATACCTACCGGGGGGTGCAGGCGGTTGGGGCGGGGACGGCAACGGTTCCAATTTCGGCAAACGCGGCGCAACGATTGGCCGATGCGATTGCGAGCATGAAAGCGGCGCACGAGCTGGTGCTTGTGGCGCCTGCGTTCATTGGTGGTGGCAAAGTATGCCAGGATTTGCAGGCGGGTGCGGATGACATTGTCGGGAACGAGCTATGAGCACAACCAAGACTGGGCTGTATCTTCGCGGGACTCCATTGAACCCGGCGTTCAAAGGGACGCCACAGGAGTTCTTTGAGGAGATTCTGGCGCACCTCGACATCATTGCTCCCTATGGCATCGCGACGTTTGTTACCGGTCTTCAAATGCCGAGTTCCGACCAAGGGCCCTGGCTGAAAAACAATGTTGAGTGGTGGGTCTTTGATCAGAACGTCGGAACGTATGTGCCGTTGGTCCTCAATCAGTCGCTTCAGACTTTGTTTTACGTGCAAGAGGCGACTCCGCCGGTCAACGCTGCGGAAATTTGGTTTCAGACGGAGACGATCAATGGAGAAGTGCGGCCAAAGGCGGTTAACATCCTCATAAATGGTGCGTGGAAGCCGGTGGGGACTCCCACAGAAGGCACGACAGCCAATCGTCCGGCAAATCCTGTGGATTTTGAGCTTTACTATGACACCAGCATCGAGGCGATGTTGGTCTGGGAACGGGACGAGTGGCGAACGCAATCCGGGGTTAAGGGTGATACAAAGTTTGTGACCTGGGGGTCCCGGGCGGAGTCATTGCTTCACAATCCTGGCTGGGAAATTCTTTGGGACGGTCCGGTTGGTGGGGCGTCGGTTGGTAACCGCGGGCTGGCGATGGGCCAGGCTACTCAGGATTATGACGGCACAAATCCAATGGCTGTTTCCGGAGCGGCGCAAGCTCGGAATCAGGGTGCGGTCTCTGGGGTTCTTGCGACTACAATTTCGCTTGTCCTGGAAAATCTTCCGGCACATCAGCACGACATTGGACTCGATACTGACACGAATCCTCCGGACGGTTTGGCAGCGCATACGGGTAGTAATTACCCGACGGGAGCAGCTGAGTTCATCTATATTGATGACATGGCTAAAGGTTGTGATTCGAGTAACGAGTATGGAATGTCTCGACAGACACTTGTCGCCCGGACTAATTTGACTGGTCCGTCGGTTCCGACTCCGGTGTCAGTGGCTCAAGATTCACCGACGCTTTGGCTGTATTGTTTGCGCAAGGTGTGAAGACCAGGATTACCAGTGAACTTGAAGACATCCCGAAGGTTTATGATCTTTTGGAGGCGTTCGCACGAGAGGCTGGCATTCTACCCGATGTCTTGGATCGAGAGAATTTCTTTAATCAGTGGGCGAGTCTTACAGGAATCGGGGCTGCTTTTCTGGTATTGTTGGAATACAATGATCGGGTTGTTGGTGCGCTCGGTGCTTTGGTGCATCCGGCGATTTACTGGAATTGGACAATGTGTTCTGAAACATTCATGTTCATCTTCCCAGAACACCGGACCGGACTCGGGGCTGTCCGGTTGATGGCTGCGTGTGAACTCGAAGCAAAGCGCCGAGGATGCAAACAGCTTGCTGCCGGACACAAGTTGTATTACCAGACGGAGTCTATGAAGCGGTTGCTGACTGATTTGGGTTTTGTCCCGAAGGAAATCATGTATCTGAAGGAGCTTTGAGTCATGCCCATCTTAATCATTGCCGCAGTTGCCGCCACCGCCGCCACCGCTACCGCTATCGGGACCTCAATCGCGAAGAACAAGGCGGCCAACAAGGCGGTCGATGCGCGCAAAAAGGCGTTGGCGAAGCAGAAGGACATCCAGGTTACTGGGGAAGGCGGGGCGCTCGAACACGGTAAGGAACAGGACATTCAGCACTACACGGATTCCTACGCAGAGTTTGCGAAGCAGAACCCGGAACTTGCGGCTGCGCGCACCACGGCGGCCAAGAATCTGAATCAGTCGCTCATTGAGGGCCCAGGTCGGGCCACCGCGCTTCTCGATCAGGCGACGACCGAGGCGATGGCGAAGGCCCCCGAGGTTTCGCTGGCTGATCAGATCGTCAATACGGCCAAGCAGAATCTCGATCGAGGCGCGACTTTGTCGCCCGACTTCCAGGGCGAACTTATTCGGGCCGGGTTGGAGCAGTCCGGGCAGGCAGGCATCGGGGCCGACCGTGCGGGCGCGGTGACACAACGGCTGGGCACCTTACTGGGCTCCGCCGGAGAGCAATTGCGCTCAAAGCGAATGGCTGAAGCGGGTGGCGCCGTGGACCTGGCCGGCAAACTCCGCGCGCAGCGGCAGAACATTCTCCAGGGGTTGGTGAGCACTTCGCAAGCAGTGCGCTTGGGCGAAATGGGCACGCAGGCTTCGGTGATTCAGGGGGTGGATGCGATGGTCCCCAGCATCGGAATGTCAGGTTCGGATCGGGTTAAGATGGAGCTGATCAACCTCTCGAACCAGAACCAGCGAGCCTGGCAGGCCGGACAAATCTCCGCGCAGGCCGCGCAGAATCAGGCTGATTTGATTGCCGGGATCCTCGGTGGTATCAATTCGGGTGTTCAGACCTTTGCGAGCACCTACTCCGGGTCGCCCATGCCACTCGATCCGGACGGGGGGAAGGTCACCTCTGGGCCTGCGGTGAGTGGTCCGGCCTGGGGTTCTGTGCAGCAGCCGTGGTCTCCTCCGTATGCGGCTGCGCCTACGCCTTCATTCGCTTCATCTCCGGTTCCTGGTAATTACATGGCGACACTTGGCGGCAGCTACAATGCGGCTGGGTCGTTAAGTGGGAATTCCGGATATACTCCGAGATTTTGATATGCCTAATATTTTTCAACCGCAGCCGCTGAGTGCGGCAGATCTCGCGCCGCTCACCAGAACTCCGCCCGAGATCAACTACGATCCGCGGCAGACCGATCAGGCCTTCGCCAGTGCCAAGGCGATTGGTGACAGTATGGGCCAGGCGTTCACTCCGCTGTTGCCGCAGAACCGGCTTGCCGAGGAACTGAAGAACCAAACGAACATCCTTCAACAGAATTCGCTGAAGAAATTGCCGGCCGGTGCGGACAGGATGGATCTCGATGTGATCGAGAACTACGCCAAGCTCTACGGTGCCCCTCGTTACACGCCCGAAGGCATGTATGATGTTGGCGGTATGAGGGACGTCATGGTCAAGCGGGCTACGGAGTTCAATGCCGCGCAACTCAACTTGCTGCGGGCAAAGTCTCGTCCGGCTGGATTGTCGGTTCCACAAGGAGTCTCGGCAACTTTGCAGCAGGCCTGGGGGCAGTCCACCGGGGGTTGGCCGACTGTTCAGGATGAATATACCGGGCAGGACCGCGACGCTACTCCCGCGGAAGCCGGGTTTATGTTGTTGCAACCCGAGCACCAGGAGACGCGCGCTGTGTTTGAAAACTTGCAGCGGCAGGCAACGAAGACGACCGTCGGAAACAAGACGGCCTCGACTGGCGCGGCTGTTGAGGGTGGCGACGGACAAGCAAGCCTAGCCGGCATGTCACAGTCTCTCAAGGCTCAGATCTTGACATCTGAAGCCGGCTCGCAGGCCTCGGTCAGGATGATCGAGGATGCGAAGAAAACTCTTACGAAGTACGGGCGAGCAGAACTCGGCATCGGAAGTGTTAAAGACCAAGCTGTGTTGTTAGCCAGCGATTGGTTTCCCGATCTGGCGAAGGCGATCGGCTGGGATGCTACTGCCGTAGAACAAGCGCAGGCTAATTACGCGGGGTCGGCCGACGCAGCGGCGGTGTTGGGCAACCTAAATGTGCAGTTGGGGTTCAATGTCCCGAAGATCCTTGATCCGGGATCAGTGGCTCGGGAGGGTGAGCAGCGCACGATTCAGAAGCTCACCGGGTTACAAGACTGGTTTTCGGTTGGAACCTGGACTTCCGATCAAGGGGCAACTGTTGCTCTGGCGAATCTGAACAAGATCCAGCAGGACATTATCAACCGACGAGACTTCTACAAAGCCGCGCTTGCCGTGGGGGGGCCTCAGTATCAACTGGGGGTCTATTATCAAGACGGCAAAGGCGGCCAGAAGTATCTTTCGGAACTTGTGGACAAGCGAGATCCCTCGAAAGGGGTTCAGTTGGTTCCACTGGGGAAACTGGCGACCGAGTCGTTCAACGAACAGGCGGCGAAGGGGATGGTCCAGGCATTCAACCTCTCGGATGTCACAGTGCTTCCCGGGGGAACCTTTGGCCCGATGCGGACCACTCCTAATTCGCCGGGTCCAGCTTCTGTTCCTGTTGCTCCTGAGATCCCCCTCCCTCCGGCCGTTCCGGTTTCCACGGGTGCCGCGAAGGTCGGGGATGTCCATGTGTTCACCGATGGGAGCACTCGTGAGTTTACCCCGAGCGGGACCTGGGAGAAGGTGGACAATCGGAGGGCCACGGTGAACAAGGCCTCCACACTTTTGGGGAAGACTCCTCCGTTGACGCTTCCCACCACGAAGCCCTTGACCGATGTTGGGATGACACCTGCTAGAAAGTTGAGTGACACCTTGCTGAATTCGGAAGGACCTTTCCCTGCTCTTCGGCCCGGAGACACGCACTGATCCTATGGCTGACGAAATTCTTGGGCTGGGACAGCCGGACGAGACCGGACAAACTCCCGTTGATGTCGGTCCTCAGACCCAGGCTCCGACGACGTCCGGGTCTTCCAGGGACCCAGTGTTGTCCGCTACCAGCCTCGACGAGTTGGTAAAGGATCTCTCGTTTAACCCGGTTGCCTACGCGTTGCAGAATGCGGACGCGATGCGAACTCCGGACATGGTGGAACTCCTATCGAAGGTCGCTGCTGAGAAAAAGCGCGAGCGCGGGGAGCACCCCATCCAAGCTGCCTGGGAAGTGGCGAAGGGCGCGATACCGGCCGGCGCGGAAATGGGCAAACAAGCCCTGGCCGCGGCCAAGAAGGTTTTCCACCTGAAGCTCGGTGGTCTGAGCCAACAAGAGGAAGTGACGACGGCCGCAGAACTCGCCGCGGCGCTGGAGTCCGGGACGGTTCAGACCGGTGAGTTTGCCAGACTGATTCTCAACAGTCCGTTCTCGGCTTATGGTCTCGGCAAGCGCGGGGTCAAAGGTCTCAGGGCACTGGCCGGCCTGGGACCGACACCCGCTGAGCAGGAATCGACTGACCAGCAGGACTTCGTCAAAGCAGTGTCATGGGCCAAGCAGATGACTGAGGTAGGCCGCGGTCAGGGTGCAATGGGCGATAGACTGCGCAAGGGCCTTGCGCTTGGATTGGTTGACGCATTCAATCCCAATCCCCTTGCCACCTATGAGGTGATGCAACCCGGAGCCGTTCCCTCTACGGCTGAAGAGCCGGAAATGAATATCCTCACGGCGCCTAGTATCAGCGCCGACGAGTTGGCCAAACGCAGTCACGGTGGGATGGTTCCTGACCCCAAGGTCATCGCCGGTGAATCTCTCGTGTTGAACCCGTCCAACCTTATTCCTTTTGGGGCAGCGGCCGGGGCTGCTGGGAAACTGGCTCGTGTTGTTCTCAAAGGCGCCAAGGGCGCCAAGGCTGTTCCTCCCCTCCGAGCGGCTACATTCTTGGCCCCAGAATCTGGTCCGGCAATGCGTGCGGGGTTGGCCGCCGTAAGGGTCGCACCGGATCTGGTCAGTAAAGTGGCCACTCGCGCGGAACAAGCGTTTGAATGGGTGTCAGGGAAGCTTGCGCGGGTCGGAGAAGCGCTTCAGCCGTCGAATCTTGTTGCTCGAACGGGCCAATTCGTCGGAACAATAGGTCGAGAGGTCGGCAAGGCGGCCGGTGCGCAGAGTTTGCCCTTGGTTGGTGGAGCTGCCGCGGCGATGGCCGGAGGTGGTGTTCCCGCGGGCGTTTTGGCTGGCGTAGGGATCAAGCTCGGGGGCATGGCTGCTGAGAAGATCGGACAGAAGATCGTTGCAACGGCTACCAGGTTGCAGAAGCGCCAGGGGTTCCTCTACTACACGATGGACGCCTTGCTCAACAAGCCAGTGATCGGCGCGGTCAAGGGCATGGCGGCTTCGATTCCTCTGGCGGCATTGGTGGACGATATCGAGGCACAGAAGAGCATTGTCGGCGGTGGTTTCTTATTCGGCGCTGCGGGCGGTGCGGTCGCCGGCGGGGTCAGGGCGGCGGCGCGTGTTGGTGGCGCGGGGATCCAACGTTCTGTTCGCGGTCGCTTCGGTGCGTTCGCTGGCAAAGAAGTGGAATCTCCGAGCTACGGTTCTGAAGCCAAACTTGATGCGGCGCACGAGGCGGCGATGACTCGCGCGGATCCTGTCACGAGCGCTGTAGTCTCTCGCGTGCGCGAGTTTTTGCGCAATCTCCCGGCGGGTGAGCGCCCGGCTCGGGCGGAAATGTATCTCGTCGAGGATGCGAACTTCAAAGACCTGACCGGCCATGATGCTTCGGGTTTTGTGGTGGATCCTGTGATGGCTCCCGACGGCACCCAGGTTCAACGTATTTACATCAACCGCTCTGCCAGCAAGGGCGCGCCGTACCATGAGGCCGCGCACACTCTGGAACTCTACATGCAGCAGTTCTTCCCCGAAGATTTTGCCAGGGTCCAGAAAGAAATCGCCAAGATCTCCGAGGCTAACCGGCAGGACTTTGCGGACTTCTACGACCACTTGCAGCAGGTGAACAACCCTGACAAGTTGATTCCGAGCCTGAGCAAACTTGAACTGAATCGTGAGATCTTCGCGGAAATGGTGGCGGCGCACCTGCGAGGCAGTGATTTGACCGGCCTGCCCACCACGTTGGGGCAGGCTTTTTCGGGCATGTTCGGTGGTGCCATGGAGAGTCTTGGCTTTTATCGGCCAGGCATGGAATCTGCCGGCGCTACGCCGGTCCCCCGGGAATTGCGGACGCCACTAGGGATGTCCCCGAGTTTCAGGATTGCCGGAGCTGCTGAGAAGGCCTTGGGAGCCACTGGCGCGCAAATCGGGGCCCCGGGACCAGTCAAGACCCCGCCGGCAGTGTTTCCAACGGTGGCACCTCTGCGCCCGCTGGGGCGCCACGGTCTCTCGGCAGGCGCAGGAGAGGCCGGAGCGGCCGGGAAGGCCGGAGGCGGGCCTCGGGGGCCTCGGGTTGGCCCGATTGCCCCGGTACAGTCCAACGATGCGTCCTGGCGCCAAGTCCTGGACAACGCCGATGCGATGGGGCTCACTCCGGAGCAGCGGGACGCGGTCCAGCGGCTTTACGATCACCGGCAAGCGGCCGGTTCTGCGGCTGAGGTCGGGCCGGTCGAGCTGAACTACGAATCGGTTGAACCCGGGACCTCCGGGCAGCCGCCGACCCGCACCCCGGTTCGCACAGCTCAAGAACAGGCCTACATCGAAGAAGCTTTGACCGGACTCCCGAGCGAGTTGCGAAATGTGGTGGCAAAGCTTTTCGTTCCTGGACGGCTTGTAGTTCGGCCCATGAAAGCCGGGGCTGGCCAAAACGTCAATGTGCTCGGGTTTTCTCCGGAAAAACCTCTGGCCAATGCGGTCAACGCTGCGCGCGCTGCGGTCGCCAAAGAGGGGGTCGGCACCGATCTTGTCCCCTACACCACCGACGCCAATGGATTGACGGCCGCTGCGGCGGCTGAATATGTCGCAGACCTGGGGAAGTGGTCGCAAAACGTGTCGCACGGGCGGTTGGGAACGGGGGAAGAAATGGTGGTCCCGGAGACCTACCAAGGACAACTCCCCGAGGTGGATCCGAACTACGTCCCGCAGCCGTTGTCCCGGGAGCGCGCCGACTTTGTCAATCTGACGATGGGCATAGAACCTCCGCGAAGTGCGCGAGTGTCCGCCCCCCGGCGCAACCCCGACACGGGAAAATTGATCACCCGGCCAGGAAATGTCGAAGCGGCGGATCTGGCCGCAGCGAACAAGCGGGCGCTCACCGGGGCGACGTTCTCCAAGGGCCAGTTCAAACTTCCGACCGGTGATCAGCCAATCCAGGAACCCAACCAACTGCGCGCGCGCTATGCCGCGGATTCCCCGGGAAAACCCGGGTCTGGGATTCAATTGGACAAATTGATGCATGAGGTTACCGAAGAGATCAACGTTGAGAACATTGTGGCGCCGATCACTCCGGTCGAATCTTCTTTCCGTGCCAACAAACTGACGGGCCCAACTACTGCGGGTTTCATGCCTAAGAAGGGTGATGTAATTTCGATCACGGCACCCGATGGAAAACTGGTCGATTTCCTTTACGATGGCATGGTGGATTATACCGCTTGGGGGATGCCAGGTCAGTATTCGTCTCTCACGGCGTTGGAAAATGGACCGGGTGTCACCAAACATAGCACTTATATGTTCGGTGAAAAGACACTTGGAGACCTGGGCTACAAAGTCCCCGATCTTCTAACCCCGGAACCTGGTCAACCTCCGCCCGTGTCGTCGGTCCCGGAAGGTATGTTGATGCCCAAACCCGGGGACGAGAATCGAATTTCTCTGCCGGGAGAGGTGTATAACCCCAAAGGACATTCCGGGTTCAGGACTCTTCCCTTCCGTCAGAGGTATGTTTCTCCGGAAGAACTGAGCCGG
>Ga0315285_10004196_pt1 | contig 14973 bp, 7 predicted proteins | sample YL17G09_36_MG_FD_203698 | JGI IMG/M metagenome (GOLD analysis project Ga0315285, IMG submission 203698) | Sediment microbial communities from Yellowstone Lake, YNP, Wyoming, USA - YL17G09_36 | ecosystem: Environmental > Aquatic > Freshwater > Lake > Sediment | place: USA: Wyoming | collected...
CTGTGGCTAGCGCCTGCCCATGAACTCGATTTTGCCTAGAGAGATTGCGAAGCAGGGTGAAATGATCGCCGACCATGCGCGGCGTGAGGGGTTGGACTTCTATCCCACGGTGTTTGAGCTGTTGACGTCCGAGCAGATGTCGCAAGTCGCGGCCTACGGCGGGTTTCCCAAGCGTTATCCCCATTGGCGGTTCGGGATGGAATATGAACGCCTGCGGAAACAAAACCGATACGGGTTGGGCCGGATTTATGAGATGGTCATTAACAACAATCCCTGTTATGCGTATCTCCTGAGCGACAACATGCCGGTCGATCACAAGACGGTGATCGCGCATGTGTATGCGCACTGCGATTTCTTCAAGAACAACATCTGGTTCAGCCGCACTAATCGCAAAATGATCGACGAGATGGCGAACCACGCCACGCGCATTCGGCGCTACGTCGAGCGGTTTGGGATGGATGAGGTCGAGGAGCGGATCGATACGTTCCTGTCGTTGGAGAATCTGATCGACCCGCACTCCGCCTTCATGCGCCGCGAGGGCAACAACCTTTCGACGGAAGAGCGGAAAAGACGGGCCGACGAGGAGGTCACGCGTTTTCCGGCGAAGAGCTACATGGATCGGTACATCAACCCGCCGTCGCGCATGGCCAGCGACCGAGCGGCGAAGCAGGCGGAGGTCGTCCGGGACAAGCAGCGCTTCCCGGAAAAGCCGGTGCGCGACGTTCTGCTTTTTCTACTGCAACAGGCCCCGTTGGAGGACTGGGAGGGCGACCTGTTGTCGCTCATCCGGGAGGAGGCCTACTATTTCGCGCCCCAGGGGCAGACCAAGATCATGAATGAGGGCTGGGCCAGCTACTGGCACTCCACGCTCATGACCAATTACATTCTCCGCGACCACGAATTGATCGACTACTGTGAGCACCACGCGGGAACGCTGGCGACCTCCGCAGGCCAATTGAACCCCTACAAGTTGGGGATTGAACTGCTTCGTGATATTGAGCGGCGCTGGAACACCGGCCGATACGGCCCGAAGTATGATGCCTGCGACGACATGACCGTCCGACGGGAATGGGGGAAAGACAAGGCCCCAAAGGGACGCGTCGTGGGAAAGGGGTCACCGGGACGGGAGAAAATCTTCGAGGTGCGGGCGTTGTACAACGACGTGACTTTCCTGGATGAGTTCTTGACGCCCGAATTCGTGGACGACCAGAAGCTCTACCACTATCGGCTCGACCCGGCCACGGGCAAGATGGTCGTGGTCAACCGTGACTTCGACAAGATCAAGCAACAACTCCTCTTCATGCTGACGAACCACGCTCAGCCGTACATCTATGTGATGGACGGCAACTACCGCAATCGCGGCGAATTGTACCTCACTCATCGCCATACCGGGGCGGACATCGAGATCAAGTACGCCGTGGAGACGCTCAAACGACTGCACAAGGTGTGGAAGCGGCCGGTGCACCTGAACGCCCGCATCGACGACGAGCCGATCCTGTTCAGCTTCGACGGCGAACAATCCACCCAGCAACACATCGACGACGGCATGGACCCGCCGGCGCATCAGTTTTGACTTCGCATGTCCGCTGCACTTCCAGCGAGTAGAGCTGCGGCCCCCGGCGCGCCGGGACAGGCGTCAGGGAGCGGAGAGCCGGTGACGTGTCCGGGACGCCGGCGAGGCCCTCGCTTCGACCGCGGCGACCTCAACGGACGCTCAGCCGCCGAATTCTTGCATTTCACGGATTTTCTTTCCGTCGTTTCGGGATCTCAGGTGTTGTAAAGGATAGGAAGGCACGTGCGGCCCAACCGCGCCCGCTGGGCAGGCGCGCCCACCCAGGCGGGTTGTATCGGTGCGACCGCGCGCCGAATCCGTCCGTGGGACCGTCAAGTGGAGGCTGGAGCCGTGTCCAAGAGAGAATTCCTCACCCTGGCCCTGACCGTCACCTGGGCAGTCGTCGCCCTATCCCGAGCGGGCGACGAGGAGCCTGCGGACCGCGTCCCGGTTGAAGTGTTCCCCCTACCGCCGAACATGACGTTCGAGCGGCACGTGGTCGGGGGCGACGGCGTCTCGGCTGGCACGTCGAGCGAACGATTGGTTTACAGCAACACTTTGGGTACGTTCGCGGCGGCACTGGGGGCCGGGAACCTGGTCGCTGATGACATTTCGATCAACGCGCCGAACGGCTGCAAGCTGCGGCGGCTGGAGTTCCCTGTGCTCGGAAAGGTCGATCCGAACGGGATCGGGGGGCCGTACTCCATTGACTTCGCCCTGTACAGCAACTGTCCCGGCTCGGTCCCCGTCGCCAGCCGCCCGGGGCTAATCCTCCAAAATAGCGCGGTACACGTCGATTTCGCCGACGACGGCCCTCGACTGATTTCGTTCATACCCTCTGAGGGCACAGACGTCGTGCTACTCACCAACCTCTGGCTGGGGGTCAAGTCCTCGCGGAACAACGCCGGGGTGGTCGTCGGCGCTCCTGCCCTCGTGGGGTTTTCTGCGGACCAGTTCGACTGGCCCGGATTCCCGTGCGGTGTCAGCCTCGGCGGTTTTCCGGGGCAACCGCACGCCAGCTTCAACGCGGAAATCTACGCCGACGCGGAGTGCCCGAAGGGGTTCGACGGCTATAAGAACAACAAACCGTCGGGATGGGGCTACAACCCCGGCGCGAACGTCACGTTCGCGGACGATGTTCAACTCGGCGTCGACGGGTGCCAGATGATCGGGTACGAGGTGGCGATCAAGGGTGTCGGGTACTACACCTTTGACTTGCGTGAGCATTGCGACGGCGTTCCCATCCCCGGTACGCAGAATTCCCTCATCAACTTCCCAAGTTCGGAAGTGAAGATCGCGCGATTCTCGGTGGACCCGCCGATTGCGATCCCGCGAAACTTTTGGTTCGCGGCCAAAGTCAACAATAACAGCGGGGGGGTGGTCGTCACAGGGCAACTAGCCGTCATCGGCTGGTCGGAAGACCTTTTCGGCTTGATCGATCACAACGGATGCTCCCTCATCTACAGTCCCATCCCATACATCGACGCCGCGGTGAACCTTGCCATCACGTGTGCCGGCGCGGTACCAATCGGCGCTTGCTGCGATATGGCCTTGACCGACGTAAACGGTGAGGCCGTGTGTCGCGAAGTGCCGCAGATGAACTGCCCCTGGCCGTGGCCGCAATGGAATTGGTCGCTTCAACCACAGTGGATCGAAGGCGCTATGTGCGATCCCGACCCGTTTCCCCTCTCGTGCGGGTTGGCGGCCTGCTGTCGACCGGACGATGTGTGTGAGAATCTGACGCTTACTCAGTGCAACGCGGTGCCCCCGCTGGATGGGCCGCGACAATGGCAGATCGGACGATACTGCGGGGTTGACGGTCAGCGTTGCCCGCTGGCCGCGTGCTTGGCCCGTGAGGGCGAGTGCGTCCTGACCCACGATTCGCCGGGTTGCGCGAATCCAGACTGCTGCACGGAAGTATGTAAGCTCGATCCCTGGTGCTGCCAAGTCGAATGGGACCGCCTTTGCGTCCAACTGGCCGGGACCGATCCCGGGTGCGCGCGCAGTTTCGGGCATGACGACTGTTGGAACCAGCACGAAACCTGGCGCGCACTCACGGTTGGGGCCGACAGCAGCACGTTCTTTGCCAACACCTACGCGACGGAAAGCGATAGCGACCCGGGCTTCTGTTGTCGCGGCGGCGCGCCGGGGGCGAAGGGGCTCGGCACGGTGTGGTTCAAGTTCACGGCCACGGACACGTCGGCCAAGATCAGCACCTGCAATAGCGACCCGGCCCATGATTCGCTGTTTCAGGTCTTTGCCGCGGGCGATTCGTCCACGGAGGAGCGGGCCTGCGCGACGCTGGCGATGATCGCGTGCAGCGACGACGTAGACGATTGCGGCGGCGGGCGGCACGGGAAAATCTGCGTAAGAAATCTCGTGCCCGGGCAGACGTACTATGTGATGGTCGCCTCCAAGACGCCCGAAACCAGGGGTGTGTACCAACTCGACATCCGTTCGCCGTGCTTCGAACCGCCCTTCTGGAACGCGGACGACTGCAACGACAACGGCGTTCCCGATGGATGTGAGCCGGGAAGTGCCACCGCAGCTGACTGCAACAGGAACGATTTGCTCGATGAATGCGACATCGCCCGGGGGAATAGCCCGGACTGCAATGCCAACGGCGTCCCCGATGCTTGCGACATCACCGCTGGAACCAGTCTCGACTGCCAGCCCAACGGCGTCCCGGATGAATGCGATCTCCACCCCGGCAACGGGGTCTATTGTGACTGCGATGATGACGGCGTGCCCGATGATTGCGACACGCCGAGGGCGAGGTTGGTCTCGGATCCGCCGTTGTCGTCATTCGGCGGTCTAGTGGCCATGAACGGCGATCGGCTGCTCGTCGGCGGAGATTATGAGAAACGCGGCGAAGACTTCAGGATTCCGGCACTCGACGTCTTCGTGCGTCAAGACTCGAAATGGGTCGAGGAGGCGAGGATCGTCCTGCCCGATGAAATCGGACAGTATGCCTACGCGTCGGCTATTGCACTCGACGGAGATCGAGCGTTTGTAAGTGTGCCACAATACTACTCGCAAGACCCCACCGATCTGAGCGCGGTGTATATCTACTTGCGAAGCGAAAGTGGTTGGCAATTCGAGCGAAAGGTGACAAATCCTAATCCGATAGGTCACCGATACTTCGGGCGTGCGCTTGATGCCGACCAGAATCGTCTTGCGGTTTCCGCATTGCGGCGAGGCGTTGACTACCAATCCAGCGGCGAAGTCTTTCTCTATCATCGAGAGGGGTCCGACTGGGTGCTTGACGCGAGAATACAATCCCCCGATACGCCAGAGTTGGTTGACCGTTTCGCCGAGCAGATTGATCTTGACGGGGAAGTGCTGGCGGTCGGTGATTATGGGTACTCGGGCTACCTCGAATCGCGAGCTGGCGCCGTTTTTATCTTTCGTCTCCAAGGCACGCAATGGACCTATGAGGCAAAGATTCAATCGCCGGTGGCTCCGGAATCGCCGTCCTTTGCCTACCGCATTGCGCTTCGTGACAACGTCCTCATTGCGACAGGTATCGCCGGCGTCAGACCTCCAAACTCTTACCCGATATCGGGCTTCGTATTCGTGCGTCAATTCGGGCAATGGACGTTTGAATCAGAACTGCTCGACCCTAGCGATTCCCAGCACGGTTACGCTGATTCCGTTGCGGTCATCAATCACGGAGTAGTAATGATGGGATCAACGGGCGGCAGCGATCTCACGACTCGCGGATTGGTGTTCGCTCGAACCCCGCACGGCGACTGGAACCCGGGCGGTATCCTCCGAACACCCGATCGCCTGCCCGGTGAGTACGTTTCGTCCCGAATCGTGGGGCACGATCACACGGTAATCATCGGAAACCCCGTGAGCGACGGGGGAGGACCGAATTCAGTGGGGGCCGTGTACGTATTCAGCCTGCCTCGGATCGATTGTCAGTCCAACGGTCTCTGGGACGCCTGCGAAACCCGTGACGATCCATCCTTAGATTGCGATAAGGATGGCGTCCCCGACGAATGCGAGTCGCTGCCGCCGTTTGACTACGACTTCGACGGCGACGTGGACCTGATCGACCTGGCTGGGTTTCAGAGGTGCTTCACCGGCCCCGGGCCGGCGACGGTCACGCCGTGCTGCCGGATGTTCGACAGCGACCCGGACGGCGACGTGGACGGGGGCGATTTCGTCGCCTTCAACCGGGCGTTTGCAGGGCCGTAAGTGCGGCGTTTTCGGACCGACGCCTCTTTTTCGGCAGTAAGAAACGGACCGCCGGGGCCCGGCGGCGTCCCATCACCACTTGGACCACGCCGGGGCGGCTGCGGACCCGCAAAAAAGCCCCGAAACCGGCGGCTTACCAACCTTGACAGTGGTAGGCCGACCGACTATGCTTGTGGTTAGCGGAGGTTATGGGAACGAGCATGTGCGACGCCGAACCGACGTCGGTCGCCGTGGGGTCGTAGGGCGGTCGAAGCAGTCGGACGGGGTGAGTTCGGCGTGGCGCCTGGGTCGTTGGTGACAGGCGACGGCACATAGTTTAGGGAACCAGCCGTGGGGCGAGCCGCACATCCGTGTCGGTTCTCACCTGCTCGTCGGTGGAGGTGACCCGCGCCGTCTCTCGGCGGTGGATCGCCGCCGACGCGATGACTTCCGCAAGGGCGTCCCAAGCCGGTGCTTGGCGCGATGAAGGTCGCCGGGCGGTTTGGGAGCCGTGGAATCGTTGGTAGGGTTCGTACGGAGGAAGGGTGAATATCATGCGAAGCAGAGCGCTTTGGGGTTGTTGCGTCATGTTGTGCCTCGCGTCGGTCGCGGGTCGGGCGTTGGCCCAGGACCGGGCGGTGACGACGGCCAAAAGTGAAGAGGACCGCATCGTGCCGGTCGATCCGGCGACAGTTGAAGACGCCGAAGCGTCCGGGCCGATCCAGTTCGTCCCGCTCGCGCCGGGAACGGTCTTTGAGCGGCACGTGGTCTTGGCCGACGACGCCGACGTCATCGCGGGCGTGAGTGAACAGCTTGTGTACAGCAACACGCTGGGTACGTTCATGGCCGCTCTCGGCAGCGGAAACCTCGTGGCCGACGACCTCACCACGACCGTTCCCGGCGGCTGTAAACTGACTCGTTACGAGTTCCCCGTGGTCGGCAAGGTCAGACCGCTCGACGTCGGCGGGCCCTACACCGTTGACTTCGCCCTGTACCGCAGCTGCCCCGGTTCCGTACCAGTTGCAAGTCGCCCGGGTTTGATCATCCCCGGAACGCAGGGTCGGTCCATATTCTCCGATGACGCTCCGCGACTGATCTCCTTCGTCGCCGGGCCCAACGTGTCCCTCCAGACCAACATGTGGTTGGGCGTCAAGTTCTCCCGCAACAACGCGGGCGTGATCGTCGGAACGCCGCCCTTGCAGGGCTTTTCTTGTGATCAATACGATTTCCCCGGGTTCGCGTGCAACGCCAGTCTCGGCGGCTTCCCGGATCAGCCGCAAGCCAGCTTCAACTTGCAGATCTACGCCGACTCTGCGTGTAGCGCGTCGTTCACCGGGTATAAGAACGACAGGCCGTCCGGCTCGACCTACAACCCCGGCCAGAACGTCGTCTTCGCGGACGACATCCATCTCGTCAACGGGAGTTGCAATCTGATCGCCTACGAGGTCGCCGTCAAGGGCGTCGGCTATTACACGTTCGACATGCGGCTCAATTGTGAGGGCCCGGCGATCCTCGGCACGGAAAAAACCTTCCAAGTCGGTTCGGGCACGGACGTCAGAATCGCCCGCTTGATCGTCGCCCCGCCGGTTCCCTTGCCGCAGAACCTGTGGTTCAGCGCGCAAATCAACAATGCCACCACCGGGCAGGTCGTCATTGCCGGGCAGCAGGCCTGCATCGGTTCGACCGAGGATCTGATCGAATCCGTCGGGCCCAGCGGGTGCGATATCGTCCCCCGCGACATCCTCGGAACCGGAGTCCACGGCGCGTTCAGCCTTACGATCACCTGCGCCGGTCCCGCCCCCGTCGGGGCCTGTTGCGATACGTACATGACCGGTCCGGATGGCGTCGCGGTGTGCCGGCAGGTGCCAGAAACGAACTGCCCGTTCCCGCCGCGGTTCTCGTCGCTTCAACCCAAGTGGGTAGAAGTCGCCCCGAGATGCGACGGGGGAGACCATGATGGCGACCTCTGCCAGGACAACCCCACCCGTTGTGAACCGGGCGGCGGGGTTTGTACGAGATGCAATCCGGATCCGTTCAGCCCCCATACCTGCGGCCAAGCGGCTTGCTGCTACGCCGATCAGCAGGGTGATCAATGCACGAACCTCACCCAGGCGGCGTGCGACCAGGCCGGGGACCTCACTCGCCCTCGACAATGGCAGATCGGGCGGTACTGCAACGATGGGGGCCAACATTGCCCGAGGATCGCCTGTCTGGGGCGAGCGGGCGAGTGCACGCTTCCGCGCTGTAACAACCAGGCGTCCGCGTGCACCGGCGGCGCTAACGACGGGCAAGCGTGCACCAGCAGCGCCCAATGTCCCAATGGGCGCTGCGACCTGTGTGCCGGCGCCACTTGTCACGTGGGCCCCACGTGCTGCGACAGCTGTCCCCCCATCGGATGTGAGAACGCCGACTGCTGCACAGGGGTCTGCAACTACCTTCCTGACGGACCCTATTGCTGTCAGGTAGAATGGGACGACGTTTGCGCGTCCCTCGCCGCCGACGCCGAACTCAATCTCTGCTCGATCACCCCGGCGAACGACATCTGCGTTCCCGATCCCATCCGTCGGATTGAAGGCGCCAGGCTGTTGGTCATCGGTCCACTCGGGACAGTCACTGCGGAAACCGACTCCGGTCGCGCCACCGCGGACGCCGACGATCCGGGCTTCGGTTGCTACAAGGACGACCCCGGCGCCCAGGGTCTGCAAACGGTCTGGTACAAGTTCGTGGCGACCCAAACATCGGCCCTTTTTCAAACGTGCGGCAGCAACGCGCCGGCGGATGACTCGCTGCTCGAGGTGTTCGCGGTCGGCGATCCGTCGACGCCGCTAACCCAGTGCAACAGCTTGATCCCCATCGGGTGCAGCGACGATTTCCCGGGCTGCAGCGACAGCAACACGAACTCCAAGATCTGCGTGCAGGGCCTGATTCCGGGGAATCTCTATTACGTGTTGGTAGCGGCCAAGTTCGCGGAAGCCCCGGGGAAAAAGTACCGCCTGGACATCCAATCGCCGTGCACGTGCGCCGGCGGCGTCTGTGACCCGGTCCCCAACAACGATTGTCCCGGGGCTACGACGATCACCAACGGCACGACGCACTTTGGGCCCAACGACCTCCCCAAGGCGACCCTGACTGCGCCGGTCCAGTCCTGCATCCCGAACGCAACCGCCGACGTGTGGTACAGGTACATGGCGACGTGCACAGGGACGTTGACCGTGGAGACGTGCGGCACGAGCGCCCAAACGTCGCCGGACACCAATTTGGCCATCTACGATCAAGGGCTCTGTCCGTACAATCCCGTTTCCGGCGCTCCGCTTGTCTGCAGCACGGACGCGGGAGGAAATTGCGGGCAGGGATCCAAAGTCGAGATCGACGTGGTCCAGGGATCGTTCTACACCATCCGCCTCGCGGACGAAGCGCAAAACGGCCCCGAGGGCGATTTGAAGGTCGCTTGCATACAGGCGAACTGTCCGGCCGGAGAGATGATGATCACGAGTCCACCCAACGGCGTTGTGGACGCGGGGCGTCCCAGCGACCCGAACAATGCCGCTCTGAAACAGGGCATCAAGACGATCACGGCGACCGCTCCCCACGCGGCCCTAGCGAGCTGTTTCACGCTGTGCGAGACCCCTGAGGGCGGTTCCCCGAACTCGGTTGCCAACATCGTGGAGGTGGAGGATCCGCCCGGCACGTACACGTACACGATTACCCTGGCGCGGCCGATCACCGCCGGCGCTCTGACCACGCTTACCTATACCAATGTCCACGGGCTGAAGAGCTCGGGGCGGTTCACCTCGCATCCGTCGAACGTTGACGCCGACCCGATTGCTTCGGCGGCGGACGAGCAGCGTTTGGTCGACATTTTGAACGGTACGGGCACGCCGCTCTGGGGCCTCTACAGTGACGATATCGACCGGAGCGCGAGCGTTACGCCGGCGGACATCCTTGAGGAGATCGACCTGCTCAACGGCGCCGGGGCGTACATTGTGTGGGACGGAACACCCAATCCGTCGTCGAGCCCGTTCTGTCCTCCTCCGTAAGCCCATCGAGAAAGTCGGGCGAGCTGTGAATTCGGCCCCCGCCCGTGGCGTGTGATCGCCGCGGGCGGGGGCCTTCACTTTGAAGACCGATTCGATGCGGACACCGCTTCTCCCCGTCGAATTGCCGCATCCGCCCAGGCTTGCTACGATCGGGGTATGGACCAGCGCATCGAATTCCCGTACCGCGACACGCCCGTTCTCTGAGACCCGCATGACCGACGACGATCGCCTCAAGCTACAGCGCCTAAAGAAGCGCGACGCCCTGATCGCAATGGGGATCGACCCGTACGGCGGGCGTTTCCCCGGCGTGCAGGCGACCGCGGAGCTGCGGCGGCAGGCGGAGAGTTTGGACGTCCAACCCGGCGCTCGCAGCGGAATGGCGGCCCGTGCCGCGGGTCGCATCGTGCTCCTGCGCTTGATGGGTAAGCTTGCCTTCCTCACGATCCGTGACGCGACCGGGACGATCCAATTCGGGATCAGCCAGGGCGATGTCGGCGACGCGTGGCCGATGGTCAAGGAACTTGATCTGGGCGACATCATCGGTGCGGACGGAGTGATCGGACGCACGAAGACGGGTGAGTTGACATTGTGGTGCAACCGCCTGACGGTCCTCACGAAATCATTGCTGCCGCCGCCGGAGAAGTGGCACGGTCTGACCGACGTGGACCTTCGCTACCGGCGGCGCTACGTGGACTTGTTCACCAATCCGCAGGTCCGCGAGGTGTTTCACATGCGCAGCGCGATCATCCAGGCCATCCGTCAGTGCCTTGTTGGACTGAGTTACTATGAGGTCGAGACGCCGGTGCTGCAACCGATCTACGGCGGTGCGGCGGCGCGACCGTTCACGACCCATCACAACACGCTCGACATGGACCTTTTCCTGCGGATCAGCCCCGAGCTTTACTTGAAGCGGCTGCTCGTGGGCGGGATGGAGCGGGTCTTCGAGATCAGCCGCAACTTCCGCAACGAGGGAGTCAGCACGAAGCACAACCCCGAGTTCACCATGATCGAGCTGTACGAGGCCTACGCCGACTACGAGGTGATGATGGAGCGGGTCGAGCAGATGGTCTCCGCGGCGTTCGAGGCGTCGGCCCGACAGGCCGTGCCGCAGCGCGCCGCCGCGATCGAGGAAGAGTGTCGCCGCCTCAGACGCGAGAACGGCGACGAAGCGGCAGAAGTCTACGCACAAGAACAGCATCTTGCGCCGTATCAGGAAGCCCGCGACGGGATCGGCCATGGTCGTCTGCAAACCGTCTTCCACGGGCGAGTCCTCGATTTCACGCCGCCCTGGCCGAGGAGGAAATATGCCGATCTTCTGACGGAGCACGCTGACGTGTCGATGAGCGATGCGGACGCCGTGCGAAAGAAGGCGACGAAGCTCGGCATCGAACAGGCCGGTAAAGATGCCGCAGTGGTGGTCAACCAGTTGTTTGACGCGACCATCGAACATCACCTGGTCCAGCCGACGTTCGTGTACGACTATCCGGCCGCAATTTGTCCGCTCACTCGCAGGCATCCGGAGGATCCCTCGATTGCTCTGCGCTTCGAGGCGTTTGTCGCGGGGATGGAAATCGGCAACGCCTACACGGAATTAAACGATCCGCAGGTTCAGGCGGACAACCTCCGCCGGAAGGTCGCGGGCGAGGGCGATGAGACCATGGCCGTCATGGACGAGGATTTCATCACCGCCCTCGAATACGGTATGCCCCCTGCCGGAGGATTGGGAGTAGGGATTGATCGACTGGTGATGCTGCTCACCGACAGTCACAGTATTCGGGATGTGATTCTGTTTCCCTTACAGCGCCCGCAGAGCAAAGGAGGCGAGGCAACGGTCTCCTGAGGAATCGCGCGGGCCGAAGTTCGCGGCTCGGCTTGGGTAATTCGTAATTTGTAATTTGTCATTCTTATGTACAAGTGGTTTCTGGCCTGGCGCTATCTGAACACCAAGCTGATTGCCTTCTTCGGCATCGCTAGTGTGATGCTCTGTGTGGCGATGGTGCTTGTCGTTCTCAGTGTCATGGGCGGTTTCCTGGACACCATCCGCGCCCGTTCTCGCGGACTGCACAGTGAAATCGTGCTGGAGGGAGGAACACTCCAGGGTTTCCCCTATTACGAAGAGTTTCAGAATTATGTGCGCAAAGAACTACCCGACATCGTCCGCATTTCCACTCCCGTCGTCTATACCTACGGCATTTTCCGCGTGCCCGCGACGACCTTCACGAAGCCGGCGCGGGTATTGGGCGTCCGACTGAATGAATACGTGCGGGTGAACGAGTTCAAGACCGGGCTCTACTATGAGCGTTATTTCCCCGGCACGACGGAGCTAGGCCCACAGGGAATCCCCGTCGCAGGGTTTACGCCGGACGGTGAGATGAAGCTTCCGCCGCGACTGGCGGCGGCCAATGCGCAATGGCGGGCGCAGGAAACGGACCGCGCGGCGGTGGCGGAGTTCGATCAGATGCCTTTTGAGAAGGCGCTTTTCCCTAATGTGACTTCCGTGCTCCCCGGTCCGCGGGTCTTTGCCGTTGGGGCGGGTGAGCCGACCTACGCCGGTCCGGAGCGGAACGGGATCATCGTCGGCTGCGACTTGCTCCACTATCGACGACCGGACGGCAAGTTCGACCGCCAGATCGTTCGCGGCGCGGACGTGGCACTCGCCCTTTTCCCTCTCACGCGAACGGGCAACATCGCCAGCGAGCCCCCGACGATGTTGCCCCTCCGATACGTCGACGATTCGCGGACCGGAATTTACGAAATCGACAGCATGTGTGTGTACGTCGATGTGGACGTCATGCAGCACCGCTTGGCCATGGACGCCCAGCCGCTGGTCGACGGCGGATTCAGCAAACCGCGGATCAATCAGCTCCTCATCGGACTGCAGTCCGGCGTGGAGCTCAACGTCGCCCGCGACCGGATCGCGGCCGCGTGGTCCAAGTTCACGGCGTCGTTGGGCGACGGCGTCACGGAGACCGACGATCGCGCTCTGTCGTTCGTGGAGACCTACACCTGGGAGGACCTGCAACGGCAGTTTATCCAGGCGGTCGAAAAGGAGAAGGTGTTGGTGACCTTCCTCTTCGGCCTCATTAGCATGGTTGCGATCGTGCTCGTCGGGTGCATTTTCTATATGATCGTGGAGAAGAAAACCAAAGATATCGGCATCCTCAAGGCCGTCGGAGCACCCGGCAAAGGAATCGGCGGGCTGTTCATCGCCTACGCAGCCGCGGTCGGCGTTTTCGGATCGGTCCTGGGACTGCTCGTGGGATCGGTCTTCGTGTGGAACATCAACGCCATCCAGGATTTCCTTGCCAGCCTCAATCCGCAACTTCGAGTGTGGAGTCCCGACGTGTACTCCTTCGACCGCATCCCTGAAGTCGTGAAGCAGGCGGACGCCTTTTGGGTGGCACTGGTGGCGATCCTGTCGTCGATGGTCGGCTCGTTGATTCCGGCGTTCATCGCCGCGAAGGTCTGGCCGGTTCAGGCGTTGCGCTATGAGTAAACCGCTGCTCCGCGCCAAAGGAATTCACAAGTCGTACGGCTCGGGCCGGACGGAGGTCAAGGTCCTGCGCGGAGCGTCGATCGAGGCGTCGGAGGCCGAGTTCTTGGTCATCATGGGCGCCAGCGGATGCGGGAAGAGCACCTTGCTGCACGTGCTCGGCGCGCTCGACGCCCCCGACCGCGGCACGGTCGATTACCGCGGCGAAAGCTTGTTCGATCGACCTGCCGCGGCCCGCGGACGCTACCGAAACAGCGAGGTCGGGTTCGTCTTCCAGTTTTACCACCTGCTCCCGGAACTGAACGTGCTGGAGAACGTGATGATCCCGCGGCTTGTCACACACTCTTTTTGGTCGTGGCGGTTGACGCGGGGCAAAACGCGACGGGAAGCGGTGGAGATGCTGGATCGCATGGGATTAGCGGACCGTGCCAAGCATCGCCCTAGCGAACTTTCCGGCGGGGAAAGACAGCGTGTCGCCATCGCCCGGGCGCTCATCAATCGCCCCGCCCTCTTGCTCGCCGACGAACCCACGGGTAACCTGGACGAGAAGACCGGCAGCGAGATTCTCAAGCTCCTGGTGGAGCTGAACGAGGCCGGTCAAACGATCATCATGGTCACGCACGACGCCAAGGTCGCCTCGTTGGCCCATCGCCGCGTGCGTCTCAGCGAAGGCGTGATTCGGGAGGCCGCGAACCAAGGCGGCGGGAGGGAAACCACGGCGCCGACCATCGCCGGGGTGGCCCTATGACGACGGCAACGATGGCAGTTAAACGGAAGGTGGAAACCATGCCAGAGAACGCTTTTGCACCCCGTCCGGGACTGAAGGTTTGGGTCGGCGAAGGACTCGTCCCCGCCGAGCAGGCCGTGGTCAACGTCTTCGATCATGCCCTCCTCTACGGCGACGGCATCTTCGAGGGCATTCGCATTTACCACGGAAAAATCTTTAAGGAGCAGCAACACATCCAACGGTTCTTCGAATCAGCCAAGGTCATCCGCCTGACGCTCCCGATGTCCCCCGAGCAGCTCAGCCGCGCCATGTACGACACCATGCGGGCCAACGGCGTCACCGGCGACGGGTACATCCGCCTCGTCGTTACCCGCGGGGTGGGCGCCCTGGGCATTTCCATTCGTCGAACGGCCAATCCGACGATCATCATCATCGTCGACACGATATCCCTCTATCCGGCTGAGGTCTACGAGCGCGGGCTGCATTGCATCATTTCGAGCATCACCCGCAACCATGTGAACGCCCTTAACCCGCGGATTAAGTCGCTGAACTACCTGAACAATGTGCTCGCCAAGGCTGAGGCCCATGCCGCGGGCGCGGACGAGGCCATCATGCTGGGCAGCGACGGCCACGTTTGCGAGTGCACCGGCGACAACATCTTCGTCGTCCGCAACGGGGAGCTTCTCACGCCTGGGACGTGGGAGGCGCTCCTCGAAGGCATCACCCGCGATGTGGTTATGGAATTGGCACGCAAACGCGGTATTCCCGTCCGCGAAACCTCCCTCGTGCGTCACGACCTCTTTGTCGCTCAAGAGGTATTCGCCTCCGGCACCGCCGCCGAGATTGTCCCGATTACCGACATCAGCGGAATCCCCGTCGGCGCCGGCAAACCAGGCCGCATCACCAAGCAGTTGACGGAGGACTTCGCCGCCTATCGAAATGCGGTCTAAATAGGTCCTCGCAATTGGCAAATTGGGCAACA
>Ga0315285_10004197_pt1 | contig 14968 bp, 13 predicted proteins | sample YL17G09_36_MG_FD_203698 | JGI IMG/M metagenome (GOLD analysis project Ga0315285, IMG submission 203698) | Sediment microbial communities from Yellowstone Lake, YNP, Wyoming, USA - YL17G09_36 | ecosystem: Environmental > Aquatic > Freshwater > Lake > Sediment | place: USA: Wyoming | collected...
AATGCGATCCATGCGAGATAGTAGTAGACGCCGCCGCCGTGGCCCTGCATCGGCTTGGCCATCCGCACGAGATGCTCGCGGACGAAGAATACCGCGGTGTACCCTTCACCATGGCGCGCCGCCATGGTGAGGAACCAGGGAGCGGCGACAAGCGTTGCTGCGATCAGAGCGAGGGCGACGGAGACGAGCGAAATCATACGGGGCTGGCGCCGGTACACGAGCGCATGAATGAGCGCGATCGCGAGCGCGAGGCCACCGGCGAGGCCCTTGAGCAGGATCGCCAGGCCGACGAGGAGGCCGAATGCGGCCGCGGGCGCGAGGCCGCCCCGCCTGGACCATCGCGCATAGGCGAGCAGTGCGAGCGTGACCAGACAGGTCAATGGCATGTCCATGATGCCCATGCGCGCGACCATGACAACGAGCGGGCACGTAACCAGCATCAGGCCGGCGAGGATGCCGGCGCGCTTTCCCCAGACGCGCGAAGCGATGCTCGCAGTCACGGCTACTGCGAGGATGCCCAGGAGCGCGGCGGGCAATCGCGCGGCGAGCGGCGTTGGGCCGAGCGCCGAGTAGGCGAGCGCGTCCAGCCAGTAGAGCAGGGGAGGTTTCTCGAAGAAGTCGGCGCCGTTGACGCGCGGGGTGATCCAGTCGCCGCTGGCGTGCATCTCGCGGGCGGCCTCGGCATAGAGGGCTTCGTCGCGCCCGAAAAGAGGGAGCCGTCCCAGCCCTGCGAGGAAGACGAACGCGGCGAAGGCGATGACGAGGAGGAGCGCCAGATCGGCCCTGCCGGCACGCAGGCGCTGGAGGCTACCGCGCTCGGTCACCGCTACCGGTCCTTGCTTCGCGCTGACGTGCCATACTCGCGATAGCCTGCGAGACCGCGATGCCGAGCATCGCGCCGGCGACCACGTCGGAGGGATGGTGGCTGCCCACCAGCACTCGGGCGACGCCTACCACCATCGCGACTACGACCAGCGGCGCGCGCAGCGCGGGAAACCAGTCGCCGATGATGAGCACGACCGCGAAGGTGGTCGCTGTCTCCGCGGAGGGGAAGGAATGGAAGGCGCCGTTGTGGAGATAGCCGTACCAGTTCGCGGGGAGAGCATCGGTTGTCCACGGCCGCGGCCTTCGGACGATGACCTTGAGCAGATTGGCGAGGAGACCGGAGACTGCGAAGGCGAGCAGTGTCCAGGCGCCTGCCTGCTTTACCCTCCCGCTCCAGACCAGACCCGCAACGACCATGATCAGGGCAACGGGCACCTGGACGTAGCCGGTCCCCAGCCAGCGGACGGTCTGGCGGATCGTCTCAGCGCCAGGTGACTCGTGAAACGGCTCGATCACCGCCAGAACCACGTTGTCGCACCAGAATGCGACGCCAAGAAGCACAGCCAACGCAGCCCACAGCGCATAGCGCGATCTGGTCATCATCGTCACTGGCGGGCATCCCGTGCGGTAAGGGAGATAGCAGAATCCGCGTCGCCGGACAGCAACAGACGCCCGGCATTATACTTCGGCCGGGCGTCTCGTCACAAGCGCGTCGGGGTGGGGCGGACAGCGGTGCGCCCCTACTTGAGTGCCTTGTGCGATTCCTTGAGCTGCTCGATGACGGGTATCTTCTGCGGGCACTTCGGCTCGCACTGGCCGCACTCGACGCAGGCCGAGGCGTCCAGGCCGGATTCATCATCGTCGAGTCTGCGGTAGCGCTGCTTGGCGGCGTCGGTCAGGCCCCAGACGCGGTGGAGGTTCATCAGCCGGAATACCGCGGGGATGTTGACCTTGTTCGGGCACGGCAGGCAATACTCGCAGCCAGTGCAGTAGAGGTCGGCGAGCCGCCGGTTTTCGGCCAGCATCGCCTCGATCTGCTGCTTCTCCTCTTCGGTGAGCGCGGTCTTGTCGCTGGCAGTTGCGGCATTCTCCTCGACCATCTCGACAGTGTTCATGCCGGACAGGGCGACGCTCACGTTCGGGTTGGAGAGGACGAAGCGCAGCGCCAGCTCCGGCGTGCTTGCCGCCTTGCCGGGCAGCAGCCCCTGTAGTCTCTCGGAGGGGAAGCCGAGACGGCCGCCCGCTACCGGCCCCATCACCACGACGCCGACGCCCATCTCGCGAACTGCGGCTATGCTCTTCTCGTTGGCGCGGTCGAGCAGGTTGTACTGGCAGGTCACGACGTCGAAATCGGGGGCGGTCCGGCAGATGTCTATCATGCGCTTCGGGTCATCGTGGAAGGAGAAGCCAAGGTGCTTGACGAGTCCCTCCTCCTTGGCCTTGCGGGCGGCCTCCATCGCCATGCCCTTGGCGAAGATCTTCTGCGCGGTCTCCCAGTCGAGCCCGTGCATGTTGTGGACGTCAAGGCATTCCAGCTGGAGCCGAGTGAGCGACTGCTCGAGGATCTTGCGGTAATCGCCCGCTGTCAGGTCCCGGCCCCACGGCGGGTACTTGGTGGAGATCACCTTACCCTTGCGCCGCCGCTTGAGGGCCTTGCCCAGGGTCGCTTCACTTTCGCCATGGCAGTAGCCAACGGCGGAGTCGAAGTAGTTGACGCCGAGGTCCATGGCGCGGTGAAGCACCTCGATCGCGTAGTCCTCGTCCACATGGTTGCCAACCATCTTGAACCGCATGGTCCCGAAGCCGAGGGCCGAGACCTTGAGCCCTGTTCTGCCTAAGACGCGATACTGCATCAGCACCTCCAGAATCCGAAGCTCGGTATATTCCTATACCCCGCGCCGCGGCAGTCTCCCCTCCTCGGCGACCCAGGCTGGGGTCGGTCTTGGGCACAATCGCTGGGGAGGAGGGTACTCAGCCTGGAGGCGGGGAATCCGGTGCTGAGCGAGTGCGGGGTGCCGTGCAAGGGTAGATGAGCTTGGGCGAGGAGGAACGGCGGGGAAGAACACACGGCCTTACCTTCAGGGCGGTCGGCGCCGGGATGGCGGCGGGCCTGGTGGTCGTATTCGTCACCACTTGGGCGGAGCTGGTCGTTCGCAACATCGCCATCGGTATACTCCAGTTCCCGCCGGCCGCGTTCGGGGTGTTCGTCCCGATAGTCGCGCTGAACCGGCTGGCTCGCAGATGGTGGCCCAGTTTGGCGCTTCGGCCGGCTGAGCTGGCGGTTGTCTACGTCATCATGCTGCTAAGCGCGATGACTGCATCCCGCGGCGCGCCGCCTCGTCTCCTCGGGCTGCTGACCGCGATCAACTACTACGCGAATCCGGCCAACGACTGGCAGCACGTTTTCTTCTCGCATGTGCCGCGAGGCCTTGTGCCCTGGAACCCGGACGGACAGCCGCTGCAACCGGTAGTGCTCGGGTTCTTCGAGGGGCTGCACCACGGCGAGCCGATCCCCTGGGGATTGTGGCTGGGGCCCCTCGCTCGGTGGCTCGTCGTCGTGCTGCTGGTCTTCGGAGCGTTCGCCTGCCTGGCGACGCTCCTTCGTGCGCAGTGGTCAGATAACGAGCGGCTCGCCTTCCCGCTCGCCCAACTGCCGATCGAAATGCTCCGCGCCGAGGAGGGCGGCCAGTTCTACCGCAACAGGCTGCTCTACCTTGGGGCAGGGATCCCCGTCGCCATCCACCTGGTCAACCTGTGGCACAACATCAACCCCGATGTGCCGCAGATCAGGCTGATGTGGGACCTCCAGGAATCGCTGCTGCGCACGCCGCCCTGGAACGCACTCAGCACTACCCGCTTCTATCTGCCGCTCTCAGCGATCGGGTTTTTCTTCCTGCTTCCGAAAGAGCTGCTGTTCAGCTTCTGGTTCTTCTACGTCTTCCTGGCGAAGGGTCACGAGCTGATCTTCGTGTTGCTGGGCATGACGCTGGAGCGCCCCGGCCACGCCGATACAAGCGTGTACCTGGCCAGTGCGGAGGCCGGAGGCTTCTTCGTGCTTGCCGGATACTACATCTATCTGGCCAGGCCCCTGCTTCTGGCGGCCATTCGCCGCGGCGGAGGCCGCCAGGAGATGATGCCGTACCGCACCGCGCTGGCGGGGCTGGTCGTCTTCATCATCGCTGCCGCGCTCTGGTACGTGCTTGCGGGGCTTTCGCTCTGGCTCGCGCTGATGGAGCTGGTCGTGTATGTGGTCGTGATCTCGCTGGTGATGGCCCGGGCGACTGCGGAGGGCGGTCTGCTCATGACGGAGGTGATCTTCACGCCCCTCGACGTCTACGGGATGGTCGGTCGGCGTCAGCTGCTCGGCGCGGGCAACCTGACCAGCATCATCTTCGCCACCAATCCTTTCGCGGGCGATATGCGCGGGCTCGCCCTCCAGGGCATGATGGACGGCCAGAAAATCGGCGACGCGGTCAGCCTTCGACGGCGTTCGCTCATGATTGCGTGCTGGCTGGCCATCGTGCTCGCGGTCGTGTCTGGCCTTGCGATCCAACTCTGGATCTCGTACCGGCATGGCGCGCTGCTGCTGAACACGCACTACAACGAGTGGTTCGGGACGCTGTTCTTCCAGGAGCACGCGGCGTTCCTTAACGGCGAAGAGCGGTACAACACCGCCGCGCCGCTGTGCTCTCTGGTCGGGGCGGGGTTCACGGCATTGCTCGCAGTGATGCGCCTGCGGTTCTGGTGGTGGCCGCTGCATCCCTTGGGTTTCGTGATGTGCGGCTCTTGGTCGCTCGTTGTCTACTGGTTCGCGATGCTGGTGGCGTGGCTGCTCAAGTCGGTGATCGTCCACTACGGAGGACTGACCGGCTATGCCAGGGCCCGGCCGTTCTTCCTGGGGCTCGTCTTTGGCGAGATGACTATCGCGGTGGTGCTGACGCTGATCGACGCGATCTGGCACATTCCCGCGCCGTACATACCATTCGACTAGCCCTCCGGCGCGCAGCAGCCCTCTCGGGGTGGAGAGGGCTGCGGTGTTGGGCAGGAGGTAGGGTCCTTCCCTACTTAACCTCGGCGGTGCCGCCAGCGTCCTCCAGCAACTTCTTGGCCGCGGCTGCGTCGTCCTTGCTGATGCCTTCCTTCACCGGCCTTGGCGCGCCTTCGACGAGCTCCTTGGCCTCTTTCAGGCCGAGGCTGGTCAGCTCGCGCACGGCCTTGATGACCTGGATCTTCTTGTCGCCAAACCCGGTCAAGACGACGTCGAAGGTGGTCTTCTCTTCGACCTCTTCGGCCGCCGCGGCCGGGGCGGCCGCGGGCGCGGCCATCGCCATCGCGGTGACTCCGAACTCGTTCTGGATCATATTGACGAGTTCGTTCAACTCAAGGACCTTCATCTGCTTGATTGCCTCGAGGATGTCCGCGTTCGAAACCGTTGCCATCGTATCTCTCCTTTGCTCTCGCTACCGCGGTAGTATCGTGTCAAGCACTCGCACCGGCCTCGCCGGCTCGTTTCTCGGCGACTGCCCGGAGGGTAAGCGCCAGATCGCGCGGGACTGCCTGAAGCGTCATCACCAGCGACACCAGGGGCGTCTGGAGTGCAGCGAGCAATCGGCCCAGCAACTCCTCCCGCGGGGGGAGGGTGGCGATCTCTGCCAACTGGCTGCCGCTGACGGCGCCGCGCTCGATCCAGCCGCCCTTGAAGTCCAGTTCCTCGTGGGTGCGGGCGAAAGCGCTCATGGCCTTGATGACTGGCATCGGATCGCCAGACACGAAGGTCACCGCGACGGGCCCTTCCAGGTGACCGCTGATCTGCTCCTCGTCGCGGCCGGCCAAAGCGCGGACCAGAAGGGTCTTCTTCACCACCCGCATGTGAGCGCCGAGGCCGCCGATGCTGCGGCGCAGCTCAGCCATCTCCTTCACCGTGAGGCCGCGGTAGCCGGAGATGATGAGGTCGCTCGCGGCAGCGAGTTCCTGTTCCAGCTCGGCTGCTATCCGTTCCTTCACGTCTTTGCGCACTGCTCACCTCCTCAGAAAAACGTAAACCCCCGCCGAGGCGGGGGGAGCAGAGCCAGCGCCGTCGCCGGCATGGTTCTCCGTTTCCCTTGCCTCGGCAGGCGTCCGCCCTGGCGGACATTAGCCTTCGGGCACCTGCTGTCTTCAGCACGCCGCGCTTTTCGGCGCGGCGACTCGTTCTGCGGCTCGCCCGCAGATTACATCAACGTCTCGGCCAGCGCCTGAGCCTGAACGGGATCCACATGGACCGGCGGGCCCATGGTAGAGCTGACGCTGACCCTGCGCAAGTACTGCCCCTTGGCCGACGACGGGCGGGCCCGCACCACCGCCAGCAACAACGCGCTGAAGTTCTCGGCGAGCTGCTCGGCCGAGAAAGAGGCTTTGCCGATCGGCACGTGCACATTGCCCGCCCGGTCCATGCGGAACTGCACCCGACCGCCCTTCAGATCGCGCACGATCTTGCCCAGGTCATCGCCCACCGTCCCGGCCTTCGGGTTAGGCATGCGCGGGCCCAGCCGCTTCCCCAGCCGGCCGACCAGGCGCATCATGTCCCGCGCGGCGACGAGGATGTCGAAGTCCTTCCATCCGCCTTCGATCTTGGCGACCAGCTCCTCGCCCCCCACTACGTCGGCTCCAGCCTGCTCGGCGGCGGCAGCCGCCTCGCCTTTGGCGAACGCGACGACCCGCGGCGACTTGCCCGAGCCATGGGGCAGGTTGAGCGTCCCCCGCACCATCTGCTCTCCTGACTTGGTGTCGACTCCCAGGTGGATGGCCACGTCCACGGTCTCATCGAACTTCGCCGATGCCATCTCCTTCACACGACGGAGCGCCTCCTCGGGGGACGCCAGCTCGGCGCGCTCCAGTGTCGCCACCGCTGCTTCGTATCGCTTGCCATGCTTGCCCATCTGCTACCCTTCGGCTACCGAGATGCCCATGCTGCGGGCCGTGCCTTCGATGATCTTCATCGCCGCTTCGACATCGTTCGCGTTCAGATCGCGCATCTTCAGCTCAGCGATTTCGCGTATCTGCTGTCGCGTAACTGTTCCCGCCACGGCGCGGCCGGGCGTGCCTCCGCCCTTCTCGATGCCAGCGGCCTTGCGGAGAAGCTGGGATGCCGGGGGCGTCTTGAGTTCGAAGGTGAACGAACGGTCCTCGTAGATCGTCACCTCGACCGGCACGATCGCGCCGACCTGAGGTGCTGTCGCTGCATTGTAGGACTTGATCAGCTCCATCAGGTTGATTCCGTGAGGCGCGAGCGACGGGCCAACGGGCGGGCCAGTGGTGGCCTTGCCTGCCTCGATCTGTAGCTTGACAACCGCGCGCACCTTCTTCGCCATTGCTCGAAGCTCTCTCCGTTAGTCCAGCTTTTCGACGTCTGCGAAATCCACCTCGACCGGCGTTTCCCGGCCGAAGATAGACACCAGGACCTTCAACTTCTCCCGCTTCACATCCACATCCACGATCTTGCCGTGAATGCCGTCAAACGGCTCTGAGGTGATCCGAACCGTCTCGCTCACGTCCCAGGCCGCGCGGAGCTGTGGCGCCTCCTCGCTGACAGCCATCAGCAGGCGCTCCACCTCCTGCGGCTGCAGTGCAACCGGCTGTCTGTCCGGGCCGACGAACCCGGTCACGCCGGTCGTGTCCCGAATGAGATGGCGGGTCTGGTCGTCCAGGTCCATCTCGACGATGACATAGCCGGGGAAGATCTTGTGCTTGCTCACCTGCCGCCGGCCGCGGCGGGTGCCGCGCAGTTCCTCCTCGGTCGGGACCAGGATGCGGCCGACTTTGCCGCCCAACCCCGTCGAGGCTGCGCGTCGCTCTATGCTGACCTTCACCTTGTCCTCATGTCCGGTGAAGGTGTGAACTACATACCACTGCTTCGCCATGCTTAGATCGCTGCGTTCACTCGAAGAGACGCCTGGTGAGCGTCCACAAGACGCGGTCCCAGAGGTAGATGAACATGCCCACGATGAAGACGACCGCAACCACCAGGCCGGTCATCTTCACGACCTCCTCCCGTGACGGCCAGATGACCTTCTGTAGCTCCAGCCAGGAGTCCCGGAAGAACCCCTTGAGCTTGGTCCAGATGCCTATCCGGCCCGCACCAACGCGCTGTTCTTGTGCGACGGCTCTCACTATCAGTTTCCTAAGGCAGAGATCCCTGCCCAGTCCTAGCCGCGATCCGTCCCGCGCCCAGGCGGTCACGGCCTTGCCCGCCGTAGCCTCGGCTAAGGCGGGTGGCAGGCCCGGCCGGAATCGAACCGACAGCCTCCGGTTTTGGAGACCGGCGCTCTGCCAATTGAGCTACGGGCCTGAGGACCGGTGCGGCGCGCAGGACACGGCGCTGGCGCGGCTCACCGGCCGCTTGCGCGCGCCGTCAGCCCTGTCTCTCTGTGCTCGGTGTGCCGACGACAGGCCGGGCAGTACTTGCGCAGCTTCATCCGCTCGGGATCGTTGCGCTTGTTCTTGTAGCTCGTGTAGTTCCGGTTGCGGCACTCAGTGCACGCCCACCAGAACCCTCGATCATGGATGCGGCCCTGCCGCGGCACCTCGATCTCCCTTTCCCTGGCCCCCCGAAGTCGCCTCAGGCGACCGGGACGGATGATCCGTCCCAGGCGGGCCAAGACAAAAACGAGCCGCCGGCCTTCATGTCCCGCGCGGCTCAGACAAACCTTTGGCGTCGGGAAACCATAGCATATGCCCAACGCCGCGTCAAGGCCGCGAGCCTTGCCCTCGCGCCCCGAAGTGGGCTAAGCGGCTCGTGCTTACTCGCCAGGCACCTCTTACCCGTTCCCGGCGACTGCGCCCTTCACTTCCGTGAGCATTCGGACCGCCGCCTCGGCCATACGCTCTCCGGCCTCGGGGGCCAGCGGCAAGGTACCGTACCACCGGAAGGAGTCATCGGCCTCATAGCCGCCTTCGGCGAAGGCCTCCGCCGTCGGGACGTAGCACTCACAGCCGTTGCTGTACCCCAGCGCCCAGGTATGTGGAAACGGGGAGGCGGCCGCGATGCGGCGCGCGAACTCGAGGAACACCTCTCCCGACAGGCCCACCAGCGCCAGGTCGCCCACCCTCATTGCCTGGACGGCGAAGGGCAGGGTTAGCTCCGTGTCGCCTCGATCGGCCAGCTCGACGATCTGCCGCGCCAGGGGCAGACAGCTCTCCAGCGCCTGCACCCAGTAGGGATGCGCACCTTCCGAGCGCGCCCGCGCTGCCGCTGCCTCGGCCGCGGCCAGACCGGCCCGCGCCTGCTTTGGATCGGGCGGGTCTTGCAGGGGCAACGCGATGCTCTCTCGGTGGGCCGCGAGCGGCCCACCGGGAATGGGCTCCGCCGCAGCCAGCGCCCGGACCACCGCCTCGCAGGCGCTCTGCCCGAGCCTTGCCACCTCCCCGAAACTGCGCTCCCGCGCGTCCGGGTTGGTCTGTCCCGCGCACCCCTGGAGGAAGAGGGCGGGGACGCCCGTCCGCTGCTCCAGACAGGCGCACGCGGCGCCCATCCACTCCGCCGAGATGAGGCGATTCTCGCCTCCGAGGGTGGTGCCATGACAGGCGTGGTGGAAGACGACGGCGAGAGGCCCGCCGTCAGCAGTGTTCACCGCGAGCGCTCGCATCTCGTCGTCCACGATGCCGGCAGGATTGCGGCCGATGATCGTCCGTTCGTCTGGCGTCCGCTCGCGCCGGTTGATGCCGATTCGCGCCGGCGTGCTTCCGTAGCGCAGCGCCGCGGGGGCGAGCCGGGAGGCTGCTTCCGCCACCACCGCGGCGATGCGCGTGGGCAGCGAAGACACATAGTCGAGGTCGGGCGCGACGCGCCGATCGAGACGGGTGACCGAAGGGCCAGCATGAGTGTGGCTGCAGTTGATGAGGATATGTTCGGGCGGCACGTGCACCGACGCCGCCTCACGGATGGCCGCGTCGAGTTCGAGGTCCACGCCGAGCAGGTCGAGCGCCGCGATTGCCACCCGACGCGCGCCGTCATCGAGCACCAGCGCCCGGCACCACAGCTCATCGTGCATCGCGACCGAAGGCCCGGGCCGAGCCGCGTAGCCCGACAGGTCAACGCCGACCCGCGGCGTGATCCCGCCCGCCGCTGCGCCTGCTGAGAGTCCGTTCATAGTCCGCCCATCCGGGTGCCTTCCCTTCGGTAGCTTGCTGCCGGCCGTGCAGAACCCCCTGCCCCACGGCGCGAACCGCGCTCCTGGTGAGCGCGGCCCCGCTGGCCTTCGCCCTCGCGCAGTTCCGCAGCCCACCTCCGCTTCCCTCTTACCCGCCTCCCCGCCGGCCCCATCGCCCAGGCCTGCCTCCAGAAGGGTGCCACCGACATTCTGCGGAAACCATTCGCAGTGGAAGATGCTCAGGCCAGAACCAAGGCCTGCCTCGGCGGCTAGACCGATGCAGAACACTGCCCGCCGCCGATGCCGGACACTGGGAAGAGAGTAGGTGACTGTCCTGTTCTGCCGTCCCTATCTCGCCCGACTGCAATGCCGACCAGTGACATGGGTGCTGGCGCTTCCCATTCCCCGACGGCGGGGATAGAATGCCGGGGTGAGCCCAGAACAGACACAGCCCTGTGGGAGTGAGGAACTCGGCGATCGCCGAAGCCCGCGCAGCGGTCGCCTTCGCGCTAGCGCTCCAGTCGACCGCGGTTGCTGGTGGCCGTTCCCACTCATCCTCGCTTTGTGGCTGCTCTCGGTGAGTCCTGCCCAAGCTGACGTATACGTGCCCTCGTTCGTTCAGTTTCTGACTGCGCCTCTGGTCTGGTCGGTATACGGCATAACGCTCATCATCACGTTGCCAGTCATCCTCGTCATCGCATCCATTGAGGCTTTGGTCCTGCGGCGGTACGCTACCAAGCGGCCTATATGGAAGCTTATCGCCTATCTCGCGGTTGTGAACGCGTTGACCAGCCTTCTGGGCTTTGTGCTGATACCGACGGGAAGCGAGCTGTGGCCCGGCCTCGCCCTTGCCTTTGCTGCTACGGTGGTGATTGAGGTCGTTCCGCTCCGGCTGCTCAGTCCCGGCATTCCCAAGCCTGCTCCCTTGCGCACGTTCCTGAAGGCGTCCTTCTGGATGAACACGGCGAGCTACAGCGCAATGGCAGCGACGCTCGCGGCACTCGTCTACCTTCCCGGAGCCATGCACGAAGACGGAACGGTAAGGGCTTCCGCTGCCGGTTCCATCATTGGGTATGAGAGCGGCCTGCAGCGGTATGTAGCCGCCGACCTGAGCGGGGCTTCCCTGACCTCGACACGGTACACCACGGGATTCCATCTGCCGCAGGAACGTATGGTCAATATGCCGTCGGCTGACGATGCGACGCTGACGTACTCTCCCGGCGCCGATGGCAGCCTGCGCGAAGTTGCCGACGGTCGGATCACGTCCATCCTGCGATTCGTGCAAGGCAAGTGGTCTACGGAGCGGATAGAGCCGCCCCCGCGGCTGACTGACGTGCTCGCCGTCTCACCGGACGGAAAGCTCGCTCTCTGCAATAAGGGGAAGAGCGCAGCCGTCATAGCCGTCTCCTCCCAGGAGCGCGTCATGTTCGTCGGGCAGCAGCTTGCGACGTCTGCGGATATCGGCTTCTCGCACGACGGCCGCCACTTAGCCTACGCACTGGAGGCCGAGCATCGCGAAGGCGCCGACACGTACTACCAGACACTGCACTTGGTCGACCTGCGAACGCGACGCGAGACTTCTCTGGGAGAGGTCTACGGAGCCAGGTTCAGCCCGACTGCGACGGAGCTGGCATGGATGGCAGCCAACGATACCGTCCAGATCTATGACTGCCGCACCCAATCGCGCCGCGCGCTGCGGTTGCCCGGCGCGATACGGACGGGGACTGGCGTCGCCTGGAGTCCAGATGGCCGGCTCATCGCCTACCTGGGAAGCCTGAACCCGTTCACATACCAGCTCTGGGCGCCTGACGTCTGCGCCGTGCGAGCGGCAGACGGCGCTACCGCCACTCTGTACCACGGACTGCCGATCGGCAGCAGCATACCGGTCGAGCTGTTCTGGGTCCGCTGAACGGCCACTGCATTGGCTCATGACCGGCGGACTGCGAACGAGGAGTGAATGGAGTTGAGTCTGGGATGGTAGTGAAGGGCATGTGACTTGGCAACAGTCAGGGGCGAGGTCGCCATGACGAGGGGTGTAATGAGCGACTCGTTGACGAAGGTCGGGCAGTACGTGCTGAGTCAATAGGGACAGTCAATAGGGACAGTCATCTACTCTGCCATGATCGGCCGGCAGGACCGGGGTCGAGGGGCGTGGGAATGGCGGAAGGGAGTGCAGTGGGAGGCGAGATCGTCACTGTCCTTGTTCTCGTCGTACGTACTCCCGTCTGGCAATGAGAGTGTGTGCTATGCTTGGCCAGTGGCGTCGCGGCGCTATCGCGCGGGGGTCATACACCTATGCTGTGGTTAGCGGTATGCTGTCGCTCTGCTCCTTGGCTGCCTTCGGCTTATACCAACAATGGCATGTTGCCTTCATCAAGCCGCTCCAGCCGAACGAAATGGCATGGCTGGTGGACATTGCCAAGACTGCGTCGGTGTTGTCGGCTTGCTTCGCCGTCCTGATGTCGATTGTGGCTGTGCTACGGGGCCCTCGATTGGTGGGGATAGCCGCTGCTGTGCTGGCACTGGTGTCCTGTGTTACTATCCCGGTCACCTTCTGACGAGCCCGTGCCTTCCACCTCTCACGGCCGGCCGGCAGGGCAGGATAGGGACAGTCACCTACTCATCCCCTCGTTGTGTCCGAACCCCGATCTCCGGTCCACCTGCCGCGGTCAACGCCCACCGAAGCCGCTGTGCTTGTGCCGCGGAAGGACGGACCGCGGCGGCATTGGGTGGAGGATGCTGAGAGAAGGTGAGGAAGCATGTTGGCGGATGCGGGGGAGTGGTCTACCCCAGCGGGGACGGCAGGAGGGAGGAGAGAGGTGACTGTCGCTAGGTTGTCCGCTGGATTGCCTCCGCGACGCGAGGGGCGCAGGAGATGAAGGCACTAACCGTCTCGATGTCACTGATGCTCTTGGCGCTCGTGACGGGCGGCTCTTTCGGCGACGAGGCATCCTTGCGCGGGGTCGGCGGGGCAATCGAGGTGATGCAAGAGCATCCCTCTGTCGTCATGGACCGCATGGACGTCCACATCGACTTCCGCCCCTTCCACGCGCGGGTGGACTGTGACTTCATCCTCCGCAACACCGGCGACAGGACGACGGTCAAGATGGGCTTCCCCGAGACCAGCTACTACCAGCCCCACCACCAGCGGCCCGTCGGATTCGACTGGTTCGTCACCTGGGTTGATGGCCGGCGTGTGCGCACGAAGATCGAGGGGCTGAAGTGGGAGGAGCCGGGTCATCATTGGAGTCGGTGGCGGGTGAGGAACGTGACCTTCGCTTCTGGTCAGGTCAGGCGCGTGCGCGTCGCCTATGCTGCGCCGCCGGCGTGGACCGGCGAGCCAGTTATGATCTTCTACTATCACGTCAGCACGGGCGCGTCGTGGAAGGGCCCCATAGGCAAGGCGCGCGTGCGAGTTGATGCGCATTACGACCCGCGCCACGAGTGGTTCCTGCCATCGAGCGGCCGCAAGACACATCTGGCATTTCGGCGCGTCGGAAAGACCGCTTTCGAGGCGACGGCCGATAACCTCGAACCAACGGAGAATGATGATGCCGATCTAACTTACGTGCCGTACTACGCTGGACTGAGCTTCGGCGATGCAGAGCTTCTGTGGCTCAACAATCCCTATTTCGAAGGTGGCACGCTCTGGGTTCCCGCGAGGGAGCTGGGGGAGGAGCTGCATGCAGGCGTCAGTTGGAAGGCCGGAACCGCCGTGCTGTCTCTGCGTGACAAGCAGGTGCGCGTCGTCGTTGGATCGAGATGGATGGATGTCAACGAAACGCGGCAGCAGCTTCCAGCCGCGCCCCGCATCCGCCACCGCGTTCTCTACGTGTCGCTGCGACCGGTGGCGACCGCGCTCGGCGCGGGGGTGGACTTCGACCCCGAGTGGCGGACCATCAAGGTGTCCACAGCGCAGAATGCGGAGGCTACGCGACAGTCCGCCGACCGGTTTCCTGCCGGAACCACTCTGGTCGTCTATGACAACACCCACGATCGGACTTACTTCGCGACCGAAGACTTTGTGCAGGAGCAGCGGACTGAAGTACGATTCTCCCTAGAAGACCAGTACGTGGCTGCAGGTGCCATCAGTGTTTCCGAGGACGGCCAGCGTCTTATCCTCCGCGATGCTCTTGGTTCAGCATTCTTCGTGTTGGATGCCGCGAACCTGCGTCTTGTGCGCCAATTGGATGCCACATGGGCGTGGTGGGACGGGTCTCGCCTCGGGTATCTCCAGCTAGATGATTGGGGACGAAAGAAACTAGGGACAGCCACCTACTCATCCCCCTCTGAGGTCCGAACCCCCATTCCCACTCCCCCTGCCGCGGTCAAGGCCAACCCGCGGCGTGATCGAGGCCGCCGCTGCGCCTGCACGCAGTTCGCTCATGGGCGATTGCATCCGCTCACCGCATGAACCTCGCGAGACCGACGGCTAGCGTCATCCCGATCATGAAGAGGATGATGGTCGCGCCACATCCCGTCGCAGCATCCGGCCGCGCATACATCTCGGACAGCGGCGTGATGGCAGTGTAGGCCGGCTGGGCTCCGCCGAGGCGAAGAAGCCGGCCGTTGAGTGCATCCACCCGCGGGTCTTCGGGCAGATAGTGGTTGAGGTAGGAGAGTATCCGCCCCGCCGCTGCAACCATCTCTGATCTCTCGGCGCGGCCCTCTTCGGCCCCATCGAGCAAGCGCCTCACACCAGAGATGGACTGATCGAGCGTCTGAGCGCGGCTTCGGGCTATCTCGCCGAGCCCGGCCTCGAACCGCGCCCTGTCCTGTGCTGGGCTGAGCCACTCAGCGTCGCGAAGCTTTTGCTCGGCGATGTCCAGCGCCTCGAGTTTCTCCAGCGCGTTCGCGGTGCGGGCGGCTCGCCGCAGCTCGGCGACGGCGATCTGCATCGTCTTCCGGTACAGCCTTGCCTCGGCCCAGCGCTGGAACACAGGCTTGCTCCCCGCCCGCCGTTTCTGCGGGCGGGCGACCTTCACCTGTGGAGGCAGCAGGGCGGCGCCTCGTCT
>Ga0315285_10004198_pt1 | contig 14968 bp, 12 predicted proteins | sample YL17G09_36_MG_FD_203698 | JGI IMG/M metagenome (GOLD analysis project Ga0315285, IMG submission 203698) | Sediment microbial communities from Yellowstone Lake, YNP, Wyoming, USA - YL17G09_36 | ecosystem: Environmental > Aquatic > Freshwater > Lake > Sediment | place: USA: Wyoming | collected...
AATAAGAATGTTCGGAGCTTTAAATCTTGAAAGGAGATTTCGGATATGGCAAAAAAAGGTCTATTTATCGTCATGGCAAAGGTTGCACCTGAACAGGAAGAAGCTTACAACCGGTGGTATAATGAGGACCATATGCCAAAAGCGCTGGAGAGATTCCCAGGAGTTCTAAGTGGCCGCCGTTATAAAATCATGGAAGGGGAGGACGAATATCAGTATTTGGCCATTTATGAATTCGAAAGTTATGAAAAAATGGAGGAAACAATGAAATCCGATATTATTAAACAGCTAGTCCAGGAATATAACGAGGCATTTGGCAAAGGGAATCGGAAAAGAATCCTTGCAGTCGAACTAAAAGCCCTCTCCGTGGGATAATTTTTATCCTAATAACAGTTTTAGAGGATTCACCTTTCTCATTTTGGGTCGAACAAATGGACGAAGGTCCTCAGCATTACGTGGACGAGATGGTCTGAGGTAAATGCCTCGGGAGAGGTATCAGGATAAAGGAAGAGGGTTTAAAAACTTTGATTCCCTTCTGTACTCTCAATAAAAATTTTTAAAACAGGGGAAAGGAGAATGGAGATGAAAAGGTGGCCTAATTTGGTTTGGGTAATAAGCTTAATTTCGATTCTTTTTCTTTTTGCTTCCGCGAGAGTCTCTTGGGCGGCCCCTGACCCGATAAAGATTGGGGCGATTTACAGCATCACAGGAACAGGTTCGGCCGTAGGAAAGGTGCAAATTGACGGAATCAAATTAGCGATCAAGCAGATCAACGATCAAGGCGGCTTGATGATTGGAGAGAAAAGGGTCAAAGTTGAAGCGGTGATCCGGGATGATGAAACCAAACCCGATATTGCTGTTCGCAGGTATCGGGAGCTTATTCAGGAGAATATAAACTTTATTGCCGGCGGTACATTTGCTCACATCGGTAAAGCTCTGAATGAACAAGGGCGGGGCGGAGAAGCTTTGATCATGTGCACCACGGGAATAGAGGAGGCCATCTTTCAAAAAAAAGAGAAGTCGCCCAATTACCTTTGCTCCTTGGGGGCCGTTGAGGCAGTGGGGCGCATTTCCGCTGATTATGTCAGCAAAACTTATAAACCCAAGAATGTCTTCCTCTTCTTGCCGGACTATGCTTATGGACGTGGGGCCTTCGATGGAGCGAGCAAAACTTTCAGTAGCAAATACCCGGATGTCAAATTCAGTGTAATCTGGTCCCCTGTGGGAACGCTCGACTATACATCTTACATCGTTAAGATCGCAGAAGCCAAGCCTGACGTAGTGATGATGGGACAATGGGGAAACGACGCCATCAACGCTCTGAAACAGGTTCATTCAATGGGACTGAGGAAGCAAACCAAGCTTCACTTTAATTCGATTGTTAGCGCGATGGCCGTGGGTATTCCGCCTGAAGCTCTGGAAGGGGTTTCCATGGGGATGTGGTGGTATCACGACCTGACAGGGTTCAAGGACGTGGAAACCGTGAAGGCGACTCAGAAACTGAACGAGGTATGGCAGAAAGAGTATGGCCAACCTCCTGACCTCATGGCCATGTACGCGTATGTGGGATTGATGGAAACCTTTCGGGGAATTCAACTGGCCAACTCCTTAGAACCGGCCAAGGTTTACAACGCTATCCTGGATAATCCAGAATTTCGAAGCGTCAAAGGACCGGCCAAATGGCGTATAGACGGAAGACCTGACTATAAGTATGGATTTTTCATCTTAGACGGCAAAGGTCCCAAAGAAAGGAAAGATCCGAAGTGGGATTTTGCTAAAGTGGTCGACGCCTACGTAGGCGAGGCCTTATGCTTACCTCTGAAAGAAATGGGGTGGTAAGCCGAATCCTTCAGGGTGTTTAATTCGGAGTTCGAACAGGAATTTGTTTCAAATTTCGAATCTCGATATGGGCCTCTAATTACTTGGCCAGCTTTTTCGGACGTCCTGATTTTTAGATAAAATTTATAATGAATGGGGAAAGGAGGTTCTGGATGGAGGGGGTTTGGGGAAAAGTATTGAAAGTGGACCTGACCAATGGCACCTGCAAGGCAGAGACACTGCCGGATAAAGTGTACGAATACTTCCTGGGGGGGGCCGGCCTGGCTGCCTATTTTATGTGGAAAGAATGTCCGGCGGGCACAACTGCCTTCAACCCAGCCAACCGCCTTACCTTCGCTGGCGGCCCCATGACCGGACTTAAACAAACCGGCGCAGCCAAATGGTCGGCTGGGGCCATCTCACCTTCCATCAACATGAATGCCGACTCGGCAGCCACGGCGAGCTTTGGCATTGAGATGAAAGAAACCGGTTTCGATGCCATTCTCGTTTACGGCCGGGCGCCCAAGCCAGTCTATGTGGTTGTGGAAGACGGGAAAGCGAAAATTAAAGATGCTCGAAAATTTTGGGGCAAAAACGCCTATGAAACCGAGGATGGGATCAAGGAAGCGGAAGGGGATGATTTTGAGGTAGTGACCATTGGCCAGGCTGGTGAAAGGTTAGTCCGATTTGCCAACATTCAGACCCAGAAGAAATCCTTCCTGGGCCGCTGTGGGCTGGGTGCAGTTATGGGGTCCAAGATGCTAAAGGGAATTGCCGTCCGCGGTTCCCAGAGCAGTCAGTTTTATGATCCGGCGGAGATTAACCTGCTTAATAAAGAGATCAACAAACGCTTAGCAGAAATCGATGCAGCCCAACCTGAATTCATGCAATATAAACGGGTAGGCACGGCAGCGGCTACCGGAATCTTTGCTCCACAGGGAAATCTTCCCATCAAGAATTACCAGCTGGCCCGCTTCCCCAGCGGGGAAAAGAATCTGCATGCGTCCGAATATGCAAGTAAGCTGAATTCTAAACCTTGGCCATGCAAATATTGCGTCATTCAGTGTCATAATCTGTGTGAGATCAAAAAAGGCCCGTATGCGTATAAAGGCAAAGGCCCTGAGTACGAATCCTTTGCCATGGTCGGATTCAACACCATGGTGGATGACATCGAAGCGGTGGCCTATGCCTGCGAGCTGGGCAACATATATTCCATGGACTGTATTTCCCTGGGGGTGGTGATTGCTTGGGCCATGGAATCTTATGAAAAGGGGGTCATAGCTCAGAAGGATACCTATGGACTGGACTTGAAATGGGGCAATGCCGAGGCCATGGTGGAGATGGTGAAGAAGATTGGCGAGCGGGCAGATGGGCTGGGTTACCTGCTGGGTGAAGGCTGTAAGATTGCTTCTGAACAGCTAGGCAAAGGCTCTGAAGGTTGGGCAGTTCAGATGAAAGGGCAGGAAATTGCCGCCCATAACTGGCGGGCCCAGTATATTTCCGCCTTGAACTACTGCACTGGCGTGGCGTCTGGCCCCAACCATGAAAGGGGAAACTCCCAGCACATCTGGGTGGCTCACGTAATGCTGCCTGAGTGGGGAATCGATGAGGTAAAGAACGAAGAACGCTGGTCCTGGGATAAGACGGCCGATCGCAATGCCAAATTCCATGATTACTGTAACATCATCAATTCCTCCTGCCATTGCAAGTTCCATGAATTTCGAGGGTATACCCTCACCGATCTCCTCAACACCATTAATGCGGCCACTGGATGGGGCTGGAGCCTGGATGACCTGCGCCGCTGCGGCGATCGGATTACCACCCTCCAGAAATTCCTGAACATCCGCTATGGCTGGAAAAAGGAACATGACTTCCAGTACCCAAAGCGGTTTATGGAACCAGTACATGAAGGTCCCGCGGCTGGCAAGATCCCGGTCGGGTTGGAAGATGCCATCATGGATTATTACCGGGTGAGGGGATGGGATGAGGATGGCAGGCCGACTCCGGAGCTCATCAAGCGACTGGGCATGGAAGAGTATGCAGGCTGAAGATAAGTGGCCCCTTCACCCGCGCTCTCTTCCCATGAGAGGGAGAAAGGGTGAAGGGGGATGGAGATCCCGTTAAGGCGCCGACCATGTAATTTTGCGAAAAACAAGATTTTCATGCTTGCCTCAGCCGAGGTCCCAATGAATAAATAAAAGTAGTAGCTTCTTTTTGGATCGAAGTAAGACCCTTGCAACCATGTCTCGGGGTCCACTCTATTTGATAATAAAGTACTCTTCAACAACATATCTAAGGGTCTTACTTCGGTCCATAAATTTGCTCTCATCCTCCAGCAGAGGCTGCGCGGCAGCGGTTTGCCGCCAGGCAAGATATTTTTTAAGCCCCTCCAGGTCATCAAACCAGAGTTCGGCAAAGCCATCGCCCTCATATTTCAAGCCGGGCAGCTTTATGAAATGATTTTGGGTATATTTTCTCAATTCGGGGATGATCTTCCCAGCCAGGGCCCCGTGTTTTCCTTTCCAATAACCCTTAAACTCTTCATCCGTCAGACCAGGTTTTTTAAAAAGCAATGCCATCAGTTTAATCATACCGCCTCCTTTCACAGTAATGTGAATCACTTTTGCCTGGGTTCGATCTCCTTTGCTAAGTCACCTTTGTTGAATATAGAGACCCCGCCTCCGCAGCTTTGGCCGCATCGAAACCCGAGGAGCGGCGGCCAAACAAACGCGCCTCAGGGTCAGGCCGAAGCCATTTTGCGGATGAAGTCTAGGTCCAGCTTGCCGGAGGCCCCCCATCCTTTTTTGCCGGGAGGAATTTCCGGCCTGAATTTCTCGTACAGAGTATAGGCCTTTTCCGCCAGCTCAGGGGGAGGCAAGGACTTCGCGAGCTCCAGCATGGCCTTAGAAACATCTTCGAGAGCGTCACCGAACTTGCCTTCCAGATATTTCTGCACGCTTTCGGGACGGATGGGGGTTTCTTCGCTAAGTGCTTCGATTCGCAAGTACAGCCACTTATTCTCCATTCGACTAAGTTGAGTATGGCGGGGTTGTCCAACCACAACTTGGCCTCTAATACAATTGCTCACCCAGCACTAAGTCCTGAGTAAATAAATTCGCTAGCGAATTTATCAATCGATGGACTAAGCGCTCGCAACCCTTCATCTGTGTGTTTCGCCGGCACGGCACGATGCAATAGGTCAACGATCACCGTTTCCTCTTTGCGCATCTTCCGCCGCTGTTCTCCGTCTTTGACCTCCCAAAACTTCCACCACAGCCGCCCAAAGCGTCAGCACCGGCGCCCGGTTCACCATCACTGCGCTTTTTTCCCATCTTTCTCGACCATAGATTTGTTTCCTCCAATGGCCAGAAGTTATGTTCGAATATCTGCTCACCTTTTCCCCCTCCTTTCGGGATTAGAAGCAAGTTCACTTGGCACCGATGTCCCAGTTAAAGCAAGGTCTTTCTATACCAATTGAATTATTTAAGGGCGTCCCCCTTCCCATGGTAGCCATAGCCCCAGGGGTCTTCTTGCAGGGGGAAAAGGCCGGAAAAAAGGAAGGGAAAGGATAGCCCCCCCATAACGGGCTTGGAAAAGGAGTAAGAGGTTTTATCCTCCCCCATTCGGTCTCCCACCCATACGGTATTGTCGTGCTGGTTCCCCGATCAGAAGCATTTGGGGGCTTAAATGCTGGCCCACAGCCCCACCCCTCCAATCCTATTGACTTTTCCACCCATTTTGCTATCGTCTTTAAAGGTTCCTGTTCTCCAATCCCCTTGCTCGGAGGGAAGGTATGGTTCGGAGGTTTTGAAACCCCATTTCTTTGCAAAGGAATGGGGTTTTTTATTCGAGGAGAAGCAGTGAACCGGATGCTCAAAAATATCTAGGAGAATAGCAGTGCTTAATACTAATCCCAACTTTGGGAAAAGAGTGTCCCCGAATCTATTAAGTTCGCTTGCTAAATATTATAGAGATTTAATATTTTCCCTTTTATCCAGTCAATCGGGAAAAATTTACATTGATATACAAGCTGTCTTAAGAGAGAAACTTACCGCCGATTTAGGCTTGTTCATTCCTGAATTAGACGCGCTCTTTACTGATGACGCCATAAGCTTTGTCATCGAAAAGGTTACTCCATCAGCTGTCAGCAACATTATCGAGAAATCAAGTAAAGTCGAAGATCGAGAAGAACAGACTGAGCAACAAATTCTCTTTCCCCCCAAAGAAGATTTAGGACCTGAAGATTTATCAAAGAAGAATGCGTCTGCAACCATCATAGCAATATATAGAGCCCAACAATTTGACCCATATAATAGAGAAATAATTGTCGGCTTTCCGCTTTTAGCTGGGAAAATAGACAAAAATAACTATTGCGCTCCCCTCTTCTATTATAAAGTCAAGCTTGATTTTGATTCCCTGCGGAATTTAGTCACCCTAACAAAAGAATTTGAAATACCTGCATTGAATTTTCACTTTTTAAAATCTATCCTGGATTCAGATGAAGAAATTGAAATCGTTAGGAAGGATATCATTCCATCCTTTTACGAAGAAGAATTTGGTCAACCTACGATCAAAGATATAATCCAAAAGCTATCGACGTTAATACCAAAGCTTCACAGCTTATATTATGACCAAAGACATTTCTCCGAACTTTCTGAAGCTCTGGCAAAAAGGAACAGTCCTCAGCCTATTGTTTTGAATTCTTGCATCATTGCTAATGTAAAAAGGAGCAATGCTTACTTGCTTGATGATCTTTCTGAGCTTGCAAACCTGCAACAGTTAAATTGTGAAACGGCAGTGGATGCAATCCTAAATGAACCTATCAATAAGGAATCCGTTGAGGATTTGGAGGACCCTCAAAACAGTTCAAAAGCGGATTTACTCTTCTACCCCTTTCCGAGTAACCGATCTCAGCGCATAGTAGCTGCGAAAGCACAAACAGCCAGACTTATGGTAATACAAGGTCCTCCAGGAACCGGAAAATCCCAAACAATTGTGAATTTAGTCAGCCATTTAGTTGCACTTGGGAAAACCGTTCTTATATCGAGTCATCAAAATAAAGCTCTTGAAGTGATAACAAATAATTTGCCCAAAATAGAATATTTAGCAATGTCACTATTTAAAGGAGAACGAAAATCCATAAACGAACTCACAAATAAAATAGAAGGCTTTGGCGCGTATGTCAGTAATGTAAATGTTACGGAATCCGAGAAGCGGTTGACGGAATATAGAAATCGTTTGCATGGAATTAGAGAGGATATGCTTCGCCTTCAAGGTAGGTTCTCGGAATTAAAAAATTTGGAAAGAGATAAATATCCAGATTATTACAGCTATAATTCAATAAGGCAGTATTATTTCATAGATGGTAACGATTCCTTGCCACCTGGCAATGACAAACTTATCGCCATAGCACTCAAGCAGTATAGGGATGTTTTGCTGAAGGTAAAATCCGATTATGATTGCCTCTTCAGTCTGCTCGGTTCCAATCCCCCTATCCTACCTGGGGAGAGGGAGATGGTCTGCCCTTGTTGCGGTAAAGCAGCATCACTCCTTATGGATTCGAATCAGGATTGTCGGTGTTCATCATGCCAGGGTTTAATTGCAAATGGCGTAGCATCAAACATCAATAATGTCACTCAAATTATAAAATGCTATGAGTTACTTAGAGATACCATACATTGTGATAGGCATTTATTGGAGCAATCCAGGGTTTTGGTCAATGAACAAATATCCTACGAAGACACCATCAATTATTTCTCTGTTCTTAGTCAATGGTTAAATACAAATGGTCATAAATTTGTAGCGATCTTAAATGATTTGAGTGAGAATTACGATTTCACAATAAATGTTAAAAAGGCTGGGAATACAACGCTTAGATATTGGGACGATATTAATTCGATATTAAATCGTTTGAGGCAGGTAGGGAGTATTATTAGGTCGGAAAATAGATACGAGAGTGAGGAGAGATTCCCAACATATCCGGACAATAAATTGCTTGAGGAGATTGTCTCCGCTGTAAATAAATTAAGATCGGCATCCTGGTTATCTTGGAAGATATCTCGTAGAATGAAGGGGGCAAGGGATCTTTTGAGGTTTCGTGGATTTGGGGGTATGACTTACAGAAACAGAACTTCCATGTTAAAGGGAATTGAAAAATGGCGCGAATATTGGTTTTATCGCAACCAGATAGTTAATGATTTAAAAACGCTCCTGAAGATTTATGCTTTGGACCAAAACATTTCGAAGGACATCTCTTTTGTTGAGTTGACGGGAAAATTGCACTTTATCGAATTGGTTTCTGAAGCATATCAATTATTAAAGGATATTCCGAGATGTAATGTTAAGAAGGTCCAAGGGGTGATAGAGGGTAGATTGGCAAATATTACAAGCTATGAGAAATGCAAAGCAATGCGAGATGATATTGATAAAATAGGGGTCTTCTTTAAGGCTATGGCTGCGAATCTCGATTGTAGAAGAGGTCTGCCCTTCGCAACTTTATGCAAAACAGTATTACTGCCAGTTGATAAGTCAATAATGGAACTTAGTATCAATTCGGATGGAGATCAAATCGTTAATGAAATTAAAAATGTAATGAAGTATTTCCCAGATTATATGTTATTGAAAAAGTTGGAAACAACAAAATTAAAGGGACTAGAAAATACAATTAAGAAACTTACAGAAAAAGTTATAAAATTTGGGAATAACATAGAAATATTAGACAATCCGGAAACAGTGATCAGGGCATATCATCTTTCTCAATTCATGAAGAATGATTTGTTAAGGAACCCCGATGATTTAAATGAAGTTACAACCAAAATGAAAACATTGAGGGAAGAATCTTTTTCCTTGATAGTGAAGATACTCGAAATAGGACGGCGATTATCGCTGAAGAGGGCGGAGGCTAATCCAATTGTCCTAAGTCAGATTAATAAATTAAAGCAAATTCTGAAGAAAAAGAAAAAAACATTTTCCTTTATGCAATTTCGGGAGCAAATTGATTATAGAAAGCTCTTGAATGTATTCCCAGCTTGGGTAATGAGCATTGATGATGTTGCGCGAATATTCCCCTTGGAGGGCGGTCTATTTGACTATTTGATCATTGATGAGGCGTCGCAATGCAACCAAGCTACGATTCTTCATTTGGCGTTTAGGGCAAAGCGGATGATAGTTGTAGGTGATGAGAAGCAAATGAAGAATCCCAATACTCAGTTCTTGGCGGATGCAGTTGTTAGACTTAATTTAACAAAACACAAGTTGGATGGACACCCGAACGCAATATTTTTACATGGGAGAAACTCTCTCTTGGATTTAGCTCTTGGATGTCAGGATACAAGCCCAGTTTTTCTTAATGAGCATTTCAGACCGGAGCCTCCTATAATCGAATTTTCGAATTCAAAATTCTACGATAATCGGCTGAAGATATTGACACCTTTCCGGAAAAAGAGATTTAGTCCGTGCATGGAAATAAGATTAGTAAGTGGGGGATTTGACGACCCTGACGATACCAAACAAAATAAGATTGAAGCGAGGGCGGTAATAGAGGAGTTGACACGGTTAGTTGAGAATGGGGATTTAGAAGGAGACAACGAAGGTGAAAGATTGACCGTGGGGATATTATCACCATTCAGAATGCAAGCTTCCCTTTTACAAAATATGGTTTATGAGAAATTTAGTGAGAATCCGAAGATTATAGGTGATTTTGGAATCACTGTTTCCACGGTTGACGGGTTTCAGGGAGACGAGAAAGATATTATCATTTATTCCCTTCGATATGCGGGTAATTCAAAGCCTGGTACGATTAATGCTATTCAGAGAGCGGATGAACATGCATTGGGACGGCTTAACGTTGCTTTCAGCCGTGCGAGGCGGAAAGTAATCGCGTTTATTTCAGTCCCGAAAGAAACCTTTCCCAAGGGATTAATAAGGGAATATTTAGATCATGTGTCGAACATTCAGAACTCCCACTACCAGAGGTTTGGAAACCCGAATGAAAGGGAAAAATGTCAGAGTGATTTTGAAAGAGATGTCTTTGACCGGCTGGTTAATAGGGGTTTAATTGTTTATTCCCAAGTTCCATGTGCGGGGTTCTATATAGATTTCGTTATTTTCGATGATAAAGGCAGGCGGATTGCTTTGGAATGCGATGGGGAATTTCATTATGATGAGGGAGAGCTTCGAGAGGAAGATTACCAGCGGCAGGACATAATCGAGAGATATGGATGGGCAGTATATAGAATGTCTTCCCGGAATTATTATGCTAACCCAGAAAGAGGGATTAATAAGATAATTGATTTTCTCATGAGCCAAGCACCGGATATAGAAGTAATTATGGATAAAATGGAGGTGGGAAAAGAGGTTTTTGGAGCGGAGACGGTGGAACCTAAAACTGAGGAAGATGGAGAAGCGATGAAGGAAGAACCAGAAGGACCAGAATTAGAAGAGTGGAAAGAAACCCAGACTGAAAAAGAGAGCTTTCAGGAGATAGAAAAGGAACGACAGGCAGAAAAAATTGGAGTTCAACATACGGAAAGTGAGAAAGACATTCTCGATGTTTTGTCTGTTCATGGAGATTTACGGGTTTATGAAATAAGTATGAAGACAGATTTTGGCAGAGAAGAGGTAATTGATATTTTAAATGTTCTTTTGGAGAAGGGTTTCGTTGAGTGTTATTTTGAAAATCGGGTGAAGGTATGGCATAGAATAGAATATGATATAAAAAAGGAAGAGTTGCATAATCCAAGGGTAAAAGAAAATAGTCGTAATATATTTGTTGATTCAAAAATGTGGTTTGAATTAGCTAAGTGGGGGAGAGAGACAGGCAAGCTTAACAAAGATTTGATAAATTTTGCTTACAAGGCTGGCGAAAGAATTAAAAAGAATTGGGAGCTTTCTCCATTTAATAAAAGAAAAATGGCAGATTTATGGAAAATGGTAACTGCTCAGGGGTTCATCCCGAGAAAGCACTTTTTTGATTCCTGAAATATTGAATACACGGGAGTTAGTGTCTTAGCGCGAAAGGGAACCGGGACGTTGGTTCAAATGCAACTATTGAATAAATGGGCTTAGACAATTGACTGTTGTAAACCGGGACCTTGGCGTGAAGTGAACTTGCTTGTAATTTCGAAAGGGGGGGAAAGGGGAGCACGCCTTCGAACATGGCTTGCAGTCGCTGGAGGAAACAAATCTATGGCCAAGCAAAAATGGGTGGGGAGGTCTCCGGCAAGCTGGACCTGGACCTCATCCGCAAGATGGCTTCGGCCTGACCCTGAGGAGCGGTTGCTTGGCCACCGCTCCTCAGAAAGAGGGAGAAGAAGTTGAGTGGGGGAGGGATTGAATTGTTCCCACATTTATGGTAACATAATTGCGGGAGGTGAGAAAAATGAAGTTTGTCGGAGTTCGGGAATTCAAACAGGATGCCGTCCGGTATTTAAATGATGGCAATGAGATCGTGGTGATGAAACACAAAAAGCCCATTGCCCGGCTGACCCCGATCCGGGAGAACAGCCCGGAAGCCCTTCTTTTAGACATCGGGAGGGTCCTGAATGAAGCGGGGGTGACGAAGGAAGAAGCTCTCCGAGCTCTGGAGAGGGCCAGACGGGAAATCTATGGCTAAGGTGGTCATTGACGCCAACGTGATGATCTCCGCCGCTTTCGGAGGGAAGCCGCTGGAGGCGGTTGGAAGGGCCCTAAAAGACCATGATGTTTTCATATCCGAAAGCATCCTGGAAGAGCTGGAAGGAGTCCTTAAGAGACTTTCGAAAAAGCTGTCTGCGGAGCAAATCCACTACCTTCAAGAAAGGGTGCGTCAACTTCTCAAGGTCGCGCATCGAATCCCGGTCTCAACCCATCTGTCCCTTTCCAGAGATGCTAAAGATGACCATTATCTAAGCTTATGCAAAGAAGCTCAAGCGGATTTTCTGATTACGGGTGACAAAGATTTATTAAACCTCGATCCCGAAGCCCTGAAGAAAAACGGGATTCCCTGCCTGATCATCAACCCCGCCTCTTTTTTGGAGATCATCCCATAACTCATCAACGGAATAAAAGATGACCCCATGACAGGGAGAGGGAGAGACACGAAGACGCGGGGATGGGGAGACACGGGGACGCGGAGGACGTGGGAACCGGGACGTTGGTTCAAATGCAACTAGGAACCGGGACGTTGGTTCAAATGCAACTATTGAATAAATGGGCTTAGACAATTGACTGTTGTAACCCGGGACCTTGGCGCGAAGTGAACTTGCTTGTAATTTCGAAAGGGGGGAAAGGGGAGCAGGCCTTCGAACATGGCTTCTGGTCAAAATTACAGGTGTCTATTGTCCCGGGCACCATCCTGGTCCCTACGGTGGCTTTCTTCTCCACCTCATCCGTCCAAACTGCGAAGTACAGGGCGTCCCGCATGTCCAGCCGAAGGCCAAAACAAAAAAGCCCACCCGCAAAGCAGGAAGGCCTTAAGAATTTCGGATTGCAGATTGCGGATTGGGGATTAAAAGATCACCCTTTCTTCCAGGCTTTTTCAATCCGCAATCCAAAATCCTCAATCCGCAATTGGAATGGTGGAGGCGGCGGGAGTCGAACCCGCGTCCGGAAACCTTCAGTAAGGAGCATCTACGTGCATAGCCGTTGATTTGAATCTCGCCCCTCCGGACTCCCACGGCAGGATTCCTGGAGGAGCCAGCTTATGTGTTTTCGCCTTCCGCCTATAAGCTTCGGCGGTGGGCTATCCCGTTTTGTCGACGCCCCTGGCCAGTCTTACGGGAGAAGACTGGAGGAACGGCCACTGTCAATTAAGCAGTGGCGTAAGCGTAGTTGCTGTTTCCGCTTATCGTTTTCCGACCTTTTTAACGAGACCCAGTCGGAACCTCGGCACGCAGCCCTCGCCTCAATGATCCCCGTCGAGACCGTGGCGCCCCCATGGAAAGAGGTTAAGGTTGAGGGTAAGGCTAAGAAGAGAAATTTTCAAAGAGCGTCAGCGGCGATCCGGACCACTTGAGGGGGTAACTTGGGGGGCACTTGGGGAGTAACCCTCCCCTCCCAAGTCGACCTCCGACGTTGTTCGGACCGGGACGGGGACGGCTTTCTTCATCCGGGTGATAAAACAACCCATTTCGGAAAGGAACTCCGGCTCGAGGTCATACCCTTTGCAGGCCTCAAGGATTTGCAAGGTACCCGTGCCCCAGTGTTCAATCAGCCGCGCCCGGTAGAGCGCGTGGGCAAGACGGGGATTACGCGGATAAGACGCATGCTGGCGATAGAGGTCTTCAATGCTCAAATCCGGCGGCAAAACACCCGGATTCCAGACTTCCAGACGATCGTCGAAAATGCGGACCTGAACCGTCTACTGCAAATCGATTCACCACGCCCCTCCCAATTCTTGCTTGTCTTTTGAATTTAGGGAGGATAAAATTGAAATGGCTAGTGATTCACTCCATCTATTTAAGGATATTTTTTCGTGGAAATTAGAGAGCTTTTGACAAAAAAAAGGGAAGAGATTCTCCGGATCGCCGCCAATCGGGGAGCGTATAATGTTCGGATCTTTGGCTCAGTGGTGCGCGATGACGCCAGTCCGAGCAGTGATGTTGATTTCTTGGTCGATCTTGAGCCTGAACGCAGCCTTTTAGATGTCGGGGGATTGGTAATGGATCTGCATGACCTATTGGGCCTTGAAGTGGACATCGTTACCGAGAAGGGACTGCACTGGTACATTCGAGATCGGGTTATAGCGGAAGCACGCCCCCTATGAAGGACGATAAACTCTATTTGATTCACATCCGCGAGTGCATTGAACGCATTGAAAAATACACCGCCGGAGGGGGAAAAGATGCATTCCTGGCTTCCACGTTGGTTCAGGATGCAGTTATGAGAAATCTCCAAACAATGGCGGAATCAACCCAACGTCTGTCGGATGCTGCCAAGGAAACCCATCCCGAGGTGGATTGGTATAAGATTTCTGGTTTTCGTAACGTGCTCGTCCATGGATATCTGGGTGTGGATTTGGACAGAGTATGGATAATCGTTGAGCGAGACCTGCCCGGTCTAAACCGGGCAATTACCTCTATGCTAAAAGAACGGGAGTAGGGCTCCCAGCAGGGCTTTCGCAACGCTTTGGCAGAGGTTCCACCCATTCATGGCTGACCATCCTGCGGGCCCACTGGCACGCCTATCGCGTCGGGCCAGGACGACAGGAGATCCGGCTTCACTGGCTCCCGCCGATTCCGGTCAATGTCGAAGACCTTAACTGAAAATATGCACCTTGAGGGTGTGAGGGCAGGAGGGAAGCGAATCGCGCATCCTGGTTAGGATTGCCTGGATTTCGAGTCGAGTGTATGAGAATTTGATGGCGGAGATAGGAACAGAATTATGGGCCTGCGCCCCGGCTGTCGCTCAGGCCGTCCAAAAGATTGAGAATCAAGTATGAGGGGGTGTATTAATTCAGCTACGTCCCCTCCTATAAAAAGGCAGTCAGGGAAGCCCCGCCGAAGGCGAAAAAAAAGCCCACCCGCAAAGCAGGAAGGCCTTAAGAAGAGACACGGAGATGGGGAGAAACGGGGACGCGGAGAAAGGGTTGATTTTTTCCCCGCGTCTCCCTCTCCCCGCATCACCGCGTCCATCTGTTCTAAATTTGGTGGAGGCGGCGGGAGTCGAACCCGCGTCCGGAAACCTTCAGTAAGGAGCATCTACGTGCGTAGCCGTTGATTTAAATCTCGCCCCTCCGGACTCCCAGCGGCAGGATTCCTGGAAGAGCCAGCTTATGTGTTTTCGCCTTCCGCCTATAAGCTTCGGCGGCGGGCTATCCCGTTTTGTCGACGCCCCTGCCCAGTCTTACGGGAGAAGACTGGAGGAACGGCCACTGTCAATTAAGCAGTGGCGTAAGCGTAGTTGCTGTTTCCGCTTATCGTTTCCCGACCTTTTTAACGAGACCCAGTCGGAACCTCGGCACGCAGCCCTCGCCTCAATGATCCCCGTCGAGACCGTAGCGCCCCCATGGAAAGAGGTTAAGGTTGAGGGTAAGGCTAAGAAGAGAAATTTTCAAAGAGCGTCAGCGGCGACCCTTGGCTTCCTTCATGACCTTTTCGATTTCCCGGTCGGCGGAACGCTTTTTCAGGGTTTCCCGCTTGTCATAAAGGGTCTTTCCCTTGGCCAGACCCAATTC
>Ga0315285_10004200_pt1 | contig 14966 bp, 13 predicted proteins | sample YL17G09_36_MG_FD_203698 | JGI IMG/M metagenome (GOLD analysis project Ga0315285, IMG submission 203698) | Sediment microbial communities from Yellowstone Lake, YNP, Wyoming, USA - YL17G09_36 | ecosystem: Environmental > Aquatic > Freshwater > Lake > Sediment | place: USA: Wyoming | collected...
TGTTTCAGTAGGGCATTCCAATGCTAGCTATAAGCAAGTACAAGAGGGTATTCAAGCTGGATTATCACATGTCACACATACCTTTAATGCTATGAGTGGATTGAATCACCATGAGCCTGGAGTAGTAGGAGCGGCTTTGTCTTCCCCGAAATTAGTATTGGAAATAATTGCTGATGGAATACATCTTCATCCAGTGGTTATGAAGATTTTAATTCAGACTAAAGAAATAGGGAAAATAGTCTTGATCACTGATGCTATGAGAGCAACCGGTAAATCGGAAGGGACTTATAGTTTGGGAGGGCAAGAGGTTATAGTGACCAAGGGACAAGTCAGGTTAAAAAATGGGACTTTAGCTGGCAGTTTTTTAACTATGGATAAAGCTGTCCGGAACCTAATAAATAAAGTGGGAGTTTCATTGACGGAGGCGGTTCAAATGGCGACCTTTAACCCGGCGAAGTGTTTAGGAGTTGAAAGTAAAAAGGGAAGTTTGGAGCCAGGTAAAGATGCTGACATAGTTATTTTAAATAAAAAGTTAAAAATTGAGCTCACCATGGTAAAAGGCAAGGTAGTTTATAGGAGAGAAGGAGTATGAAGAACGCTTTTTGCCCGTGCCAGCTTTTGATGATGCAGTTGCTATGCTTTTATCTTTCTTGATTGACTTCATTAATCTCCTTACCTGTTGGCCGGTAACTATCCAGGTGTCATCAAGTACAGACAATGAAATTATGAGATGTGTTAAGTTATAGGAAAAAGGAGAGATAGTTGGACTATATATTAGGTGTGGATGGAGGAGGGACAAGAACAATTGTTCAGGTTGCGGATTTATCTGGAGAGGTGGTTGCTGAAAGTGAATCTGGATCAAGCAATTACAAAAGTGTAGGTATAAAAATTGCTAAGGAAAATATTAATAAAGCGGTATTTAAAGTAATAGATTTATTAAATAAGTCAAAGGAATTTACTTTTAAGAATGCTTGTTTTGGATTGTCAGGAAATGATTCTTGTGAAGATAGAGATATTTATCACAAAATAATATTTGACAGTAAAATTAAAGATTATTTAAATCCTGCCAGCACAATTATATGTAATGATACAAGGATTGGCCTTGCTGCAGGGAGCAACAGCAAAAATGGCATAATGATTATTTGCGGTACTGGTTCCAACTGTTATGGTATAAACGAAGAAGGCAAGGAAGCAAAGGTTAATGGTTGGGACTATATACTGGGTGATGAGGGAAGTGGGTATGCGGTTGGCATAAAGGCGCTCAGAGCTTTAATGAAGGCATATGATGGAAGAGGAGAAAGCACCCTTTTATTTAAAACAATATTAGAAGATTTAAACATTAAAAATGTATCAGAATTAATAAGATGGGCCTATATTGATTCTTTTTCAAAAGATAAAATTGCAGCAATTGCTAAGACGGTATGCAGAACAGCAGAAATGGGAGATAGAATATCTATAAAAATACTAGAAGAGGAAGCTATGGAAGCAGTAAACTCAGTAACTGTGGTAGCAAATAAGCTTAATATAGCAGATAAAAAGTTTGATCTTGTTTTTGTTGGAAATTTATTTAAGTGCGAGAAATATTTTAAATCTGTTTTAATGAAAAAACTAAAAAGTAAATTTACACAAATTAATTTTATGCCTCTTACAGAGAAACCAGTTGAGGGCGCAATAAAGTTAGCTCTTGGGAATTTGTAACTTTGAGTTTTCATTAAGAAATATCTCATTTATAATCCCCTTCTTTCTATTCTCCTCTAAATTTTACGTTACCTAAGCAAATTATATTATTGACTTAATAAGTAAAGTTTTGTATTATATTATTCTAAAAATTTAAAGGGGGATCTTGATGTCGGTTTCCGATGGTCCACATCTGGAAATTATTGATAGGATCAAAAAAGATCTAACTGTTCTTGTTGGTAAGGAAATGAAGCTTAGGGCTAACAAAGGCCGTAAGGTTATAATAGAACGAATTGGCACAATTCAAGAGATATATCCTAACCTGTTCGTAATGCTGGTCAAGGAGGATGGGCAAAGGTTCAGCAGGGTATCCTATAGCTATGTCGATCTTCTGACGAAGACCGTAGAGCTTACGAACAACAGCACAGATGAGAATATCCTTCCATGGCTTGCCAAATATAATTAGTCAATGACCCCAGTCCCGGAAAGTATATCCTTAAATTTATTAAGGCATTCTTTTTTGTTGCCCTGATTTTTTAAAGGTAGTAACATATTTAGCATGAAAATTTTGGCAAGTGCATACGCCAAGATTAACCTTTTTCTTGACGTTCTGAGCAAGCGTTCCGACGGTTATCATGATATCCAGTCAGTAATGCAAAGCATAAGCCTGTGTGATTTACTGTTGTTTGAAAAACACCAGAGCGATATCGAGGTTTCTTCTAACTGGGACGAGATGCCGGGTGAGAACGAAAATCTGGTGTTCAAGTCTATCGAATTAATCAGGAAGCGCTATCCCGAAAAGATGGATTGTGGAGTTTCAGTTCACATTACAAAGAACATTCCTATAGCTGCGGGATTAGCAGGTGGTAGTACTGATGCAGCCGCCTCGATACGGGCGATGGATTTGCTATTTAGCCTTGGGCTTGATGCGGATGAGATGATAGATGCAGGAAAAGAGATCGGATCGGATGTCCCGTTCTGTCTGATAGGCGGTACGGCTATTGCCCAGGGGCGCGGCGACCTGCTTACTCCGCTTAACCCTATCAAAGGAGTATGGGTCGTAGTAGCCACAATTGACGGACAGATCTCCACGCGTGAAATCTATTCCGAGTTTGATAAAAGTGGCAAGCGAACAGAAATCAGAATTGAGAGCTTCTGTGCCGAACTTGCTGTCAGCAAGAATGGCGAAGCACTTGTAAATATGCGAAACGTATTTGAACCGATAGCAAAACGGAGATTCCCGCAAATCGCTGACTTAAAGGCTGCAGCACTTGAGTCCGGAGCTTTTGCAGCGGCGATGTCGGGCAGCGGACCTGCTATTTTTTGTGTCTGCCATAGTTTAAAGGATGCGCAAAGGGTGTATAATAAACTTTCAATTTTTACCAACACAATCTATATTACCAGGACAATGGACAGAGGCAGCGATATACAGGTTTTGAGTTGATATGAAGGTAGATGCATTAATACTTGCTGGGAAGAGCAACATCAGAGAGGTGGAGGATATCAGGGCTGAGGACAAGCCTCGTTTTCCTATCAATGGCAAGCCGATGTATGAATATGTGATCGATGCGGCAAGGAATTCCAAGCTTATAAATAGGATTGTCGTAACGGTCCCGGTTGCTACCGATTGTTCGAGCTTCGAATATAAAGTAGATAAGGTTTTATTTACCGATCAACCGGTTGTTAATAACATACTGATGGGGGTGGAATACCTTTCGGATACAGAATTTTTACTGGTCTTATCGTCCGACCTGCCCCTCTTGACCTCTGAAGTCATTGATACCTTTATAATGGAGTGCGAGAAGGAGGGGGATTTCGACCTGTATTATCCGGTCCATAAAATGGAGGATGTTCTGGATAGATACCCCACGACAAAACGCACCTATGCCAGGATAGCAGAGGGGAAGTTTACGGGCAGCAATGCTGCATTATTCAAGCCGTTTATTTTAAAGAACAATGTTAAGCTGTTTAAGAGGATATTCGACCAGCGCAAAAATCCGATCGGGATGGCGCGCGTTATCGGTATAAACTGCATGATAAAAGCCCTGAGGGGCACCTTGTCAATTGAGCTCCTGGAAGAGAGGATTGGCAAGCTGATTGGGGGCAGGGGGAAGGCCATAATCAGCAAGCAGATCGAGATGGGGATAGATGTTGACAAGAAAGAGGATCTAGAACTTGTTGAGTCAATCCTGAGCGGTGATAAGGGTAAGATAGTAGCAAACGCCTGCTTCTAAATACCTACTTTCTTAACACCTTGAATTAGCACATAAACGCCTTTGCCAAAATATCTTCGCTATTTTATACTAATCAGGCTGCTCTTTGAGATAAAATGATGGGGAGTGGCCAAGCGGTAAGGCACGGGAATTTGGATCCCGTATTCGGAGGTTCGAACCCTCCCTCCCCAGCCAACTTTTTTTAATTTTTTATTAAATCAAGCATATCAGTATGAATATTTTGCCAATTCTGATTCAAATCGATTGTTTTAATTTTTATTTGATGACTTTTAAGGTTATATCCTAAATCAAACCTCTTATCAACAACTGGATATATAAGAATTCCTTCACAATCCTTATTTAAACCACCTTTATTTTCAATATTTCTAATATATTCAACTAATTGATATAAGTGGTCAGACCGAATAGTTTCCTTATATTAAACCCTCCCCTAAGGTGTCCTTATAATATTTTGCATCTATTATTATTTTTTTACCTTCTGATTCTAAAGATATATCAGTTTTCATTTTTGGTAGATATTTTGCTGAAATTTCGTTTAATGGTTCCATATCCCAGTCTATCCATTCACTTTTTACACTATATTTTTTTTGCTCAAGCTTATAAAAATTATAGATAAATTCTTCAAAAACCTTAGCCATCTTTTTTTCATCTTGCAAAAAATCTTTAAATTTACTCTCGCCTTTTTCTTCACTTATAAGAATATTGTATATAATTAACTCACAAATTTTTAATAAGAAATCATAAAAATAATTAGAAACGTTGCCTGGATGGAGGTGAACTATGTCACTTATACCAGCTTTCGATATTGGTGTGTGGAATGCTTGGATATTGATGCTTTATTATCCGCTGCATCCGGTTATTATGTTATTGATTGATAAACTTGTTGGGACAGGTGGTATATTTCAAAAAATGGGAAGCTCACCACTCAATAAAAGCGAGAAAATAGCCTTCATTTCTGCTAATGTGCTGAGTTTTCTCCTTGTCTTGTATTCTATCTTCCTACCCCTGAAAATAGGTTCGGGATGGTTCTACGTGGGGATTGCTATTTATTTATTCGGGTTGGTCACGTTTTTAATAGCTATCGTGAATATCGCTACTACCCCACTCGGTGAGCCATTTGTCAAAGGACTCTATCGCTATTCAAGACACCCCATGATATTCTTCGGTTTCTTCACTTTTATCGGAGTGGGTATTGCTACAGCCTCATGGCTCTACTTACTGCTCTCAATTATAGTCATAATTCTATACACTATCTATTTGGTTGCGGAGGAACGAGGCTGCTGTGAGCGATATGGTGATACATATCGTGAATATATGAATAGGACTCCAAGATGGGTAGGGATTCCCAAATAGGGAAATTAGTCTTGAAACAAAATGGTGACTGCGGGTGGATTTGAACCAGTGACCAAGGGCTTATGAGACTCTTTGGCCCACCTAATTTAATTATAATAAAATAAACTTCTTATTCATTTTACTTAAGTTTTAATAATAATGAATATTGTTATATTTCAATTTAATTTATGGGTATAATTATTAAAAATCCATAATTTTAAGAGCCAGTATTTTATTGTTCTCAAAATAGAAAGAGAAGCTAAAATGAGGCAAAATTTAAGAAAAGGAATAATACTTATTGCTTTTCTTTTATTCCCAGTTACACTCTATTACTTTTCTCCCTACTTAATTATTCAGGGAGCATCTGAAGGAGTTATGTCAGGCAGTTTTATAGTATTTACAGCTTTATTTTTGTCTGCTCTGTTTTTAGGAAGAGGATTTTGTGCCTGGTTTTGCCCTTTGGGTGGAATTCAAGAAGCAAGCTTTTTAGCTAAAAATAAGGGTGTGAACAACAGATTTAACTGGATAAGATATATTATATGGGTTCCCTGGATGGGATTAATAATTTACATGGCTGTAACTGCCGGTGGACTTCGAAAAGCAGATTTTACATATCAGACTACTTATGGAATTTCGGTATCAGATATTTCCGCCCTACCAATGTATTTTACCATAGTATTTTTAACCGTTATTCTATCCTTTGCTGTAGGGAAAAGAGGCTTTTGCCATTATGTTTGCTGGATATCTCCTTTTATGATTGGAGGAAGGAAATTTAGGAATTTATTTAAGTGGCCCTCTCTTAGGCTGGAGGCTGAAAAAGATAAATGTATTGATTGTAAAACCTGTACTAAAAATTGTCCTATGAGTTTGGATGTAAATAGAATGGTAAAAAGTGGAAAGATAGAAAATTCAGAATGCATCCTCTGCGGTACGTGTATAGATAATTGCAAAGAAGGTGTAATTAAATATTCTTTTAGTAAGGGAATGTAAAGTTTAATTTCAGGAGATATTGTTTCAAATGAAAGAAGGTTAAAACAAGCACAAATTTTAACCTTCTTTCCGATACCAAGAATTTTTACTTTTTATTAAAACTATCTCTACAATCAGCCTTCCATTTTATCTTTGATATTGGCCAAAGCATGATCAGCTTCTCGTTCATTTTGTTTAAGCACCAAGGCTTCAGCTATTTTGCCAAGCACAGGAATAGGAATAGTGTATTCTACTACGAGATCAATCTTTGTTCCATCATTATGAGGCTCAAAATTCCACGTCCATGAGGACTCTATGCCTCCTTTGCTCCTGGTCACCATTTTCTTATTAGGTATGTACTCTTCAACTATATCTTCGCCTTCAAAACGCATACCAGCCACCTTATAAGCAAACTTATAAGTAGAACCAACCCCCTCTTTTGTTGAGTTTATATCTTTTATCTCCACCATACCCGGCAGCCATTCTAGTTGTAGCTTTGGATCGGCAATGTAGTCAAATACCTTTTTAACCGGAGCGTTAATAGTGGTGCTTCTTTCTATTTTTGGCATAATTTACACCTCCTTATCGAAGAATTTTCTAAATAAAATTAAAAAACCGACCTATTTAGTCGGTTTCGCTATTGGCTCTGCTTACTATATAAGCGCCCAACTTAAGAAAGTAAGCTTCAATGCCCCTAAATTTAATTTTTTATAGCTTTATAATAATATTTCAAATATATTTTACTATTTTAAAGGTAACATATAAATTTAATTTTAAATTCAAGCATTTGATTGGGTGAATTATTTTTAAAAACTCAATTCTGGGATATAAATATCTTCATTTAAGCTAATTATTCTGGTTCTAACGTTGTCCACTATCCCCAAACAATATTATGTAGTTTGTATGGCCTATGTTTAAATTAAAGAAATTTGAGGTATACCCGAAATGTCGTGCTATTAAGCAACCATTGCCAATAGTTTTTGTGTTCTTTCTAACAAGGATTCAGGATATTCAACAACCTCTCCCCAATTAAAAGTTCGAAAATCGTCCCATCGCCCCAGCCACCTTGTGAAAGCTACAAAGTGACCGTAGTGCTATAACCACATTGGACATAAGTCACTCCTTAACTTTTGACTATTATTTTATTGTAATTGTCACACTTGCAGTTGCAGTTCTATTATATTTACCTAATATCGTTACCGTAATTGTAGCTTTATTAATACCTTCTGGAACAACTGCATTCCAGGTAATTCCAAAAGTAGCATTCGGGCCAACAACATCAGGTGAATAATCCTTGCCCATAGTTGATGGCCAAAAATTTCCATAATCACAATGGAAACTTGGATTCCATAAACCTTCAAATTCACCAGGGATAACGTTCTCGAGCCTTCCAGTAATTCTAATGGCTTCATTTCTTGTAACCTCGCTCTTATCTGCAGTAAGTATTACTTTTAGAGGCGAAGATTCTACGAAAGGCAAACTTAGATTTAATGTAGTTTCCCTGCCTAAGTTATCTTGTACCAAAACTTTAAAATTAACCTGTGTTGTGCCCAAAGGAGCAATTATGGAATCCCACCTAACAGTTGTGCTCGATGTATCCGCAAATACTTTCTTATTGTGTTTACCAGATATACAATCACGTTCCCATACTGTTCTTGTAATATAATTATTTGGCAGTAGATTATCGCCGATAACTGTTAAGGTAATGGATTGTCCTCTCATAATCTGAGTAACATCAGCGATTAAGTGCGCTTGCAAGGGGACACTGTACTTACCCTGCGGATTAACTAAAACATAAATTGTGTTACTTATTAATCCATATTTAGCGGTGATATCAATTTTGACAGTATAATTGGGCAACATGCTTTTGGTATTTAATTTAAATTTGCAAGTTCCCTTTTTCTTCGTTATTCCATAATAATCTCCAAGGTTCACGGATTCTGTGCTTGATATCAATTGGGTTACTTGCACATTTACACTTGCATCTTTAACCTTTTTGCCTGTTTCATCTTTAACATAAACAGTAAGTTTTAGCGGTTTTCCAATTTTAAAACTCGATTTTACTTTTGCAGAAACCTGAAGGTTGCCAGAATAAGTATCTGCGACTGCTTTCTCGGGTACTGTAAAGCTCAGCAAAACAACGAGAGTGAATAGTGATAGTAATATTGTTTTTAGAGTTTTCATCTCATTCTCCATCCTACTTTTGTAATCATTATATATATAAGAGAAACAAAAACCAAATCTTCACAAACTTAATAGATAAAATTATGTTCTGCTGCAATATTAAAATGTTGCCCAATAAACGCCCTTCTCTAATTAAAATAAGAGGCCTGTTTAAGCATCTGTAGCAGTCTCTTTCTAAGATTGGATTTTATAACTGTTGAAAAGCTATAGAGGTTTACCCGAAATGTCGTACTATTAAGCTGCTATTTCCAATAATTTTTTTGTTTTATCCAACAATGTATCTGGATATTCTATGTTCTCCATCCAATTAAAAGTTCGAAAATCGTCCCATCGCCCCAGCTACCTTGTGAAAAACATAAAATTACCGTAATGCTTTATTTCCTTGTACAAGAACAATAGTGACCGTACTACCTGGAAATTAAATCTCATTATTTTCTATTAGCTTTTAACTATAATTATTTCGAATTAAATATTTTGGAGAATTTCAACTATTTGGGTATTTAATAAGGATTTCGATAATATTGATGAAGATGACATAAAAAAATAATAATTATATGAAACTATATATTGATTATTTATTAAGCTACATTCAAATAGAAAAAGAGGCTGCAAAAACATGATTTATTTATATAGAAAATTAACCTTATTGAAAATAGGAGTTCAAAAACTCACTAATTATTTTCAAACTGGCTGTAATATAAGTTTGCATAAAAACCGCCCTTGTCCAGCAATTCCTGATGATTTCCCTGCTCTACAATATCGCCATTATTCATTACCAGGATTATATCAGCATTACGAATTGTGCTGAGTCTATGAGCAATAATAAAGCTTGTATGGTTCTTCATCAAATTATCCATAACTCTCTGAATGAGCACTTCTGTAAGTGTATCAACCGAGCTTGTTGCTTCGTCAAGGATAAGAATTTTCGGGTTTGCCAGGATTGCCCTTGCAATGGTGAGAAGCTGCTTTTGTCCCTCTGAAATATTAGAGGTTTCCTCGTTAAGTTCCATATTGTAGCCATATGGCAGGGTATGAACAAAATGATCAATATGTGCTATTTTGGCACTTTCAATTACTTCTTCATCCTTAGCATCCCGGCAGCCGTATTTAATATTTTCCAAGATTGTGCCGTTGTAAAGCCATGTATCCTGTAAAACCATTCCAAATATTGCCCGCAGGTCTTTACGGGTAAAGTCTTTAATATTGTTACCATCAACAAGTATTGCGCCATTATTTACATCATAGAAACGCATGAGCAATTTAACCATAGTTGTCTTTCCTGCACCGGTTGGACCAACAATGGCAATCTTCTGCCCGGGTTTAACATTAGCGGAAAAGCCTTTGATGATAGTCTGGTCATGATTATATCCAAAATAAACGTTTTTAAACTCCACATTGCCTGAAATAGTGTCAAGCTTTACGGGTGTACTTGTTTCAGGTACTTCTTCCTCCTCCTCTAAGAACTCAAACACACGCTCTGCGGCAGCGGCAGTCTGTTGAAGAATGTTTGAAATATTAGCCAGCTGTGAAATTGGCTGCATGAATGATTGGACATATAGAATAAACGCCAGAATATCTCCAATTGCCATTTTGCCTTGAACTGCAAGCCATCCGCCCAATACAGCTACTGCCACATAGCCTAGATTTCCGACAAACATTGTTATGGGCATCATCATGCCTGATAAAAACTGTGATTTCCATGCTGCCCCATAAAGGATGTTGTTATAGTCGTCAAACTTCTCAGCACTTTTTTCTTCTCCATTAAAAGCCCTCATTACATTGTGCCCTCCGTACATCTCTTCAACATGACCACTAATATGACCTAAATAGTCCTGCTGCTGTTTGAAGAACTTTTGAGAGCGTTTAACAACAGTCATTATGATGACAAGCGAAAGAGGAATAATCAAAATCGCCACAAGTGTCATAATCCAGCTTATTGTAAACATCATAATCAGTACACCCAAAACTGTGGCAATAGCTGTGATGATTTGTGTCAAACTCTGGTTGAGCGTCTGATTGATTATGTCAACATCATTGGTAACACGTGAAAGCACCTCGCCGTGGTTTGTACCATCAAAGTATTTAAACGGTATACGGTTGATTTTTTGGGATATATCTTTTCTGAATTGGTAGGTTATTTTCATTGATACGCCTGACATAATCCAGCCCTGGATATATGAAAATAGTGCTGAAATTGCATACAAACCTACTGAAATCAGAATGATGTTCCCGATATATTTGAAATCTATGCCACTGCCTGTTCCGGTTATCTTACCCATTACGCCTTCAAAGAGCTTTGTGGTAGCTTTACCGAGAATTTTAGGACCAACTATGGCAAATATAGATGAGGCGGCAGCAAAGCTCATAACTATAAATACTGACACTTTGAATTCACTTATATATTTTATGAACTTGATCATTGTGCCTTTAAAGTTGCGGGCCTTTTCTCCCTGCATTTGAAAGCCGCCACCCCGGTGACCAAAGCCCATAGGACCCATGGGTCGCGGGCGACCCCCACGCTGACCACCGAAGCCCATGGAGCCTACAGATCGTTGCTGTGTATTCCCTCGGTTTTGTTCACTCATACCAATTCCTCTTTGCTAAGCTGTGAAAGGGCAATTTCCCTGTAAGTGTCACAATTCTCCATAAGCTCTTTATGAGTTCCCTTGCCTGCGATTTTGCCTTCATCAAGAACAATAATCTGTTCGGCATTCATAACCGTTCCCACACGCTGGGCAACAATAAGGATTGCACTTTGTCCAGAGTGGGATTTGAGTGCCTTGCGAAGTGCTGCATCGGTTTTGAAGTCAAGAGCAGAGAAACAATCATCAAGTATTAGAATTTCAGGATTTTTAATAAGAGCGCGCGCAATTGAAAGTCTCTGATTCTGACCGCCTGATACATTTTTTCCACCTTGTGAAATTTCTGTTTCAAAACCCTCAGGCTTTTCGTTTATAAATTCCATTGCCTGCGCCACCTCTGCAGCTGTTTTCAGCCTCTCTTCACTTGCATTTTCATCGGCGTATCGCAGGTTACTTTCAATAGTGCCGGAGAATAATATACTCTTCTGCGGGACATATCCAATCTTATCCCGTAAATCATGTTGAGTGACTTCCCTTATATCAATACCATCAACAAGTATTTGGCCTCCGCTTACATCATAAAAACGTAGAATCAGGTTAACAAGTGTTGATTTGCCTGAACCAGTGGATCCGATGAACGCTATTGTTTGCCCGGGTTTAGCTGAAAAGCTTATACTATGCAGCACATCTTCCTCTGCCCCAGGATAACGGAATGAAACATTTCTGAACTCAACCGCTCCATTAGAAGAGCCGTCAAAGTGCCTTGCGTCTTGGGGATCTTTAATAACAGACTCAGTTTCTAAGACATCGACAACACGGCCGGCAGAAACTGAAGCTCTTGGTATCATTATGAACATTATCGACATCATCAGGAATGCCATAACAATCAACATCACGTATTGCAGAAATGCCATCATGTCACCCACCTGTATGTTGGACTGCGCTACCTGATGTGCACCTACCCAGATAATAAGCAAAGACAGGCCGTTCATTACAAGCATCATAATCGGCATCATTGTAACCATGACACGATTTACGAATAAGGATGTTTTTGTAAGATCACTGTTAGCCTTGTCAAAGCGATCTTCTTCAAACTTCTGTTTGTTGAATGCTCTTATGACCATCATTCCGGAAAGGTTTTCACGCGTAACAAGATTGAGTCGGTCAATAAGGCTCTGAATAATCTTGAATTTTGGCAAAGATATAGAAAATACTACAAGTATAAGGGAGATAAGAGTAATAATGGCAACAGCGATAATCCAGGACATTGATGTGCTTTTTCCAAGTGCACGGATTATTCCCCCGATACCTATAATAGGTGCATAGCAGACTATCCTTATTATGATTATAACAAGCATCTGGATCTGGGTAATATCATTGGTTGACCTTGTAATAAGTGAAGCAGTAGAGAATTTATCAAACTCAGTATTTGAGAAACTTTCAACCTTGTCAAATACCTTTTTGCGCAAATTTCTTGATAGCCCGGCGGCAGTCCTTGCAGAAAAATACCCAACCGCAACTGTACAAGCTGCCGATAAGAGGGTTAGAAGAAGCATCAACAGTCCGGTATGCAGGATATAATTACTCTGAATCTTATCTGTATTCATACCAAGAGCAGAATACTCTGCCTTTACGGCTCTGACAGCCATTTGTGTTATCATTTTATTGCCCAAAGTTTGAAACTGCTTATCAATGGCAGTCTGGATTTTTAAAAGCTGATCAGCAGGTAACTTTGCAAGCATGGCAAAAATTTGGTCCACCGTCATACCTGCAGGAATCTTTGAGAGATCAAAGCCAAACATGCTGCTGGCAGCAGCTGCCCTAGAAGGATCTTTTATTATCTGTTCAATGCCCGAAACAGCAAGAAATGCCCTGCTCATTAATGGGTTAATCTTATTGATTTCTTTCTGATCAATATTATTTAAAACATAAATAGATTCTTTCCCGAGCTGCGGATAATCTTTCAAATATTTTTCATAGTCAGAAGATTTATTATCAATAAGCGTATAATTCTTCAATACCTCTGACTTGTCGTTTGCACTCATAAATATGGTAAGTTTATCCATCTCACCCTGGCGGATTTCACTTGGCACAGCTTTTTCTATGCCCCCCTGCTGAATACCATTGTTTACAATGTTTGACATATAATCAGGAAGTGACAGGTCAGCCATTGCCTGGACAAACAACAGGACTATAGCAATGACAATCATAAGAATAAAAGGCTTTAGGTATCTGGCTAGTCTGATCATGTATTTTTTTTCTTTATACTCTGTGTTTCCACCAGGTTCTTGCCTGCAATTTTATTATTGAGTTCACAATATTTTAAAAGCTCATCATAATCCAGAACATCAAATAGAGAAGATAACGTCTTAAAGCTTTTATTTTTTAATGAATTAAATTGATTTTTAGACTTCTCGGATAATTCTATTTTCAAAGTCCTTCGGTCGTCAGGGTTTCTTTTTCTCAAAAGTAGCCCTTTATTTACCAGTCCATCAACAATTTGCGTAGTTGCACTGCTTGTTATACTAAGTAAATTAGCAAGATCTTTAATGCTCATAATTTCATTCTTTTTTATAAGATGTAAAACCAACCACTGCGAATGTGTGATTTGTATCTCGTCAAAGAAAAATTGAAATTCTGTGGCAAGCTTGTGCCTAATTGCATAGAAGTTCTCGATAATTTTTTCTATTAATATTCTTCTATCATCCATATCAATTCGTAAAATTAAAAATTAAAGTAATTAATGAAAATTTATTAAGTCACTAATTAAATAAGTATCTTAACAAAATAATTCTTTTTGTAAAGATAATTTTTATTTCTCAGGTTTTAAAGATAACCTTAAATTAATTAGGAAGAAGCTTTACGATTGATGATAACTATTACAGAACTTAGTTTATAAACTATTTCTAAAAAATTATAAAAAATTTTGACCAATTGCACAAATCCAAAAGTTATTCGTTCTAGTATTGTTAATTTTCAAATTAATTTTAATAATGAGACACCCTTTTTATGCTGTCTCATTTGTCTCATTTTCACTTTGAATAATTTAGATCAAAATGCTTAATAATTCGAGACTCGAACGAGAAATTGTCTAGACCGCAATCCCCAGCCAGTTTGAACGATAATCCAAGTTTACCAGTGCATCAAAGGGTTTTTTAATCTCAAATTCAAGTTTTTTACCTCTTAATTTTAAGTTCGAAAGTAAAAAATTAATAAGTTGTCTTTTTTGCTCAACTTTAGAACTTTCAAATAATTCTGGTGCTCTAGAACATATATTTAGAAGAGTAATAAGCGTAATTGAGTAGCTTTCATCTGCTGCAATAACTCTTTTTAGTTTATCATTTAATTTATATTGTCTTTGCTTTAATTCATTGGCTTTTTTATCGTATTCATCTTGAGTAATCCTCCCAATTCTTACAAGTAAGAACCGTAAAATCTTCACCTTGACTATAAGCCAGAACCTTCTTTTGCTTCGCCCATGCGGAAGTTAATTATTTTTTTATTATTACGGGTTCCCGGTGTACCTCTTGACAACAGGCTCCCTCTTTATAGGGCTCATTGCATAGCCTCCCCGCATTTAACCTTTTTTTGGTCGATAATTTTACGATAAACCCCTAAATAATCTTCCACCATGCGCTCTCTTGAAAATCTCTCCTCCACTATCTTCCTGCACTTCCGGCGCGATATCATATCCAGGCTGCGCACCGCCTCTGCCGCGGAACAAACGTCGCACACCAGGAAACCGTTGGCCCCGTTTTCTATGATCTCCGGCATAGAGCCTCTATCGAAAGCCACGACAGGCGTTCCGCAGGCACCTGCCTCCACAACAGAGAGCCCGAAGGGCTCGTTGAAATTGATCGGGTGAAGTAGCGCCCTCGCTCCGCCAAGCAGCTTGTTTCTGATCTCCGGCCCCGCGACACCTATATACCTGGCACTGACACTGTCGAGGTGGGGCTCGACCGCTGATCTGAAATAACCCATGTCCTGG
>Ga0315285_10004201_pt1 | contig 14965 bp, 27 predicted proteins | sample YL17G09_36_MG_FD_203698 | JGI IMG/M metagenome (GOLD analysis project Ga0315285, IMG submission 203698) | Sediment microbial communities from Yellowstone Lake, YNP, Wyoming, USA - YL17G09_36 | ecosystem: Environmental > Aquatic > Freshwater > Lake > Sediment | place: USA: Wyoming | collected...
ACGGGGTGGTTGAAATCAGGGAATCTAGCTTCGCGGTCGCAAAAGATACTTATGTCAGGTGTGGTATTATATGCGGTTAAAAAGTAAGTTGCGTCGCATATCGTTTTGTGTTTAACTTCGATAATCAAGGCACATGGCTCAGAATCCTTATCGTTTTTGGGCACCAATTTAGATGCAACCTCATACATTTCATCGCAAACATTAATTTCTGCGGGTTTTATTTTTCCCATGAAAAGCTTGCTCGCAAAGGGATTAAAAAGCTTAGGGATGCGCTTACGGGTTTAGCAGCTGCAGCAAACTCGGTCGATGAGCCGCACCAAATATTAAGAGAGTTTTTCCTAGTTTCGTAGCTTCTGACACTGCAGGCGCTATGACTTTGTCTTGCAGTTTACTAAGCTCTTCACAATATCGCCACTCCCACAGTGCTTGCTCAATTGGATTAGTGGCTGCCCTCGCCTTTTCTTTTAGCGGATTGGCTTCGGGAAAAGACGTTTCTGGTCGCATGTATTCAGCTTTGTTAGGTGCGACGCACGTTATTTTAATGCCGTTAGCTTTGCAGTAATCAATTAATCTAGAATAATTATCAAATAGCGAAGATGATATGTGATCATCACATAAACGATCATTAAGCGTTTCACGAGAAATCAGACCTAATGAGTACATGTCAATTGCTTTTTGCCCATTATCTCTGGTAAATTCAAGCGCGACAACTTGAGGCTTTACTTTCTTCAGCCCTCTCAGAAAAATCTCTGTTCGAGGCGGAATATTAGACAAACCAGCGCTAACAATAATCTCGTCTAAGCCGTGATAGGAATCCCACAACGCGAATAGGCCTTCCCTGATACGTTCATAAGAGTAAATATTAGGCATGCCTTCTTTGTCTAAAACATCCAAAAGTCCAGAGTCCATGTCATACGGGAGAAGGCCTTCGCTATTCAAGAGCGTGACTCCTGCGATCATTAATGCTATAAAGTTCTTGTCGTTATTCTGTTTCTGGAGCATTAGCTCTTTTGTTATCGGTAGTGGCCTGCCTTGCGCATCGAGATAATGTTCCGGAGTCTGTGTGCTGTAAGTGTGTTTAAGTCCGTTGATAACTTTCTGCAAATCTCCTTTAACAAGCATACGATGTTTCAAGATATTAATTTCTTAAGACTTGCCGTTTCGCTTACGCAAATGTTTAAATAGCTTAGTTTTCGTGCAGAAACAGGTGAAAACAATGGTAGGAATGATAGTCGGTGAACAGCTAACTAAAGTCTCAGCTCAAAGGAAAAAACTCGAACGTCGAATGGCTATAACAAATAATATTCAGCTGAAAGCAGTTACGAAAAGAGAATTTGCAGTCGGCGGAGAAAAAAAGCCAGGACTGGCTTTTGGATTTACATTTACTTCTAAATACGGCGCAGATGCAGGCGTTGTTGAAGTTGAAGGCGAAGTTTTCTACATCGATGACAAGAAGAAATTGGATGACATAGAAAAGATATGGGGCGACAAGAAGAAAATCGAGGATGATAAATTGCTTCTGCCGATAATGAACAGGGCTTTGGAAATAGGCTATCTGCAGGCAATAGCAATGGCAGACCAGTTAAGATTACCACCGCCTTTACAGATGCCAAGATTCGTAGGCAAGAAACCAGCAACAACAGCCAAGGCTGCTTAATTTTTCTATTAGTTAAGTTTAAGAATGTTCTATTTACTCGAGTAAACGATAGAAATGGATGACTTGAGCGTGGTTCAGCCAATTGACGGGCATGTAAAAAACCTGTTAGAAGGCATTGTGGAGAAATACCACCTCCAAATAAAAGACATAAATAATCCGACGCGCGGCGAAAGACTTGAAGCAGCTTTAGCAGCACAAAATGATGCTGAGGGATTTTATTCTATGGAACTAATGGTTGGCAGAAGAGTCAGTAGCGATTCCATTGGCGATAGAACCCTGATTGAGCTCTTGCTCTTGAATAAATTAGCGCCTACGGATTCAAGAACATTCTACGCAGGCTTTGCACATCAATACTGGCCTCAAGCGCCTAAGGAAGCTTACGCGGATGCGCATAAATCTGAACCTAAAAAGACCAGAAGTAAAAAGTAAATCTTATTTCAGCAAGAAAGGTTACCCGGATAAGTGGTCTTATAATCCAGAAAAGTCAGAATAAAATCAGAGCTTTTCTTTTAGTTTTGTTTCCAGCGTTTTGCCATCAACAGACCATTCATCAAGCTCAGATGCTTGGAAGCCGAGCGAGCTCCAAAACGCTTCGACACCAGCCTTAAGTTCAGCTGTTGGAGAATAACAGCCAACTCCTTCAGCTACTGCAGTTTTCACTTCCAAATTCTTTTCTCGTAGAATTTTCAGGACTTCAGAAATATTAAGCAGTCCAAGCCCCTTTCTCCAGAATTTGAAATGTACTGCTATGTCTTCTATTGTCAGGTTCCGGCTTTCTTTGAAATAAACGCATTTTATAAAACCAGCTCTAAGCGTGTCATTTCTGAGCAAGACATCGACGTTTATATCGAGATAGGTTTCATGCTCGTATACTGCCCTTTGTATGCTGAAACTGCTGTAATCTCTCATATCAGGCCTGCCATTATTTGCGCGTACGTATTTGCGAAAGAGCATTTCGCCGCATTTGACTTCATGTGCATGTGAGCCATATCCGAGTCAAATGAAAAATTTTTGCTGAATTCTGATGAGCCGTAATCTATGAGCACAGGCTCCCTTCCCAGAGGAAAAAAGAGATGCTCAATAATTCTATCCCCGTACAAAATGCCTTCCTTGTGTAGCAAGCCATAAATTCTGCCAAGGCATTCACCAAGTTTTTCAGGCTTCAAATCAATGTCTCCAAAACAAGGTCCCGTAATGAATTCTTCAACCAAGGATTCGAGGCTTATTTCGAAAATCTTGGGTCCGACACCGATTTTCGCAGCCAGGGGCGCTATTTTGAATTCCTTGCTGTCTTGGAAGGGCTTTATTATGTATTCTTTTTTGCCAGCCTTGCACTGCCATATGTAGCCGCGCTCAGCAGTTTCAATAAGCTGTACTCGTGCCTTTGTTTTCTTTGCTAATTTGTAGAAATTCTTGAGCTCATTGACAAGCATACCGCCAAGTATTTCACTAGCTCTTCTAGGCATTAGAAGCTGCAGGTTTTTCTCAAGCTCAGGAGTGTAGAGCTTGAAGCCCAATTCTTTCAGAACTTGGTAAATGGCTTCCTCACTGGGCATCTTGTAGCCTAATTTATATGCCAGCTCTGATTGAACCTCCCAGAAATTATCTATCTTGGGTTTTTCTTGAAGCACCTTTTCTACGAGCGTCTTTACGTTCATAAGAAATCAATTGCAGAAAGCTTGTTAAGCTTACTTCGGTGCTTTTTGGGTGTAAGGTTTTAGGACTTTGTAAAGCGCAGAAGCGAGTTTTTCATTGCTCCAAAAACCTTGCGAAATTACAATCTCAGATGTTGCTAGATAAAATGCAGCACAATCGAAAGTGCGCTTTTCTTCAAAAGATAAGTAAGGCCCGCCGTCGCTGCAATCTAGCATCTTAGCATAGCCAAGTTCTCGCATAGCCAGAATATGTTTTAAAACAGTAAAATAGTTAGAATCTGTTGGTTGCAACTTTTTTTCATCAGAGGAATAATGAATAACCTCTCTAAAAGACGACTTAGGCAAAATCTCATCTAATGTTTTTTTGACGTCTTTTCTCAGCTGAAATAAATCCGCATTTTTTCGTAGAAAGCGCTCTGAGCGTAGATTTCCTATATGTATCGTCATTTTGCTACAATCATTGTAGCAGTTAAAGTAACTTCAGGGATCTTTCTTATCTTTTCAAGCATGAACTCGTTCAAACCCGCAACTGACTTTACGTCAACTACTGCGATTATATCCCATGAACCGAATAGCAAGTGAGAATCCTTCACTTCTTTCAAGACTTTGATTTTCTTGAATACTTTATCCTCAGTATTGGGGCTGACTCCGAGTAAAACGTAGGCTAGCATTTTTGACTCCAAAGGTTCTTTGAATTTGTATGTTCTGGTATATAATCATTTCTATTTTCTCACACTTATTAAGTTTGCCATATTGCACGCCATATTGTAAATAATCAGTCTTTTCAAAGTTTCTTTTTGCCCTCAGGATTTTTTTGGATCCTTTCCAGGGGTTTCTAAAATTTTGGATTAAAATTTTTATTTTTCTCCTCCTCACTTTTATTTTTGTTTGCAATATGTACACAATTTTTTGAAATTTTTGAAAAAATTTTCAAAATCCAGTTTAACTAAAAGTTAAACCAAAAATTATATATAGTTGTACGAAATATTATACTAAATTAAATTAGAAATAAGAGGAGGTAGGCCAAAATGAGTGAGTTTTGTATTGACTGCGGAATAGAGATGAAAAAAAGTTTCGCAACTTTTAACGAAATGCGAGTTGAGGCGCTGAAGTGCGGAAAATGCGGAAAAAAGGTTTTTCCCGAGCATTTAGCCATGAAAGCCCTGGCAAAACTAGAGCAGAAAAAACTAGCACCATATTATTTCCGGAATGTTTTGAGAATCGGCTCGAGCTGGGCCATAACTTTGCCAAAAGATGTTGCTGATAGCATGGGTATAAGTAAAAAAACGAAATTTAAAATCCGTCCAAATCTGCAAAAAAATTTAATTGAGATACATAAGCACAAATAACGCAAAAACAAATTTTTGCGGAATGCCAAAATGCAAGAGCATTTTGTCCTAAAGCTGAATCAAAAGTTTTGACAATAAATCAAACTATTTAATCTAGGCATAATCCTTAAAAACGCTATATTGCAAATAAAACGATGAAAATCGAAAATCAACCAGATTTGCAGGAAATTTTTACCCGCGCAGCATTCAGAGAAATAGATAACGAACATTATGATTCAGCTAAAAGATTGTTTAAATCATCAGACGTACGCATATCATACAATCTAGCGTACTTTTTTGGAAGAGATTTAGGTAGTGAGCGTTACGAAATACCTGCTAGCCCTGCAGAGAGACCTGCAAATTATAGTTTTGTTGATTTTCTGGAGGCTATAAACGCTGTAAAATGTGTAAAAGCAGCTGGATTAGCCCAAAATTTGCAGTTTGACAGAGAAAAAGCCAAGGAATTTTTCCAGAGATTAGTTGACGAGAACGAGCGCAATATTCCTACTATAATGGCTCCTTAGATTAAATCAAGAATAAAATAATTTAACTCAAAGCTATTTATTGAAAATTATAGTGTTTCTTAATAGCTTCTGCAGCTATGTATGCTTTAAGGCTAATGGTTGGCAAATCAAAACCTTTAATCTATAATTAAACTTATAAATCGTGCTTCAAAGCGAGTTTTATGATAATACTAAGTCATGGCCCCGTTGTGTTTGACAGTACAAGGTCTCAGCTAGACCAGCAATATGTTTTGCAGAACTACCTCGTACAGAACGGAGCACACATGGTAGGCAGCACACCCAAGGATCTTGAGCACGTTCTTATAGTGCTTACTAAGTTCGAGCTGGATGATTGTACGGTCAATACCTTCGAGGAAGTTGACCGAGAGCAGGTAGATTTTCCAAGTCAGAGCTATGTAAGCACTTACACTGGAAGAGTTGTTATCAAAGGCCCAAACGAGCAAAAAGTTGCAAAAGCCCTGCTTGATCACTTTGGCAACAAAATAGTTGCCATCAGAAAATATACGATACCAAAACCAGCAGAAACACCGTCTCAATAGCTAAAACCTTTAATCAAAGATTAGACTTTTTGTCGATGGTTTTTTATGGGTTTTGAGCTTGTAAAATTTATGGTTGAAGAACAGTATGCCTCAGTTCTCATTTATTATCGAAGCAAAGACCTAACTTATTCAAACCTAGACGATTTAGTCACGAGATTAATGACAAGGAATTTCCTGTTTGTCGGAGGTGGCGGTCGGCAAGTATGGCTAACAGGGACAAAAGATATTTCATATGAAGTCACGTTTCTGGACGGCAAGGAAAATTTGATTATGGAAGTTGCTTATAATTTGCCTGCGCCTCAAAGCACTACAGAGAATTTGCCACAGCCAAATTTCCCGGCGAATCTAAGAGAAATAATAAATGATTTCAAATTCGAAAAAGAGCGCACTAAAGGATGCCCTAAGCGGGTTGGCATCTTAGGTTAAAACCTTTAATCATTGATTAGACTTTTTGTTTTGGCTTTGATTTCGCCAGATCTTCCACAATTTTATAAAGTTCTTTTAGTCTCTCTTGATATTCACTATTGCGGTCATCAAGCTCAGAAGATAAATGAAGCCAGTCCTTAGTTTCTTCTTTAATCTCTATGGCATATAGCGAGAGATTGTAATCAAGGTAAAATGCAGCTCTAGATATTGCGCAAATATTTATTTTATAGCGTCCAAACTGGGTTCTATAGCCATCTGCATAATGCTCCCAGGTCAGATGTGGTGCATGTTTCTTAATTAAGTCTATTAGAGCAGAAGAATCCTTGAGCAAAGAATCAATTTTATCTGCTAAATCTTCAGTCATAAGTGCAAAAACCCTGAAAGCCATAAAAACATTGCTATGGTGTACTGGTTGGAGTTTCGAGTTTTTCCAAAAATGCCAGCGGTATATCGCTACGCTATTGAGCGAGGTCTTGGATGCCTGTAAGCAAGCTTCCAGGCCAGTTTCCGCTAGAGAGAAGGGAATTCGTGGAATGGGTTTATTGTGGCAATGTTTTTAAGACTGATGCGATTTTGGCAGGCATGGGTGACAAATACCAAGAGGCATGGCGTCAGGTCGTAGACAGCTATGAGCAGAGAACCGGCCAACCCTTTGAGCCTTCCAAATTTCTCGAATTGATATTGGGTGCACCTAAAAGAGTTAGTAAAGAAACTAAGCCAGAGCTCGTGCTCTCGAAAGACATATTGGCTATGCAAAGGGAATTGCGGGCTTTTAGGGAAAAGATTAAAGAGAATCCGCTAGGCAATTTTCTGACAAATTACTTTGTCGCGGCATACCAAGGCCTCTTTGATAAAGTATGGAACGAGTACAGCGACAAGCCAGAAGAGGTTAATCGCCTTTTGTCTGGATGTCTCGAAATAACATATGATTGGCTTACAGCATCAGGCGGAAGACCGGACGCCCCTACGTTGGACGATACGATAAATCCATCTGATAAAAGTACAGAGAAACAACTCCGCCAAATTAGAGTACCTGACTGGACAGACGAAGATTCCGGACAAGTTAGAAAAACCATAGATATACTTACTGATAGATTTCTGCTAGAGAAGAACAACACAGTGAATTATGAAGAGATGCACGGGTGGATGATGAAAGCTCCGCCATCAAAATGGTGCGATTGTCCCATCACAATGTGGTCGAATTTTAGGAATTATCTGCTTAGGCGCTTGGAGTCTGCAGCAGAGCGCAAGGACCCGCTCGCAGCCAAAACAGTGGAGCTTATGAAAAATGTACTTGATAGTTTTGTTGAAGTAGATAAATGCTACAATACTTTCAAAACGCGTTGAATTTGAAGGATTTTAGTTATTGCTGCGGTGTTTCTAAGGCTAGCAGCAGATAATGCTTTCTAGCTCAAGAATAAAAAGATAAAATATAATAAAAATATAAACTAAAACTAGCTTTTAGAGCTGTTTAGATGTTTAGTTTCCTTTTCTTTTTGCGTAACAGTCTCTACAGAATACTGGTCGGTCTGCAACTGGCTTGAATGGAACCTGACAAGGTTTACCACATTCAGAACAAGTAGCATCGAACATTTCTCTAGGTTCTCTATTAAATGCCATTATTTTCCTACTCCTTTCAATTTTGTTATGTTCGTTGAATTCAGAACTCAACTGCTCATAACTGATAGAAAAGGGCATATTTGCCTTTAAAAGCCTTATTGTTCAGAACTTTATTTTAATCTATTATGCAGTTTTACGAGGTAATTTACTAGCTCTTTGTTTGCGCGCTGCATGTCACTCAGCACGAAGTCCATGCTTGGGCAGCTGTTAACCTCTATTAGGTACCATTTGCCGTTCGCGTCTCTCATCAAGTCTATGCCGCACCACTCTAAACCAAAAACCTTTGCAGTTTTCCTGCACAGTTTTGAAAGTTTTTTGTCCGGCTTGAATAATCTGTATTTTTCGTTCTTTGCATACAACTTGCCTTCTTTCCAGTTCTTGCCGTATTTGACAATTGCTTGGATTATTTTATCTCCCGCAAGCGTTACCCGGTAGCTAACTTTCCCGTGCGGGATATATCTTTGGGCAACAATCGGCATCAAGCCGATTTTTTTGTGCAAGCTCGCGATAACTTTAAGCGCCTCTTCGTAATTCATAGCCTTCTTTACGGCCTTGCCCGTATCCGAAAATATCCCTTTGAAAACAACGGGCCCTTCCGCAAGAATTTGCCTGAGTTTGGCAGAATTGCCAATATCCCGCGGGATGTAATATGTAACAGGAGTCGGCAGATTGTGTTTGACACATATAAGATAAAATTGCCATTTATCCTCGTTGTAATAGAAAGACCTTGTGGAATCTATAACGTGCTTCCCAAGTTTTTCAAATGTTTTGGCAATCTCTAGCGAATCGTACGTATTTGGCATGTCTCCAGCAGTATTCAGTATAATTCCAACGCTTTTTGCCTGATCTCTCAAAGTTATGTAGTCGATATCCGTTTGTATCGGAAATAATACTACGTCAAACTTTTCTTTTAGTATTGGCAGAAGATGCTTTTCAGTAGGCGTGCCTCTGGGTGTGCAGATAACTCCAATGCGAGGCTTGGCCATAAATTTAATTCGAGAACTTGGTATTAAAATGTTGCTAAGGCCTGGCAATTTTCCAAAGAACTTCTAATCCTCAGAACGCTCGCCGCCAACATAAACTATGTTTTCTGTTCTAATCTGCTCTTTGCCGTCAATCCACTTCACAGTTAGATTTGCATTGCCTCCGTGTTTTTCAAGAAGGTGGCAGATAAAAAACACAAGAGGTTTTGTTGAAGATACGTCTCTGAGGTCAGAATTGAATCTGACTATTTTTTCTTTGCAGGGATCGTCTTTTTCGTGGTAGACTTGTGCTGTTATTCTGTAGCTGGGCTTTGGCTGGGAGCAACCTGGCGGCACTCTTTCTTCAAGACTTACAGTGTGTCTATTTCCGTTGAAAACTAGCTGGTGGTCGTCCTGAACAGCCGCAAAAAAGTCAATATAATCGCTGATGAGCTTGTCTAGCGGAAGTTTAAGCTCTAATTTATGAACATCAACATTTGCGTCTTCATACACTTTGCGCATGCATAATTAAAGCAAGCAAATCTTATAAGATTTGACAAGTGGTAATTAATTGGTTTGAATCGCTTCAAGTCAACCAATATTTTACTTTTGTTTGTCTATTGCTTTTTCTGCCAAGTATTTGCGTTCCTCTATTCGCATCTTCAGATACTCGCGCGCAATAGACGCAAATAATAGCACACCAGTAAGATAATCTTTTTTTACCTCAGGACCACAAATTCTTGGATCCTTAGCTCCGGTGAATTTGCTGAGATAGTTCAGTGCAGGCAGAATATCGCCACCCTCTGCTTTTTTCATGTCCTCAGCCTTTTTGCGCATTTCTTCCAGGTTAAATTCCAATGTATTGCATTCAGTTTCAACTGTTCGCTCTAGTTCTTGGCACTGCTTAAGTCCCGCGTCGTACTTTGATTCCTCAGCAGGAGGATGTTGTTGGATTAACCTCATTATATTGTTAAAATTAGATATAGCATTTACTGACATATAGCACCTCGCACAGACACTCAAAGTGTAAAATATAAAAGCATTTTTATACTTCAGTAAACACCATAGCAGTATGGCTGAAGACGATGTTCAAGCTAATTCCGTGCCCGCTGTAATACCAGCACAGCAGACTTCAAAGATTGTTTCTAGAGGTGTTCCCGCAAAAGAAAGTCTCTGGCTTGATGATGTCAGAAAAAGAAGAGAAGAATGGCAGTATCACAAAAAAGTCAGATTGGAGTTGTACCATTTGATTCAAATTGTGTTTCCAAAACAGCACCAGCCGAAATATCATGACGTCGCATTGAAATTCATGAATTTCCTTTTGGAAAAAGGAAGACTGGAAGGCGCTGACACTGGTTCCTTTATTACAACAAATGGTTTCTCAAAAGCGACTTTCTACAATGTGATTTTACCAAGACTGAAAAAAGTTGGCATGGTCAGGCTTTTGAGGGAAGAATTCAATCAGTCCAAAGATAAGCAGAAATATTATCGCAAGATAATAGAGCCATCAAAGCAATTCTCGCTATTCTTCAGGAAACTTGGGGATGAGTATGAGACAATTCTAGATACTGCAGAGGCAAAGAGACCGAAGCAAGAAAATTTGCCCGATAATTTATGAACCTGATAGCTTTTTAATACCCTGAATTTAGTATGATAGTATGACAATCGGCAAAAAAGATGTTGCAAAGAGACTGAGGTCTGTTAAGGAAGAGGTTGTTGCCCTTGAGGCCAAAATAAAGGCCGGCGGCGCTACAAAAGAAGATTACGAAGCGCTGACAAAGTTAAGGAAGAGACTTAAGTAAACAAATAAGAATGGAAGCGCATTTGGAAAAGAGGCCTCCTAAAAGGGGTTTCTCAGCTAAAGAAATAGACAAGCTCAGAAATCAAGCCATTGAAAAAATAAAATCAAAATTATTACCTAACGATAAGATAATCAAAATTCTATTAATTGGTTCATCCGTAAAAAATTCATTCGGTAAGTATGAGCCACCAGGATTTAGGGGCAGTTTATTTTCCGATTTTGACTTTATAGTTTTCGTCGAGGATGATTATGAGATTCCTGAATGGCTTGATAAAGACCCTAACGGGAAACCCTTTCCGAACGATAAATTGAATCTCGCATATAGAAAAAACAAATTCATTGAGAGTAAATATGATGCTGAGGTCTTTTTTATTAGAAGAAAAAATATGGTGAATGCAAAAATTCAAGAATTAGGAGAAAAAGCAGGAATTCCTATGACTTCGGACAGCAATCATAAGCATTTAGTTGTATATTCTAAGGACTAACTGGGCAAGGCGGAAAGAGCTTAAAACAGAGGGACGATTTGTAAGAGTACATGAAACTAATAAAACAAATTCCGGAAGATGAAATGATTGCCGAATTCTTGAGGGCAGAAATAGATTCCACTAGGTTTGGGAAATGGATTATTAGTGCCTTAGAGAAGAAAAAGAAGTCAAAAACCATAGTTAGAAATCCTAATATAAAGAATAGATCTGAAAATTTATTCAGAAAGGAACTGTTGGGAGAAATCAGAGGATTCGGAAAAAACAAAGATTATTTTGAAGATTTTCCGAATGATTTTAAGTGGTACAAGGCAGTTATTCAAAAACAAGAATTAAAGAAAGTCAAATACATAAATTATGGATATTGGAATAAATTATCTAATGAAACACGTTTGCCTTCCCGAGCTGTAAAAAACATCAAATCAGGCATCAAAGCATTTGGCGTAAGCAACAAACTTTATTTTGAAATTTTATCAGAAGTAGAGACGGGGAGAAAAATCCCACCTATGATTTTCATTGCTAAGAATAAAAAATCTAGAATAGTTGTTTTAGAAGGACACGCCCGACTGACCGCATATTTTCTTAATGGAAAAAATATTCCCAAAAGCATGGAAATTATTATGGGCTATTCGGAAAAACTTGCGAAGTGGAGTCTATATTAAGTTCGCTGAGAAATAGCGAAGTCTCTAGTTATTCCCTAACCACCAGGGCAAGGTGCGAATTCGCAATTAGGACCTGTTCTACCTACTGCAGAGCCATCAGGGCAGATTTTTGCTTCTTCTGTGCAAGCTTTAGCGGTTGTGCAGTTTTCTTCCCAGATTCTCAAGCACTTCTGTTTTGCCTCGCACCAGCTATATCCTGCAGAGCCTATGCATCCGTGTATGTCCTTGTCGCAGCCAACGCATGGTGTATTTTCTTTCGTCATAACAACGCTCGTTGCAAAGAACAGTAAAATAGCGATTACAACAATTGCAATTATAATGTTCTGTTTTGGTTTGGCCATGCAAGATTATTGTGCAGTTATGTTTAAATCACTTCACCTTTCGTTTATTAAATGGAATTAAATCGTGTGACGCTTGAGGACTTCCTCTTAGATCCGAAGGAATCTGTCAGGATACCCGACAGAGGTCAGGATGAAAATAGTAATGTATTTTATTTTATAATTGACATAAAAGCTGGCAAGCTTGACAATTACGAAGGGACCTATGTTGTTTATTGGCACGGCAACTTATACGGTCAGAGTTCAAATGGAAAACTGCTGCAGAAAGAAGCCTCAAAACTATATGAGGATATCACCGTTTTCAAAGTACCAGATGACCTTGATGAAATCAAAACTTTGAAGAGCTTTCAAAACGCAGACATACTTGCAAAATTCAAATATAGCGGCTAACTAATGATTTTCCCCTTGAAGGGGAACAAAGGAAACGCCGAAAAAAGGTTCTATTTTGGTTCCGGTTTTAGTTTTTTTGTATAAATACAGGGCGTGCGTTGTTGTTTCAGGAAACAACAGTATTCCTGGCGTGGCTAACTGCGATAGTAATTTTTCTGGTCTGAATGTTGTGATGTCAGGCGCTGCAGTAAGGTAAATTCTGTCGTACGGCGCATTTTCTTTAAAGCCAACGGAACCGTCACCCTCTACGACTTGAATTTTGCCTTCAAGAGAGCCGAAATGTTTCTCTAGATTCTTTTTGCCCATTTCTGCCAATTCCGGAACGATTTCTACAGTAGTTAATTTTCCCGGCTGGATTAAACGGGCAGTCAAGGCAGCCGAATAACCACAACCCGTCCCAATTTCCAGTACGTTTAAGCCTTTTTTGAGCTCCAACATATCTGCCATCAAAGCAACAAGGCTTGGCATGGAACACATGGCATTGTATCCTATTGGTATGGGCCCGTCATTGTATGTGCTATAGAGCTCCCAATAGCTGTCCGGCAAGAACTCAGCGCGGTCAACTTTTGCCAAAGCTTTCAAAACCTTCTTGTCTCTTGGCGATTTGATGCATAGCCAGGTGTCGTTTGTTCTCGCAGCTTCAACTAAGTCTTCATTTCCCATATATTTTCAGAACTTTGCCCTGCGTAACTTCGTCAGAGGATACCTGTTGTTAGCAGGATTTCTTGAATCATTTTTCAGCAGGCCTTTCTTCTCCAAAGCTTTTCTTATGACATTCTTACGGTAATCATCTCCGAAATGGTACCATTTCTTTTCATAACCAACATTACCTTTGTAATCCATGACTATTGAACCAAAACTAAAAATAGGCATTGTGCTCCAGTTTAGCAATATCTTGATTTTTGGGTTCTGTTTACCTAGATAATGGTAGATGTTATGCTCCCATTCAAGCGTATAACCTTCGCATAGCTCATGTTCAGAGCCGTCTTTATGCACAATGTATTTTCCTTTTATTTTCAAGCAAAGACCCTCATCTTTAACTAAATCATCAAGAATATCCTCTAGCCCCTTAGCTTTTTCAGGGTCTATTCTTCCCCAGTATTCTGTTTTGGTCATGGACAGGAATTTTTAAGTAGTCTTAAAAACGTGTTTATTTGGTATTGTATTTTACAAGCCTGCCGTTGGGCAGCATAAGCCCATCAACTTTCTTAACACCAAAACAGCGCCGCATTATGTCGGGAGCTGTTGCATACAGCTTTGAGATGAATTTGTCTGAGGGCAATGCGATCTTAAGCAAATCACTGGTGCCTTTCCCGCAATTATTAAAGCGTACGTTGTAAGTCTGAGCTCCGTAGTGTTCATGCACGTTTACGGCTTTAAACTCAAGTGTTGGCGCCAGATGAAATTCATAAGATTGTGAAAGCTTGTCCTCCTTGAATACGAGCACGTTGCCTAAGTAACAATGAGTAAGATAGACAAAAGTGTGCGGGTAACCTATAACACCACCACGTCCATCCTCGATAATCATCAGTAAGTCATTTTCCTTAATGTCCGCTAAATCAAGCCAAGGAGATTCTTCTTTGATTTCTTCTTCTGAAAGCCCTTCATGCAATGCAAAACGTTCTGCTTCTGGAGCAAATTTTGTTGTAAACGGCTTGATTTCTCCGAGAGCGCCTTTCATTCGCTTTTTCATTTCGGTCAGTTAGTAGTGAAAGTCATAAAAATCTTGTTAAGCGGATTTTATCAGGGCGTAGTTTTCATAACAAGATTGGTCAGAATTTATTTAAAAAAATTCTTTTATATACTAGAACATACATGCCAGAACATGGTCATCAGGAAATTGCCATCTGGAAAATGGCGTCTCTACAGCAGGAGCATCAATCCAAAGACAGGCAAAAAACGAAATCTGGGAACTTTCAAAACAAAAGAGGGAGCAATAAAGCACGAAAGACAAGTGCAATTTTTCAAGAGAAGACATTAAATTTTGGCAAGGCTTAAAAGATTAATTAAAAAACAAATTGCATGAACTATTTATTCGGAGGCTATGCATCGGTAATCGGCCTTAAACCACTGGAAGAATATTTTGGTATCTATAATGATGCTTTGAAAGGCATAAGCGGCATTGAAAAATGCCGTGAACACGAAACGCAGCAAGATATATGGGCGCTTAGATTGCTGGACTCTTTGGTCCGGACAACAATTCTGAAAAACGCTTTTTATTCCACAGCCCAAAATCTAGGGTTAGAAGCGAAGCATGTGGAAGGCTGGAAGTATAGGATTATTTCAAATGATGCTGTATTGGTGGATTTGTGGCAGGAAATCGGTATACCCCGAGATCGCGCGTATCTGTGCTTCCCGCAGAATCCGGAAATAAAGGCTAAGCAAAAAGCATTTTTATTGTGTTTTGTCAAAACACTTGAAGATATATTAAAAAAATAGAAACTTAGACTATAATCTAATCTAAGAGCTTAATTTATAGACCTTTTTTCTTTGCGTAGCAGTCACGACAGAAAATTGGTCGGCCTTCAGCTGGCTTGAATGGTACTTGACATGCTTGTCCACATTCAGAGCAAACCGCGTC
>Ga0315285_10004203_pt1 | contig 14963 bp, 18 predicted proteins | sample YL17G09_36_MG_FD_203698 | JGI IMG/M metagenome (GOLD analysis project Ga0315285, IMG submission 203698) | Sediment microbial communities from Yellowstone Lake, YNP, Wyoming, USA - YL17G09_36 | ecosystem: Environmental > Aquatic > Freshwater > Lake > Sediment | place: USA: Wyoming | collected...
CCCTTCTCGCTCCATCAATCCCTTCTAAAGAAACTGGCCAAAGAGACCGATCTCATTCCCCTTGAAGAGGAGATCAAGAACTTGAGGGCCGTTAAGGATACCCAAGAAATGGTTTTGATTCGAAGGGCCATTGAAATCGCATCAAATGCTTTTCTCCACATCACGGATATGCTGAAGGAAGGGGTTTTGGAGGAGGAAATTGCCCAGGAGATGGAATTCTCCATGAAAAGAAAAGGGGCTGAAGACCTCGGGTTCGACATCATCGTCGCCTCTGGGAAACGGTCGGCCCTCCCCCACGGAAGGGCAAGTGGGAAAAAGATTGAAAGGGGAGATTTTGTCCTAATCGATTTCGGTTCAAGCTTTCGGGGTTACCATTCCGATCAGACACGTACTCTCGTCTGCGGCAAACCATCTCCCGAGCAGGAAAAGGTTTATCAGGTGGTGAAGGAAGCTCATGACAAAACCATTGAATTGATTCGGCCGGGCATTCCTATTCATGAAGTGGACGAGGCGGCAAGAAACTATATCAGAGCATGCGGATATGGTGAATATTTCGGTCATGGATTAGGTCATGGTATTGGTTTAGCTGTACACGAAGACCCGGCCGTCAATACAGAGAATAAAGGTCTTGTTCAGGAAGGAATGGTCTTTACAGTTGAGCCGGGTATCTATATTCCCGATTGGGGAGGGGTTCGAATCGAGGATATGGTGTGGGTCACTCCCCAGGGAGCAGAGGTATTAACATATCTACCAACAGAACTGACGATTATTTAATACTTGACCAATGCTCAATAATTTCTTATATTTTGGGAGTCGAAGGACGATCGACTTAAAGACTAAAAGACTACATGACTATGGCGCGGGCATAGCTCAGCTGGTAGAGCATCGGCTTCCCAAGCCGAGGGTCGCGGGTTCGATCCCCGTTGCCCGCTCCAAACAAAACAAGAGGTTACAGATTTGAAGCTGTAGCCTCTTGTTCGTTGGTGCCTACAGAGGTGCCTACCGTTCCAACTTTTCTTTCGTGGGAAGGCCATTTAATCTTAGACAACTCTTCCTCAGTGACAAGGTTATATCTCTTAAAAACAGATATCGTCTTATGTCCTGACATGGCCATGATCTGAAAAAAGTCGTTACCAGCTTTTCGAAGATTGTTTAAGGCACAATGACGCAGATCGTGAAATGTGAAGTTTTCAATATTCGCCTTTCGACAGGCAGATTGAAAACTGTGCTTGATTTCATCAAAGGATTGCCCATTTCGAAGAAAAACCCGGTCTGTGTGGAGTCCACGGGGAAGCCTCTCCAAGGTCGCCTTAACCTCTGGATGAAGGGGAATGATACGGGGGCTGTCTGTCTTCGTCCTCTCGGCAGGTAGCCGAATGAATCCCTTTCTCAAATCAACCTCAGACCATGTTAAACGAACGATTTCATCCTTCCTCATCCCCATGTAATAGGCTACCCTGATAATGGGCTTTAAATGAAGCTCAGAGGCATCGAGAAGGGCTGTAAACTCATCCAAAGTCAATATCCTTTGCCGGATATTGTTTTCGGGGAGCCTCTTCACCTGGGCAATGGGGTTGAGCTTCAATCTCCCATGCTTCACAGCGCGATTGAAGATAACCTTTAAAGCTGTAACCTCTTTGTTTACCTCACATGGGGTTATAGTCTTCCCAGGATGAACAGGGGAAGGTTCGGCAAGGCGGACCTTCTGGTAAGATTCAACCCTTCCGGTGGTGATGTCTTTGATTCTTATTCCCTCTCCCAATAGACGTTTCAAATGGGTGATAAAATGTTTATCCCGATCATAAGAGTCCTTTGCTTTAACTTCAGGGAGGTCGAGATACCATTTACATACTTCCCCAAGAGTCAGTCTTGCAGCAGGGTCCTTATCAATAAATCTCTCTTCTGTCCTTAACTTCAAGATTTCCCTTTCCCTTTGCTCTGCCGCTTGTTTATTGGGACCTATCCGCTCTCTTCTTTTTTCTCCATCGATATAGGCCGAAACCCAATAGACTTTTCCACTAAATTTACCCAACTTAAAACCGCATTTACAGATTTTTCGAGTTATGCTTAGTCGCTTTCTGCATTTTGGGCATTGCTGTTCAACGGCCATCTTTTTTCCTCCTTTTTTGAATTTTCACTTTTCCAACGGGAACCCCCCTCTTCTTGGCTTGCTCTTTCCTATACTGCTTCCTCATAATTTCTCGTTGTGAGGCTCGATATCCCTCCGGGTCTTTCTCTCTCCTCCTCCTCGACGTGAATTTGACGGTGCATTTATAATCACAAAAGAACTTAGGTTTCTTTGATAGGTGCAAAAAGTATTTTCTACACTCCCGACACGTTTTAATGGCGCCTTCGTCTGGAATCCCATCGAGAGCGAAAATCAGGCTCAGCCTCGCCTTCTCTGCCAATTTCGATGGATCTGTTGTGCCAGTAAAAGAAGGCTCATCAGGGTCATATATAAGTTTGAATTTTCCTTCATCCCTTCCAAAATAGATTTTTGCTTTTCCGTAAGGTTTAAGGAAAAGACCCGCCGATTCAGTTTCAGTCCATTCTTTCAGAAAACCCCGTAATTCTGCTTGAACAAGTCTCAAATTTTCTCGCCAATGATAATCGGGAGGGATTATCCCTTGCGAGTAGATAGGCCAATAATAATTAGCCTTCTCGATCCCTTGAACCTTAGCATGGGCCTCCAAATCTTTTGTGTCCTTCCCCATCTTTTTTAATGAGGCTATCGCTGAGGGAGGGATTCTTGCGGCCATATGGGCAAGAACTCCTTTGGTGGGATTCTCAAAATAGAATCGCGCTTCAAGGCCCAATTTTCCTAAATCCAATTCACTCATATTTTCTAAATCTTCCGAGAGAAATTTAAGGTACCATTCAAGAGCTTTTATTTTTGGGTCGTCTCTTATCTTCATCATTCACACTCCTTAAGTCTTAATCTAATGGGATATTAGCATTTCAAAATGAGATTGTCAAGCAAACAATAAAATACTAAGCATAAAATTTATTAGCTGTCTCCAATTGCCATTGACAAAAGCTAAGTTTATTCTTAAGATGGAATAAATATTTGATAAAGGAGGAATGCAATATGGAACAGCTTTTAAACATTGGGGAGGTTGAAAAGCTTTTAAACATTAAAAAGTCAACCTTGAGAGCTTGGATTTTTGGAAACCGGATTCCCTTCATCAGAGTTGGCAGGCTTATCAGGTTCAAGCCAAGCGACCTTGAGGCATGGCTAAACAATCGTGAGAAGGGGAGAAACCATGGCACAGATGGGAATAAAGGTTCTTGAAATTCGGACACTCCATTCTAATGCGAAATCCTTGCGTGCCTTTGTAGATGTTCAAATCGGAGACCTCATTTTGAAGGACTTCCGCATTTTGGAAGAAAATGGAGGGAAGTCTTACGTCAAGGCCCCGTTCACAACGTACAAAGATAAAACCGGACAACTGAGATTCCGGCAAATCATAGACCTCCCGGCAGAGGTGAGGGGAAGAATTGATAATATGATCCTCAGCGAATACTACCGGGAGAAGGAGAAACAGCATGGCACAACCGATTGACCTAATCCTCTCCCATCTAAAGGACCCGCAAAAAACAAATAAAGGTTACAAAGCCAAATGTCCCAATCATGACGATAAGCGGGCATCGTTAACCATTTCGGAAGGTGATGATGGCCGCGTACTTCTAAAGTGTTTCGCAGGATGTCCTACAGAGGAAATTGTCAAAGCAGTCGGACTGAAAATGAAAGACCTTTTCCCTAAAAAGAGAGGGGGGAGGGGCAAAAAACCTGGCAAAACGTCTGCACACCTGCACACCTCAAAGGAAAAAGCTAAAACCATTAAAGATTCCCTGTGCAGTACCGATAGCACACCCAATGCACAGGTTCACAGGGGATGCACCCTTCAACAATATGCAGAGGTCAAGAAGTTACCTGTATATTTCCTTAGAGGGTTAGGACTTTCAGATATTACCTATCAAGGAAACAATGCAATCAAGATTCCTTATTACGACGAAACCGGGAATGAAATAGCTGTCAGAGTTCGAACGGCACTCGAAAAAACTGATAATGGTGACGATCGGTTCAAGTGGAAAAAAGGCTCTAAACTCTGCCTCTACGGATTGAATCGAAGTTATGGGGAACGGTGTCGAATTGTAGTTGAAGGTGAGAGCGATTGTCAAACGTTATGGCTTCATGGTTTTCCTGCCCTGGGAATTCCTGGCGCGAACAATTGGAAGGAGGATAGAGACTCTCTTTATTTTGAAGGAATTGATCCCATTTATGTTGTTCTCGAACCCGATGCAGGGGGAGAGGCCATTAAGACATGGTTGCGTAGATCCAAGATTAAAGACCGGGTGAAAATAATCAATCTCGGCGGCTACAAAGATCCCTCCGAACTATACCTCATTGACCCAATCCATTTTAAGAAACAATTCAAAGCTGCACTGGATGCTGCTATCCCATGGGTCGATTTTGAGAGGGTTGAAGCTGAGAGAATAAAAAGTGAATCATGGGCCAAGTGTAGAGTTATAGCTGAGAGTCCATCAATTCTTGACATTTTCGGTGCGGCTCTTTTACGGTGTGGGGTTGCAGGGGAAGAGCGGACAGCAAAAATCCTATTCCTTGCATTAGTGACCCGGTATCTTCAAAGACCAGTCTCTATCGCATTGAAGGGACCGTCATCCGGTGGAAAGTCTTTTCTAACCGAATCGGTCCTTAAATTTTTCCCTCGATCTGCTTATTATGCCTTAACCTCCATGTCTGAACATTCATTAGCTTACTCTGAAGAACCTTTGAAAAACCGCTTCCTTGTGATTTATGAAGTGGCAGGGCTGGCAAGTGACCTTGCAAGCTACATGCTGCGGTCCCTGCTTTCTGAGGGATGCATTAAATATGAAACTGTCGAAAAGACAAAAGATGGATTAAAACCCAAATTAATCCAGAGAGAAGGCCCCACAGGTGTTATTGTTACCACCACCTCTGTTAGACTCCACCCTGAAAATGAAACCCGGTTAATTTCTATCACTGTCTCCGATACACGGGAACAAACCAGGGCAGTTTTAAAGGCATTGGCACAGAAAGTTGAAGACGAGATTGATTTCACTCAATGGCAGGCATTTCACGAATGGCTTGACCATGCTGAACACAGGGTTGTTATTCCTTACGCGGAGCAGTTAGCAGAAATGATTCCTCCCATAGCTGTCAGGTTGCGAAGAGACTTCACCACCGTCCTGAACCTCATAAAATCCCATGCTATTCTTCATCAGGTTACACGAGAAAGAGACAATGAAGGCAAGATCGTAGCAACCCACCAGGATTATGCCGTTGTCCGAGAATTGGTCAAAGACCTCATTTCCGATGGGGTGGGGGCAACCGTACCGCCTACGATCCGAGAGACCGTTGAAGCTGTCAAAAAGATCACAGAGGGCGGTAAACCACCTGCACGCGTTGCACAGGTTGCAAACTTACTTAAAATCGATAGATCGTCAGCAACAAGGAGAATAAGGACTGCAGTCGATAAAGGGTATCTTCTAAACACTGAAAACCAGAAAGGAAAACCCAATCAAATCGTTTTGGGAGATTCTCTTCCAGAGGAACAAGAGATACTCCCCTTACCCGAAAAATTAGGGGTGTGCAGTTGTGCAGCAAAAAAACAGGGGATAGGCATATCCTCTCCTCCTCTACCAAACGATAATGATGGATACATGGTGACAGATGGTAGATTTGACACTTTGAAAGATTCACTTCTTGAAGCAAATCGTTCAAATAAAGGGTTGGTAGAAAGTGGTAGAGAATCTGCAGGGGACCGGAAGGAAACTAATTTAAAGGAAATCATTATCTGACATGACCATTGAAGGACTGGTAATAGAACTCAGAAGTATCGGTTATTCTCTCCAGATGAAGGGAGACAATATCAAGCTGAGGTATGAGAGGGAAGGAGATCCACCCGGAGAGGTCGTCTCCTTATTGGCTGGAGTAACGGCACACAAGCAAGAGATTATTGATTTCTTAAAGAGAGAGCCATCACTGGTAATTCGATCAAACATTATGAAACAAAAGAGTGGGCAGAAAGGAGTTAAAGAAATGGGAAGAAAGGAACTGACATTAACCGCGACTTATGATAAAGACTCAAAGAGATTCCATCGTTTTTTGGTTGATGTTGGGCAGGTGATGACGGGAACGCTTTATGTTCCAAAGAATGAGCCTGTTCCGGACACCGTCACGATCTGCTTGAGGACCAAAGGCGAAAATCAAAAGCAGGACACGAGAGGGTCATCATAGCTGCCCTGACCAATGACTTTCACATCATAACTCGTCAAGCATGGCTCCGAATCCAATGCCCTCACGTTCGAGGCCCTGAAACAGTTCCTTCAAGGTATTGCGAAGGGACTTGCCGCTCATCCCTGCTTCATCGATAACGCCAGCAATAACATCGTGAAGCCCTAATCTCTGGTTCGAACTGAGAGTGTCATTGAAAATCAGCTTAGCCACATGCCGGCGAGAGGACATACCGCCACTAAATTCCGAAAACATCATGGACTGTTTTTTTAATAGTCCCTCTTTCGCCGTGCTGACCATGCAGTTGAATGATGGTGTCTCGATCGTGGCAACCTTCCCGCCGAACGGATATTTGGTATTAGACGTTATCATACACGCGGGCCTCCGCCTCACAAATCAGGAAGATAACGGATAGAAACTTCACCATCAGGACGAGCGCCGCTCAGAAACAAGTTTAGCCCTTCTTCTACCTGACTATGGTCAAAAATGATTGGTTCAGACTTCTTGTCGACATCTAAAGGTGTTGGAAATTCAATTCCGCAGATTACTTCGCCTTTAGTTCTCTTGCATAAACGAATTGTGAAACGGAAAGGTTGGAATTTAGATAACGGCCAAGGTAGCCGACCCCTTGGCCTATCACAGCTCGGAAAATGCTGCAATACGGGATATTCGTCATCTACTTCAATCACGGCAGAACCGCCAACAGAAAGCACTTTGATGACAATAACTGCATCTTCTGATTTGGTCTGGATAATAATACTTCCGCTCGTTTCAGGTCGTTCAGTCCTTACCTCTAATTGCGGTTCTGGAATTTCCTTTTCTTTTTGAGGAGGACCACCAGCCCAAATCAGTAGTTGTTTAAAGGCTTCGTCGATTTCCTTGATTTTTTCGGTTGCTATTTTTTGTATGTTTGGGTCATCAGAAAATCGGTCAGGATGCCATACTTTCACCAAATCCTTATAGGCTTCCTTGATTTCTTCTTCTGATGCTCCCGGATTGAGTCTCAGTATCTGATAGTATTTGTCGATCTCGCTCATTTTGATAACTCTTTCTCTAACGGTGTCATTATGTATCATCCTTCATGAGCAAATGTAGACCCTGAACGACTAAGAGAGGGTGGCCACATGGACAAGTCAGCCGGTAGTAATTCCATCCAGGCTTTCCGTGATCATCACTGATCATGAGTTGCTCTGTCGCAAGCTCAATGTCGCATTTTAGGCAGCGCACCTTTGCGCATCCGCCACGGGCGAGATCATTCGCCGTATATTGAAACCGAGACCACGCTGACGGAACATCGGTCGGCTCTGTGACCTCGTCGTTGCGATGTTTAACCCAGTTCAGTATCGCACCCTCATCATATTTCCTAAGGTTCGGCGAGTCTCGAATGCGTGTTCGAAGCGTCTGTTCGACATCTGCAGCGTTAAACAAGAACTCGCCATACGTCTCGTGGAACCCGTAGAACTCGTATTCCTGGCGATACCGGATTACCGATCCACACGGCGGAGGGTTTTCCCAGAGCTGGTCTCGCATGCGGGCTGCACTACTAAAGGTACCTTCGAATAGTTTTGTTGGATCGATCAGATTTCGTGGCTTGATTACAATCAATGGCCAGAGAACCACGGACAATACGAATGACCCCAAAATGTGGCCTTTGCCGTAGTGCCAGTCATAACGGTCCAACTTGAACAGCATGTGCCGGAACAGGCGCAAGGCGACGAGCAGTGCACCTGCAACGTAGATGTAGAGAACAATCACCATGGCTTTTCTAAGAGTGGTTCTTGAGGCTGACCAATTAGCCTTAACATCTTTACCTATTATTCCCCAACGAATGCAAAAGTGAGCACAAAGCTCCGCTAAAGCAGGTGAAATTTAAATATAGGGTTGTGTCTTTAAATTGATTTGGTGGCAGACGCGGAGAACTCGCCAACCATCAATTGTCGTGTCATTTTCCCGGAAATCTTTTGCCACAGTTCTGTATAATTACCCTTGCAGCTATATCTGTTGACACTCCCTTGATATTTTTCAATATGCAATTATAGAACTTTTTTTCACCTTCACTTAACGAGGGGTTATTAAATAGCTGGGTGCAAGACGTTAATACAGCTCTCGCGGCAACTTCGCTCGACACCTTTTTTATGTTATCTTCAACACATTCTTCATAATTACTCGGCCCAAACCATCCCGCGTGTAAATTTTGCTGCAAAGTCTGTGTTTTATGAATTGCATCTAATCCAGTAGCCCATCCTTCATTCGAAAAAACAGACTTAAAATCTTCAACGCTTGAATCGCCACAATTAATGGAAGGAAGAGCTACTGCCGGTTCAGCATAAACACATAAATTTGAAAGGGCCAAAATAGTAAAAATAATCACTAATACCAGAGCCTTATGTTTAACAGTGAAAAATTTGGCTTTCATAAGCATCTCCTGAAAAAGTTTATATGACCTGTAACATGAAGGGCTCGGTGCAGTCCCTAATTACTTTTTGGTTGCAGCAAGATTACTCTATCAGAAGAATCCATTACTCGCAGTCCCACATGGGAGCCCAGGTTTCCAATCAAAACGCTCCCTATTTTGGATTGGTAGATACTAAGTTCGTCTGAGGTCAACATGCTCGTGAAAACTCCTTTTCCTTCACCCATACTCTTGAGCATAAATAAGTGATAGCCTGGCTCATTGTCATTTGGCGATACTGCAACTTCCGACCCATCTGTTCGATTCAATTCTATAAATGATTCCTTAGACCTCATGCCAATCGCCCCTCTCAGGCTGCCATCAGGACTAAAGAATTGCAGGACTGGCTCCCCCTTCACGAACTCCAGAGTAGAATATCCGTTGGTATTTTTATCTTTCAATATAAATTTTGATGCTTGGACAACATCCCTAATTTCGCTGTGGTTAGCCGAGCTGATGCACGAAACGAATATCCCTCCAACTAATGCAGACAACAGTGCGATTACAGCCATTAGTATTCTGTCTTTGGTGTGCATACCGAACCTCCGTGACTGGACAATGCGTCAGTTTTTGTTAATAGCCTCAGCCTAATGGACACGGCCAACACTTTCTTCCCCAAATTTTTCTTTAATACCCTTTAAAAAACTCGTTGTCTCTTTCTCTTCAAGTAAGTCTTTTTTGACTATCCATTCACCACAATACCTACATTTCAGAGCATCGTCTTTTATTTCTTCGGCACAATATGGGCACTTCATTTTACCCTCCTGATTGCTCTTTCAAAATTCTCCTATGAGACATAAAGTAAATATGAAATGATGGAAATCGGAAGGTAGAGAAGAATCGAAGTGATTTGAATGATGGACAAATTGGTATGTGCTCCATCACGCATATATTCTCGCGTTCTTGCTTTGGCGCTGAATCCCGAATATCCAACACCCAAAAAGCCCCATATAAGTAAGAAGGTCATCCAGCCCTTTGACAGATGTAAAAGGTTTATGAGTGCAACATAGATACCACCCATTATTACGCCCCACACCACTCCGTTGAAAACTGCGGCTCCCTGTGTATAAAAGTACGCGTTGCGTTCAAACCATATCCTTCCGTTGCCGCCAACTGCCACATAGAGGACCACTGCACCCAGCGCACTGTTAATTACGAATGATACGATTACAGCTATAAGCCATCCAAACAGCCTTGTAGTTCCATACCCTAATCCCTGTCCCATTTCAGTGTCCCCGCGATTTTCTATCGACTCTTCCTTTTCCCCCAATTCCATGAAAGAATAGTCATCTGTCCACAAATCACGACTATCAGCATCCCTGCTCCCGTATCATGCCCACCAAGAATCGAATAACCAAATGCAAAACCAGTAGAACCTAAAAAAATTCATTTAACATACCTAACTGGAGTCATACGCTAACCTCCTTTACCATGAGCGAAGCCGTCTGATTCATGTGTTTTGGCTTCTCAGGTCTACTTTATTAAGATAGGCGTCCGATAAAGTGAAATGAATTAGGACGAAGATATTGACGTTACCCCACTTCCTTTTGGGCTTCAGCCTTAGCGGAATCAATATTACAATGCATTGCGTTGAGGAAGATTAAATCTATTTCATCCGGTTTAAATCTCTCTTGTGATTCTGAAAAGCTCCGAAATACACTTCTTGTGCTTTTATCTCCTATTGATTTAAGCATGCAACCTAACTCAAACAAGAAGAAAGGGAGTGGGAATATTCTAAATGCCTTTGTCTTAGCCGAAATCGCTTTCTTTATGATTTGGATAGATTGATAATCAGAATAATTGCCGAACCTTGCTTGTCTTATCAAATCATCAACATAATATGATAAGCCTTGAGCAATAATTCCGTCCTTAGATCGTTTGCTGACAAACCATTCGCCTTTGCCCTCTGGGGATGCTTTTCCCATATCACTGAATACCTGAATATTTTTGTTTATCGCCGCCAACTCCTCATCTGTAAATATAACTGGATCTTTAAAGAATTTCTGATTTAGATCGATTTGTTTGGGCTTGAAAATATCGAATATACCCATAGCTTTGGCTCCTTATACAAAAGACCACAAAATTATCCTTTAAAAGGCATCACATCGTACCTTTCTCTGCCCCCGTCTCATCATAAACTATCGGAGAAAAACTGAGATACACCAGCCGCCGCCCACTGAGATGATAATGAACCAAATCGTCTTCTGGATTGTGTTTCTGGACTGCCATTTAGCGATGATTTGGACGAAACAATAGAAGAAAAACAATAGCCCAATACCGGCAATGATTTTCATACACCCCCTCTTTAGCCCTATCCATTGTCGTAAGAATTATGAAGATGTAAACTATCCTTACTGATGGTTCTCTGACCGTCCTATTCTCATAATTCTCTACCCGTTACTGAACTCCTAAATTACTTTGACCTCATCAAACGTGCGACAAAGATAACGAAACGAAGTCTTCCAGAGCAGAGCCACCTCGAAGAGCTTCATAGGGTTGTTTTCGTTACCTCCAAAACCTGCAATCCATTTGCGTGGCCATTCTAAACTTAGTCCGGGGTTTTTCGAGGGGTCGGAAAAAATCAAGGTTGTTAAGTTACGGTATGCTTCTGAAACGTCTTCATCGAATGTAGCTTCCTGGACGTTCAAACTTTTTCTAACGTCTTGTAAAGCCTGTTCTCTAAAATAAGGGCCGACTTTATCAAACTCAGGTCTCTTCTTGGCTGCGGCCACTAAAGCAAGCACCACAACCGATACTTGATACACGTAGAGGACATATGCGCCTTTACTCTCGTTAAATTCAGGAGAATTGCGCCATCGCCCGACGTAGTCTTCATAGTATTTTGGTTTTTTTAACTCATCAATGACCCAATACTGAAATAGGGCGTCAGCGAAATCCTTTGCTTCGACCTTTGTTTTGAACAAGTTTGCAAAGACCATCATTCACCCTTGAGGTATACGGCTAAGTTTTTCATCTTTGCAGATTCCCACCGAACCCACGTCCTTCCTAAGTCCATCCACCTCTTATCCTGATTTGAACCCTTCCCCACCGGTCTCCATAAATTTGAATTATCCCATCCCTTTCGAGTTCTAATAAAATCTGCCGCATTGGCATTTTGCGCTCGTAAGAGTTTACTTCACTCTCTTCTTCCTCAATTTCCTCTTTATCCATGGAATGCTCACCCCTTTTTACTTTTGGCCTTGACGGCTTAATCGGTTTCACCTTCTTTCTTCCATCTTAGAGCTGGCCATCACCGAACTTCCACGAGATGATTCTTACATTTGGAACAGACGGGACGAAGGTTAGGGTCATGTGGCCGTATTCTATTATTAGTTCCACACCTTTGGCATTTGATAATTGTATCTGACATTACTTCAAATCCACCTATCTCCGGGGAGTTCATATAATCTTTTGCGTGTTGGTGAAGATTGACCATAGCTTTCGGCCCCCACAAACGCACGACATTCGTTATTTCTATATCGAGGTCAGTAGCACGCGTTGATATCTTATCCATTTCCTCAGAGAACGGATTTCTCGGATTTCCCGTAAGAATTGCATAAAGAATAATCTTTGCACCACATGCCATTGAAAAGGCAGTCTTAATTTGCTCATCCCTTAGTGATCTTTGTATTTCCTCGTCAACTAACCTTTTGTTTGTTTTATAGAAAGATTCCATTTCTTTCATACCTTTTTCATGTAAAAATAGATAATAGACCACGGTGTAAGCGAGTGAATAACAAAAATCTTCTTGTCCTTGATATCTTTTTTCATAATTCCTTGATAATCGCCAGTATGTGCCCAACTCATAACTACGTATTGCCTCTGAAAGGGCAGGCAAGTTTCCCTCGGCCTTCATCTTTGCCCTTTCAATAGTCCAAGCCTCTTTCAATCCTTTAAAAATTCCGAACATTTTAAACTCCTTTTTATCTCCTCGCGGTCTTCATTTGGTTCCCAACACCTCTAACTCAAAAAAAGCCTCCATAGGGGTGTAAAATTCCTTGGAGGCATACTGTAGGAACCTTCTGGACCCGTCTCATCATTTTCTCCAAAAGGTTTAGGGTTAAGTGTAGATTAATGTGCGGAAGAAAACCGTGGGACTTGTTTTGACAGTAGGCCGTGAAACTCGCCCACTGTCAGACAAGTTCTCACGTATTAATCAGTTGTACTTCTTAACCCTATATCTAACTGTATATTAAGTCAAGAGGATAATCCGGGTATTTTTTTCAGGGTAGGGCGCTTGGTCAGGCACGATTTCTGGGAGTGCCGACGTTTCCCTGAAAGAAGCCATAGATGAGGGTTTCCGTGAGATGAGGCAGCACGGAATTGTTGCCCAGGCAATGGACCTCGTCTGGCCAAGATCTCCCGTGCACGGACTGACGACTTGCGCATGTCGCGGATCGACCCCTCCACTCCCCCCTTTTACTGCCTTTTTTCTCTCCGAAGACCCCACTTTGCACTTTGCACTGTTTGTCTTTTTTTCTCTCTTTCCGGTCCAACCTCCCCTAATGCCTCTTCCGTCTTATTCCTTGAATTTCTTCAGTTTTTACCAAACTTAGCTAACTATTGACGAACTCTCAAACTTCGTCAATTAGCCTTTTCTTTACATTTTATTTCGTTTTCTACACATAAAATTACATTTTTAATTTCAATAAGTTATTCCACTTAAAGCCCCCTTTTCTTCTTTTCTTATATTCGTTTTCCTTTTACGCTTTTCATCGACATCGGGAGCTAAATCTGTATAACACATTGATATTACAAACTGTTTTTATTGCCCTTGGCCTTTGGCATGGGAGATGCAGAGGAACCGAAAACTTTTGCCATTTTTTCACCAATGTTCAGAATCCAAGATAGCCGTAAAAGACCTCCAATTGACTAACGAGTTCACCTACAAAAAGTGATGATCAAGCTACATTAAGGGTTGATGATTTTTATTAGAAAGAGAGTATAACGGAAACTTCACCCAGAGCCCGCTTTTGGGGCGATTGGCTGAAACCTCTTTTTAGACGAATTTTCTTATAATTCCCTTTTCGAGTGTTTCTCAAGGTATCTGCCAAGCTCCAAGACGGTTTGTTTCTCGAAGTTTGTGACTAGCGTTTCATAGTCCGACAGGGACAGCAAGGGATATGCAGACGAATAGGTCTTAAAAGCCCAACCGTTTTCAAGAGACAGAGCAAGGTCATCACGACCAAAGGCTTTATCAAGCCCCCATTTGACCCATAGAGTGTGCCCCATAAGCTGGAGCAACAGTGGATCGGCTTTAAGAATCTTTTGTGCTTCTGCCCGAACGAAAAGTGTATTCTCGGCCAAGAACTCCTCAACACCGTTTCCTTTGAAGACATTGCTGCCGAGCATTTCGTTAAGCATGGCAGAAGCAAGTTTGGCGTTGCCTGGGCCCATCTTTATGGGTATGTATCTGTTGGCGGTAGTCAAAGCCCTTTCACAGAGCTTGAAGAGTTTGTCGCCGTCTCTGACTGCCTTAAACTTACTAAATATACCAAACATGATACTGATCTGTTAAATGATATTTTAGTTATTTCTTGGTCGATCTGGGGCGAAAGTCAATTGTTTATTTGTAAAACAAACTTAAAGCCTTTGGGGGAATTTGTCAAGAACAAACTTCAGGAAGGAGTCCTCGGCTGACTTTAGGGAAAATAATGACGTTGAAAATTTAGCCCAGGATGAAAAAAACCAGGAACATCACGGAGCAGAGGGGACTCTATTTTTTAACAGACATCCCGGAGACCCCCCTCTTGGACGACACGCCAGTATGGGGTAGGGGTGGAACCTGGCGGCCTTCTGGGATGGACGATTACCGACCGGAATTGCTCGACCGGGACAACCGGACAAAAGAGGAGGGGGGATAGCCTTGTGAGGGATGGGTGGTAGGGGCTTCCCTTTAACCTTGATAGCATGGACCAGGGAGTCCGAATTCAGGTGCCTATATAGGTGCCTAACCTTCCGATTCTTGGTGCCTATGGAGGTGCCTAAAAGCGGTATTTCTCTCCATTACCCAATAGCACTTGAAAGCAGTCAAGGAATTAAAATTACACACAAAAATATAACTTGATATCACTCTATAAAAAATGCTATAAGAACGCTTAGCAGGCTTCCCAAGCCGAGGGTCGCGGGTTCGATCCCCGTTGCCCGCTCCAATATAACTAAAAGTCTGATAAAATAAAGGTTTTTATGGATAAAGACGACCTATGGATTGTCGAACATTTTAGCGAACTC
>Ga0315285_10004205_pt1 | contig 14959 bp, 10 predicted proteins | sample YL17G09_36_MG_FD_203698 | JGI IMG/M metagenome (GOLD analysis project Ga0315285, IMG submission 203698) | Sediment microbial communities from Yellowstone Lake, YNP, Wyoming, USA - YL17G09_36 | ecosystem: Environmental > Aquatic > Freshwater > Lake > Sediment | place: USA: Wyoming | collected...
TGGTGAGCCGGGGTTGGGGGAGGGAGACGGGGGCAGCGTCGGGAAACGGGGTGGGCCGCGCGGCGGGGAGCGCCCGGCGCGCGGGCGCCGCCTCGGGCGCCGCCAGCGCGCCGCCGCGCAGGCGGGCCAGGGCGACGGGCACGCCCGGGGCGCCCCCGCCGCGGGCGTGGGCGGCCAGGAGGAGGCACGCGGCGGCGACCGCGAGCGCGAGTGCGAGCGCGCGGGCGCGGGGCGCGCTGCCGGGGGGGGCGGCGCGGGGGGGGGGCGCGAAGGAGGCGGCCTTCATGGCGGGCGTCCGAGGGAGGTGGCGTTTTTTTGCGGCGGGAGGAGAGTGGAGCGAGAGGAAGAGCGCGCGCCGAGCGCGGCCGTCGGCGCGCCCGCACACCGCGGCCCGCTCGTCTCCCCAGCGCCCAGTCCGCCGCCGTCGCCCCGTGCACAGGTGCGCCCGTCGCCGGCGGCCGGCGCGCGCCCCAGAGCGGCGCGCGCCGCGCGCCGCCCAGCGTCGCCGTCAGATTGCGACCGCGGCGCGGCCGCGCCCGCGGCGCCGTCGCCTGCCAGGCCCTTCTGGCAGGCATGGCATCAATGCCCACGCATTGGCGCATTGGAGCGGGGGCAAACGAGGCTGCCCCGGCGCCGCGGCCCGCCCGGCATGCGGCCGGCAGTGCCGCCCGCCGACACGCCTCCCCTCCCCTCCCACCCCCTCCCCAGCCACCATGCAAGCCACCTTCTGCCTCCTGGTCGCGGCCCTGGCCCTGGCCACCACCCCCCCCGCCACGGCCACCACCCCCTTTTTCGTGGGCAAGCCGCTGCTCGAGCCCCTGCTCCAGTCGGCCGCCGTCGCCGCCACGCGCGCCAACGACACGGGCTCCATCTTTGGCGCGGCGGCCGCTGACGCGGTCGCCGCCAAGTACGACCCCGCGACGACCGCCGCGTGGCGCCGCCTCGTGTCGGGCGCGGCGACCGTCTCCGCCGCGGCCGGCCCCCCCCTCTCCGGCGACGTCACCTGCTACGTCGGCGATGATGGCGCGGTCGCCGGCCTGCGCTACGGGCCGGCCCTGGTGTGCGGCGACGCGCCGGGGTCGGTGCAAGTGTCCGTCGGCTATGGCTACATCGAGTACGTCCAAGTGTGGCTCGCCGCGGGCGGCCGTGTGAGCGGCTTCGTGTTTGTCGTCAAGGCGCCCGACGCCAAGGCGAGCGTGTCGTACCCGTGCGGGTCGCTCAAGGGGCCCGCCGCGTGGCTGGGTGAGCCCGGCAAAGCGGTGGGCGCGATATCGGGCGACTGCGCGGCGGCCCAGCGCCGCCGCCTGCTGCAGGCGGGGTCGGGGCTGGCCGCGGGCAACTTCGCCGTCGTGCTCGTCCCGGCGCCGCCGCCGGGGGCGGCGACCAGCGGCGGCTACGGCGACGGTGCGTTTGTGTTTTGATGATGACGCCAAGAGGAAGGAGGGGGGGGGGGGGGGGGGGGGGGGGGGGGGGCGGGGCCCCCCCCCCCCCCCGGGGGGGCGCCCCCCCCCCCCCCCCCCCCCCCCCCCGCCCGGCGGGGGCGCGGCCGCGCGCCGCCGCGCGCGCCCCCTCCCCCCTCCCCCGATAACGAGCCCGCCGCGCGCGCCCCCTCCCCTTCCCGGATAACGAGCCCGCCGCGCGCCATCCATGCAAATCACACCAGTCACACCACGCCCGCGACACCGCCCCGCCCTCGCTCGCGCTCGCGCTTGCGCCGGCGCCAGGCCACCGCGCCCCCCCCCCTGCGCCCCCACGCGCGCGCCGCGTCGGCCGCGGCCCCCCGCCACGCGCCCGCCACCGTCAGCGCGCGCACCGCGGCGGCCGGGCTGGCCTCGCCCGCGGCCGACACGAGCAGGACGGGGTCGCCGGCGCCGTCCCGGCGCGCAAACGCGCCGCGCGCGTCGGCGAGCGCGCGCGGCAGCCGCCGGCACGCCACCCCGCGCGCCCGCAGGAAAGGGGTCAGAGGGATCGACGCGTTGGTGGCCGCCGCCCAGTCGGCGACGGCCAGGGCGGCGGCGGGCGGGCGGGCGGGGATGAATAGGGGGGGGGGGAACGGGTCGAGCGCGACCGCGGCGCACGCGGGCGGCGCCCCTTCGCGCCCGGGCTCGACCACGCCCACCCACGCGTCGTAGCGGGACGACGATGAGGCGTGCATGGCGCGCTGCAGGGCGGTCGAATAATCGCCCAGGGCGCCAAAGCGGGTCGAGACGAGCAGCACGTCGACCCCACGCGCGGCGAGCGCGGCGGCCGCCGCGGGCGCGGCAGGCGCAACGAGCGTGCGGTACGGCGCCAGTTTGACCACGTCGGCCGCCACGCCGTCGTCGGGCGCGACAAAGAGCGGGTCGGCGACGCGCGCGGCGGCGAGCGAGTGCAACGCGTGCCGCAGCAGCCCTGCCTCCGCGTCGCCGCTCGCCACGGCGACGAGCGTGGCCGGCCCCTCGACCGGCGCGCGCGCGGACGCCGCGGTGACCGCGTCGGCGCGCAGCCGGCGTGGCGCGTGCACGAGCGCGATGTCCGCGCGGCCGTGGTAGGCGGCCGCGGCGAAGCGGGCCGCGTCGACCAGGGCGCCGCAGTTGACAGCGAGCGGAGTCGCGACCAGCCGGTCTTCAGCGCCCAGGGCGGCCGCGGTCTGCCAGAGCGCGAGGTCGAACGGTTCCGCGTTGCCAAACAGGGACCGCGCCGCGCCCAGCAACGACGCCAGGTCGGGCGACGCGCGAAACAGGGCGTTGCCGTTGATGTGGCGCGCGAGGGCGGCGTCGCCGGGGCCGAGGTGGCGGCACGTGCGGTCGGCAGCGATCCACACGCAGTCGCCCGCCAGCCGGGCGCCGACGACGAGAGCGCGCGGAGAGGCGGCGGCAGCGTTCAGCAGGGCGTCGAGCCAGCCGGGGCGGCCGGCGCACACGTCGGTCTCCAGTTGTTGAACGAAGTGGTAGCGGGACACGATTCGCTCGTGCAGGCCGTCCTTGCCCTCGCCGCCCCCGATCATGACCGAATAAAACGCTTCATTGGGCCCCTTGACCCAGTCGGCCGACACGCCCGCCGCGGCGCGGTCGTACGCGCCGCCGCCGGGCGCCGCCTTGGCTCGCACACGCGGCCGCGGCTCCGGTAGCCGGGCCGCGGCCGCCCGCAGCTTGGCGCCGCCGCGGGCCGCCGCAGCGGCGGCGGCCGCGGCGTCGCCGCCGGAGACGACGAGCAGGAGGTCAAAAGCAGCGCCGACAGTCGACGGCGCGACGCGCGGCGCCAGCGCGCACTCGATCAAGGCGTCCAGGTGGGCCTCCGATTCGGACGTGTGCACGGGGATGTAGAGCAGGGTGGCGGTGGTGGCGTTCTGAAGAAAGGGAGCGAGGGAAGAGGGGAGGAGGAAAGGGGAGGAGGGCAGGAGCTGGCCGCGGCCGGCCGCCCCTCGGACGTGGTCCGGGTGGGTCGAGGTGGCGCGCGGCGGCCGTGGGGCGCGCACCTGGGGCCGGTCGCCGGGCGCGGGCGCCGCGGCGGCGGCGGCCGACGCCGCCGCAACCGCCAGCGAGACCGCCAGCGCGGCCGCTAGCGCGCCCGCCAAGCGGTGGCGCGCCATGCGCGGCATTGGTGCCGCCACGACAGAGGCGGGGCCGGTGCGGGGCGCGCGAGGCGAGGAGCGAACGAGAGTGTGGGCGCCCGCGGCGGTCGCTGTTGAGCCCCACACGCGCGCGCCCCGCCCGCCTCCCCTCTTTCACTCTGCACCCACCCGGCCGTCGACGCCCACCGCATCCGCCGCCGGGTCGCCCGCGCCGCGCAGGAGCGCCTCCCACCGCGCCGCCGCGTCGGCCGTGAAGCCGCCCCAGCTCCAGGCTTGCTCCACGTTGGGAGTTTTCTAAAGGAGGAGGAGGAGGATGGGGGGAGTGCGTGAACGAGGAACGGCGAAGGACGGAGCAGAGCGCGCCTGCCCACTCTTTTTCCACCACCACCGCCCCACCTGCGGCTTCACTTTCCACGCGGCCGCCGGCATGCGCGCCATGAGGTACGCGCCCATGGGCGTGAACTCGTTCCACGCGGGGAGGCCGCGCAGCACGTCCTCCACCCGCGTCGCGTTGTGCGCCGCGCGCACGTGCGCCTCAAACGCGTCAAACAGCTCGCGCGGGTAGCAAATGGGGAATCCGGTCATCGTCTCGTGCGGGCACGGGAAGCGGAGCAGGGCTTCGCACCCCGGCTGCCACGCGGCGCGCTCGACTTCCAGCTCGGCAAACGGGACCGGCGCCACGCCCACGCGCCCTCTCTCGTCCACCAGTTGGTGTGCGTGCAGGGGCGCGGTGACGAGGGTGTCCGAGTCGAGGAAGCAGATCGTCGCCGCGTCGGTCGCGCGCGCCGCGCCCAGCTTGGCCAGCATCTGGGCGTGGTACCCGCCCCCGTTGCCCGACTGCATCCAGCGGGGCGGGGTGTAGGGCGACACGCGGGCGCGCACGGCGAACAGAGGGAGGAGCGCAGACGCGTAGTCGGCGTCGTCCCCAGCGTCGGCCGACACGACGAGCTCGCGGTACGCGTCGCCACCGTACCGTTCGAGCGAACGCAGCAGGTAGATGAAAAACTGGCCGTCGCCCTTGTAGGTGCGCACAAAGAGGTCGAGGGGGTGGCCGGGGGGGGCGAGCGGTGGCGGTTGGGGGGCGGCAGGGGTTGTCGTGTTGTTGAAATGGGTAGCGATGGCGGCGCGGTGACCGCGGTGGCGGTGGCGGCCGCCGGCGGCGGCGGCCTGGGGGTGAAAGGAGGGGGAGAAGGGAGGGGGTCGCGCGCGGCGCCCGCCACCGCCGCCACGCAGCCCCGCGCCCGCGCAGCGGGTGCGCGCAGTGTGCGGTCAGTCCTCGGCCGCCCCCTCCCCCGCGCGCGCGCCTGGGTGGCGAGCAGGGCGGCGACCGCGAGCGAGGCAAACGCCACCGCCTGCGAAGGGCGCTGGCCCGTCATCGTGATTGGGGCGCCTTTGAAAGCGACCGCAGAAAGGAGACTGGTCGGGCGTCCGAGGCGGCGGGTTGGCGGCGGGCGAGTGGGCGCGGCGCAGGCGACCGCGCGCTCCTCTGCGCCCCCCGTCACAACCGCTTCCGGCCCCGCGCCCGCCCGCGCGCGCTTCCGCACATCGCGGCGACGCCCGCGGCCGCGCCCGCCGCCGCGCCGCCCACCATCCAACAACTCCGATGCAGCGCGCCGCGGCCAGCGCCCTGCTGCGCGCCGCGGCGCGCGCTCGCCCCTGGGCCCGGTGCGTGTCGGGCGCGCTGCTGGAGCCGAGTGCCGGGGCGGGAGCGGGGCGGGCGGCCGCCGTTGCCGCCAGCGCGCGCGCCCCGTCGCCGCGGCGCTCGTTTGCGGCCGACGCCGCGCGCGCGGACGCCGACCCCGCTCTCGTCGTCATCCCGCTGGCTCAGACGGGGGAAGGCATCAAAGAGTGCGAGCTCATGCGCTGGTTTGTCGAGGTAGGAGTTGAGGAGGGGGGTGTTGGAGGGAGGACAGAGGGGCGGCGCGCGCGACGACGCCCGCCGACACCCTCCCACGCCGCCCCACCTCCCCACAGGAGGGCGCCACCGTGGCTGAGTTTGACTTGCTGTGCACGGTGCAGTCGGACAAGGCGTCGGTGGACGTGACCGCGCGCCGCGCGGGCGTCGTCGCGCGGCTCGCGGCGGCGGTGGGGGACATTGTGCAGGTGGGGGCGCCGCTGCTGGAGATGCGGGTGGATGACGGTGGTGGAGAGGTCGCGGCGACGGCGGCGAGCGCGGCCGCGCCGGTGGCGGCCGGGGCTCCGCCCTCGCCTCCCTCGCCCCCCCCACACGCCTCGCCCGCCGTGCGCCGCGTCGCCAAAGAGTTGGGCGTGCCCCTGGCCGCCGTGGCGGGCACGGGGCCCGCGGGGCGCGTCGTCAAGGCCGACGTGGAGGCGGCGGCCGGGCGTGGCGCCGGCGCCCCTGCCGCCCCTCCCACCCTCCCCACCCCCGACACCACCACGCTCCACCCCCTGCGAGGCTACCGCCGCGCCATGGTCGCCGCCATGCAGGCGGCGGCGGCCGTCCCCCACTTTCACCTGCATGCGTCAGCCGACGCGTCGCGCGTGCTCGCCGCACGCGCGGCGCTCGCGGCCGACCCGTCCCTCGCCGGCGCGCGCCTCACCCTGCTCCCGTTTCTCGTCAAAGCGTTGGCGCTGACCGCGGCCGCGTTCCCCGACCTGAACGCGAGCCTTGCGGACGGCGGCGCTTCCGTCGCGCGGCACGCGCGCGTGCACGTCGGCGTCGCGGTCGACACCCCCGCCGGCCTCGCCGTCCCCGTCGTGCGCGACGTGCAGGCGCTGTCGCTGGCCGCCATCGCGGCCGAAGTGGGGCGGCTGGCGGCCGCGGCGGCGGGCGGCGCGCTCGGCCCGGCCGACACGGGCGGCGGCACGATCACCCTCTCCAACGTCGGCGCCCTCGGCCCCGCGGGCCACGCGACGCCGCTCCTGCTCGTCCCCCAAACCTGCATCCTGGCGGTGGGGCGCGCGGCGGAGACCGTGGTGCCCGACGGCGCGGGCGGCGTGCGCGTCGAGCCGCGGCTCCCGCTCTCGTGGGGCGCCGACCACCGCGTCGTCGACGGCGCGACGCTGGCCCGCGCGTCGGCGCACTTTGAGGGGTTGCTGGCGGAGCCGGCGCGCATGCTGCTGCACACACGGTAGGGGGAGGAGGAGAGGGGCGGGAGGAGGGGGCGGCGCGCGCGCGCCGCGCCCGCCGCCGCCCGCCCGCGCCCCTGGACGGTCGAGGCGAGGACGGCAAGGCCGCCATCACTGTAACACTGGACCACGCGCGCGGGAGCCGAGGCCGCAGCGTCCCTTCCCCGCGGCCCCCCGCTCACGCGCGCGGCCCCGTGCCCTTGCTCCCCGCCAGCTCCGCCTTGAGCGAGTCAAACGGGTAGTCGCGCGGCGCAAACGGAATGGTGGCCCGCTTGTCGGCGCGCGCCGCGAGCGCGCCGGCCGCGGCAAAGAGGCCGAACCCGCCCGCGAGCCATTTCAGGGCCGTGTACTTGCCCACGTCGTCCCACCGGTCGACGCAATACTCGGGGTTGGCGGTGCCGTCGTCCCAGTTGAGCTCGTCCTCGGGCGAGAGCTGTGGGGGGAGGGAGGAGGGGGGGGTGGGGCCCGAGGGTGACGTGCGGGGCGCCATCGATGCGGCACGCCCACGCCGCGATTGCCGCGGGTCGCCGCACGCCGCGGCGGCCGGCGGCGGGCGCCCGCGGCGCGCCCGGCGCGGCATCGGCACGCCGCGCCGGCCGCGCGCGCCGCGCCGACAGCCTGCCGCGCCTCCGCCCTCCTCGCCCGCCCTCCATCAACCCTACTTTTTGCGCGGCCGGCTTGTTGAGCGACACGGGGCCGCCGCCGCCGCCGCGGGCGACGAGCGCGGCGCGCGGGCCGCGCCGCGCGAGGGCGGCGACCAAGACCGACATGGGCGGCTGCGTCCGCGAGGGCGGCTGCGGCGCGAGGGGCGCGCGGGCAGGCCGCGCCGCGGGGAGTGGGGAGCGCGGTCGGCCGGCCGCGCACACACCTCCCACTCTGCCGGCCCGGCGCGGCCGGCCATCCCCAGCTGTCTGTATGCTCTTCTTCGCGCCCGGCGACCCCCCCCCCCCGCCCGTGCCGGCGCCGGCCCCCGAGCTCGCGCGTCGCATCGACGCCCTCGCCGCGTTCGCCGCGCGCAACGGACCCGCCTTCGTGGCGCACGTGGAAGCGGAGCAGAAGGTGTGTGGGGTGTGGCGGTGGTGGCGGTGGTGGTTGGCTAGGCACGGCGACGCTCGGCGCGCTCGACCCTGCGCCCCTCGTCTCTCCCCTTCAGGCCAACCCCGACTTTGCCTTTCTATTCGGCGGCGACGGCGCGGCCTATTGGGTGCACGCGCTCTACCAGGTCGACGCTGGGGGCGAGGCAGCGCGCGGCGCGGCGGCCGCCGCCCCTCCTCCCCCTCCTCTGCCCGACCTCCCGACCACCGCCGGCCTCATCCCCGAGCTCGTGGCCGCCGCCATCACCGCGGGCGGGCCCCGGTTTGCGCCGCTCGACCCGGAGGCGGTGGCGGGCGCGGCCGCGCGGGACGAGGCGACGCGGTCGGCCGCGCCTCCCCCCCTCACCCCTTACATCGCCGCCAAGCTTGCCCTGCTGCGCGCCCGCCTGGACGCGTACGCGCCCGGCGTGACGGCGGCCGACGTGTGCGGGCCGGACGTGGGGCGTGGGGGTGGTGGCAGGGGGGGCGGCGGCGCGCACGCGGTCGCGCCGCCGCCCCCGCGCCGCGACGGCGGCGCCGCCCTCGCCGCCGACCGCGCCGGCCTGGGCGCGCACGATCCGGGCGCGGAGCGCGGGGGCGGCGACGCGGCGCTCGACGCCGTGTTTGGCTCGTGGCGCGCGGCGCGCGCGGCCGCGCACCGCGCCGACGTCGCGGCCGCCATCCGCGCGCGCGAGGGGGCGAGGTAGCGGGCAGCGGGGCGCACTGCAAGGCGGGAGCCGGGAGCCGGGAGAGGGCGAGCCACCCCGTGCGCTCACACGCCCGCGCGCGCGCGCGCGCCGCGCGCGCCCCTCCTCCTCCCCGCCTCCTTCACTCGCCGTGCAGCGGCACGTGGCAGTCGCGCGCGGCCGACGGAAACACGTGCTCCGGCTTGCGGCGCGCCAGGGGGCCGCGGCAGCCGAGGAGCTGCACGCCGACGCCGTCGGCGACGAAGCGGCCTTCCGCCTTCCACGCCTGGTAGTCGGTGCGCGTCCACTTGGTGAAGCCCCAGTTGCGGGAGGCGACGATCTTTTGGCGCCCCGCAAACTTGAACTTGGCGCGGCGGAAGGCTTCCGCCGCGAGCACCGCGTGCACGTCTTTGCAGCGGATCGAGAGGAGCACCTGCCCGATGTCGACCCGGGCGCACGTCCCCTGCGGCTTGCCGTACGCGCCCCGCATGCCCGTCTGCAGCCTGTCCGCGCCCGCGCACGTGAGCATCTTGTTGATGCGCAGGACGTGGAACGGGTGGATGCGCACGCGCAAGTGGAACGCGTCCTTACCCGCGTGTTTCACCATGTACTTGTTGGCCGCGATGCGGGCGGCCTCCATGGCTTCCGAGCAGATCTGCTCCTTCTCCCAGGAGACGAGGTGGACGCAGTGCGGGAACATGTCGACGACCGCGCGCTTTTGCCCCGCGTCGAAGATGCGGATCTTGGGGTCGGGCACGCCCCGGCAGAAGCGGGACTTGGGGTACGGCTTGTTCTTGATCTGGCGGTAGCACCGCGAGGGGCCTGAAGGGAGGAGAGGGACGAGCGTCGGGGTGGGGTGCGCGCGCGGCGCGCCAGGCCTCCCTCGCGCGGGCCAATCAGCGGCCGCCGCCGGCTCAACGCCCTCGCCCGCGGGCCCCGGGGGGAGCGGGGGCGGGCGGCGGGCGCCGCGCCCGCCACGCGCTCGCGCGGCCGCGCGGCAGCCGCCGCGCCCACGCCCGGCGCGCCGGCGGGCGCGCCGGCCGCCGCCCGAGGGCGGCGAGGGATGGGCCGACCGCGCGCCGCCGCGCGGGGGCCCGATCGGGGGCGCGCCGCGCCGCGGCGGCGCGGCCGCCGCGGCGCGCGCGCGCCCGCGCGGGGCGGAGAAGGGGGGGGCGGCGGCCGAGGACGCCGCGGAGGCACCCGTGAGACCGCGCGCGTCCACCGGGGACGGGTGGAGCGGGCGCCCGGCGGCGCCCGCGGCCGGGGCGGCGCGGTCAACGCGCACGGCCCGCGATTCGCGGCGCCGCGCCCCGCGCGCGCCACGCCAAGGGCCGACACTAGTCCGGGGCACTCACGGCGACCCATGGCGGCGAGGAGCGGCGAGGCCGCGCGGGAGCCGCTCGTGTGACGAAGAGTGAAGAGAAGAGGGGCGGCGCGGCCGGCCTTGCTCCCCTCCATTCACTCACGCACTCGCACTCGCACACTCCCTCCCTCCTCCAGGAGGGAGGGTTCGATGGCGCCCCGCCGGCGCGCGCCGGCGCCGGCACCCGCGGCGCGCCCCGCGGTGCGCGGCCGCGGCCGCACCGCGAGCCGGGCGCGGGGGCGCGCCGCTCGGCGGTCGACGCCCGACGTCGACGAGAGCGCCGGCGGCACGCCGAGCGATGCCGAGCCGTCGGCGTCGACCGGGAGCTCGCTGCCGGACTCGGTGGCGGCCGAACCCGCGCGCCTCGACCCGGCGTCGGTGTGGCGCGCCGCCCTGGCCGCCGTCGTCGCGCAGGCGCCCGGCGAGGCGGCGGCCGGGGCCGCCCTGCGCGCGGTGCAGGCGCGCGTGGTGGAGGAGGAAGGGGAGGGCGAGGGCGGCGACGGCGCGGCGTCGGCCGCGCCCGCCCCCACCTCCCCGCCAACCCCCACCGACCCGCACCTCTGGGCCGACGCCGCGCTCGTCCACATGGCCACCGTGGCGGCCGACGTGGAGGAGACGGAGGCGCTGCGCCGGGCCATGGCCGAGTCCCTGGCCGAGGCTGAGGCGGCGGGCGCGGTGCGCGCGGAGCCCGCGAGCCCGGCGGGCGCGGGCGACCTGGGCGACACGGGGGCGTCGGCCATCTGGCGCGAGCTGGTGGGCAGGATGGGGGCCGAGGCCGTGTCGGCCGAGGTCGGCGGGGCCGCGCCTGCGCCCGCCCCCGACCCTCCACCACCGGCCCGCGCGGCCCTGGCCCGCCTGCTGTCGCTCGAGCGGTCGGCCGTGCGCTGGTACTGCGGCTGCCCGGGGACGGGCGTCTACCTGTCCCGCGCGGGCGCCGCGCTCGCCGCCGACGCCGCGTCGTCCGCGCGCCCGCTCGCCGACGCGGCCGCCGCCGCGGCCGCCACGCTCGAGGCCGCCCTGTTTGCCATGCCCGCCGTCGGCGGCGCGGTGCCGGCCGCGTTTGCGGCGCTGGCGCCGGCGGGAGGGGAAGGCGGCAGCGGCGCTGAAGTCGTTGCGCTGCCGCCCGACGACGGCGCGCCGGCGGCAGACGACGGCGACGTGCCGGTCGTCGTGTGAGGGGGGGGGGGGGTCGCGGGGTTGTGGTTTGCAGCATTCAGGGGGGCACACCTCGTCGCACGCCCTCCCCCCTCTCCCCCCTCGTCACCCGTCGCCCGGCTGCACCCACACCCACTCGCGCGCGTATCCGCCCCCCCCCCCGCACGACGCGGCGCAGGTGTAGACGGCGGCCGCGCTCCAGTCGGGCGCGGCGGGCGACGCGGCGTCGGCGCCGAGCGAGGCCAGGAGCTGCGGCAGCAGCTGCACCTCGAAGACGCGCGGCGAGCCGCACGATTCACAGGGCGGCGGTTGAGGCGGCCGAGGCGACGCGCGGGGCCACAGCGGCCCCCCGCCGCGGCGCGCGCGCAAGACTTGCCGCGGCGCGCGCGCCGCGCGCGCCGCAAACGCCGCCATCGCCGCCGCGTCCGGCGGTACCGCCGCTTCCAGCGCGTTCATGAGGTCGGCGGTCGCTTCGTCGTCGTCGGTGTCGCCGCCGCTGGTCGAGGGCGGGGACGCGCCGCGCGGCGGGGCGGACCGCGCGGCGCGCGGCGCGGCCGCCGCCGCGGCCGCCGCCGCGGCCGCCGCCGCGGCCGCCGCCGCGGCCGCCGCCGCCGCCAGCTCGCGCGCCTTGACCACGTCTTCGTCGTCGTCCGTGTCGCGGTCGCTGGGCTCGTCGTCCACGCCCAGGGCGGCTTCCGGGAAGAGGCGCACGCCGTCGGCCGGCGGCGGCGGCTCCCGCCCCGCCGCGATCGCGGCTTCCGCGTCGGCCACGCCCCACCGATCCTCGTGCGTCGGCGCCCCGGCCAGCGGCGGCGGCGGGTCGGCGCCGCCCGCGGGCGCGGGCGGGTAATGCGCGTTCCCCCGCGGCAGCTGGCATCGCAGCGCGGCGACCGCGCCCGGCTCGGCCAGGCGTCCGCCCGCGGGCGAGACAAACACGAAGAGCGTCCGGTGAAAGGCGGCGTCGGGGGTGTCGAGGGGGGCGTATATCTGCAGCAGAAAATCCAACGGCGCCCCCGTGACGCCGCACGTGAGCCAGGCGGGCGGCGGCAGGTCTACGGGGTCGAGCCAGGCCGGGCGGCCGCCGAGTTTGGAGGGGAAGCGGTGGCGGAGGAGGGACGGCGGCGGCGCGGTGTCGACAAAGCCCAGGGCCCAGGGGGCGGCCCCGTCGCTGCTGCCGCTGCCGCCAGAGGAGGAAGAGGACATGGATGGGGCAGGCGACGGCGCGCGGACCATCGTGGGGAGGGGGAGGGGCGCCGGCGGCGGCGGCCGTGCGCGGCGGCCGCGGTTGGGGGCTGCCGAGGCCTAGTCGCGCGCTCTGGCTCGACCGGGCGGCGTGCGCGACGGCGCAGCGCTCGCGGCGGCGGCCGGGCTGGCGCACGAGTGGCGGGCTGCATCGGCGCGGCCGGGATCGCCCGCCACACCCGCCTCCACCCCAGCCCGCCCCGCCCGCGCCGCGACCGTCTGCCCCGCCCCGCCCGACGATGACCGCGTGAACGACTGCGAGCCTCCGCCGCTGAAGCCCGCCGTCCACGCCCGCAGGACGCTCTCCGCGCGCCGCCCTGCCGCCGCAAGGCGCCATGGACCGGGTGAGCGTGTGGAGGGTGGTGGAGAGGCGCGCAGCCTCCCCCTCGCGCCCCCGCGAGCGCCTCCCTCCCGCTCGCGCCCCTGCGAGCGCCTCCCTCCCCGCGCTCCACGATCGGCGCCCGTCGCGCCCGCTCCGTCCCCCGCCAGCATCGCCAAACGGCGTGCTGGATCGCCGGCGAGCCGTGGCGGCGGCAGCCGGCGGCGCGGAGCGTCGGGCGGCCATGCCGGCCCGCGCCCCGCCGGCGCGCGCTCGGCGGGCCGCGCCCGCGCCTCCTCCACCGCCCGCGCCCCACCGCGGGGCGCCCTGCATCGAGAGAATGGCGTGAGCGGCCGGCCGCGGCGGCCGGAGGGGCAACCGCCGCCCCCGGGCGCCAGGCAGCGCGGCGCGCCGGCGCGCGCCGACCACCCCCCCTCTCTCCCTCCCCTCTCTGCAGTACGAAAAAGTGGAGAAAATCGGGGAGGGCACGTACGGCGTCGTCTACAAGGCGCGCGACCGCACGACGGGCGCGGTCGTCGCGCTCAAGAAGATCCGGCTCGAGCAGGAGGAGGAGGGCGTCCCTTCGACCGCAATCCGCGAGATCTCGCTGCTCAAGGAGTTGCGCCACGCCAACGTCGTCCGCCTCACCGACGTCGTGCACGCGGACGCCAAGCTGTACCTGGTGTTTGAGTTCCTCGACGTGCGCGCGGGGGGGGGGGGGGGGGAGGGAGAGGGACGGCGCGCGGCGGCGGGCGCGCGCCCCCCCCCCCCGCCCACGCCCCGCCACCACCCCTCTCCCCCCGCGCAGGTCGACCTCAAGAAGCACATGGACGCGCACCCCGGCCTCTGCCGCGACGGGCGCGCCATCAAACTGTTTCTGTACCAAATGCTCGCCGGCATCGCCTACTGCCACGCGCACCGCGTGCTGCACCGCGACCTGAAACCCCAAAACCTGCTCATCGACGCGGAGCGCGGCGCCCTGAAACTGGCCGACTTCGGCCTGGCGCGCGCGTTTGGGCTGCCCGTCCGCGCGTACACGCATGAGGTCGTCACGCTGTGGTACCGTGCGCCCGAGATCCTGCTGGGCGCCAAGCACTATTCGACGCCCGTCGACGTGTGGTCGATCGGGTGCATCTTCGCGGAGATGGTCAACGGGCGGCCCCTGTTCCCGGGGGATTCCGAGGTGGGGGAAGGGACAGGGGGGGGTCGGGGCTCGTGCCGGCTGCCGCTGCGCCGCCTCCGGGCCCGCGCTCGTGCGCCGGGGATGCCGTGCAGGGGGCGCCGCCGCGGCCCCAACCCCCCCCCCGAACCCCACGGCCCGACCCCCTCGCCGCCCGCGCCTCGCCGCCAGATCGACGAGCTCTTCAAAATCTTCCGCCTGCTCGGCACCCCCGACGACGCCGCCTGGCCCGGCGTCGCGTCCCTGCCCGACTACCGGGACACGTTCCCGGCGTGGCCCGCGCGGCCGCTCGCCGACGCGGTCCCGACGCTCGACGCGGCGGGCGTCGACCTGCTGCGCTCGATGCTGCGCTACTCGCCCTCGGCCCGCGTCACCGCGAAAGCCGCGCTGGGGCACCCCTGGTTTGCGGACGTCGCGGCGGCGGCGCGCGCGGCGCGGGGGGCGGGCGCGGCGCCGCCGGTGTGAGCGGCGCTGGCCACGGTTTTTCTCGCTCCGCTCCTTCCCGCCCCGCGCTTCCCCGCCCCTCCCGCGGCACCGTGGCGCGCCTGCGTCCCTGCGGCGAGTGTAGACTGATTCATTTCGGGCGTGCGCGCGAGGGGAGGAGTGCGGGGCGTCGACGCGCGCCGCGCCGTCTCTCGTGCACACCTCGCGACCGCCGCCAAGCCGTCGCGTCACTCCCTCTCTCTCCCCTCCGACCGCGCCCGCGTCGGAGGGCGCGCCCCGGGCGGCCGGCACCGCGCTCCCGCACCGCCGTGCGGCCCGATGTCGGGCCCGGCGGTCGCGGCCGCCGTGGTCGGCCTGCAGTCGGATGCGGGTGGGTTGGTGGGGGGGTGGGGAGAGGGAGGAGGGGGCGCGATGGGCGGAGCGCGGGCCGAGCGTCGGCGACGCCGATGGCGGCGCCCGCGCGCGGGCGCCGGGCGGGCGGCGGCGCCCACGGCCGCCCCGCGCGGGTCGATACCATCCTTTATGGCTCGCTGGCGGGGGTGGGGGGCGAAGCCGGGCGGCAGCTGCCTCCCCGCGCGCCGCCGACCGCGGCCCGACCACCCCTCCACCTTCGACCCCAGCCCCCGCCGCCAAGCTCGCCCACGTGCAAGCCCTGCGCGACGCGGTCGACGCCGGCCGCACCGCCGACTGGCACGCCGGCTTCGTGCCGGTCGCGGTCCCCGCGCTCGTCGCGCTCCTCGCGGCGACGCCGCCCTCGCTCGTGCCCGACTCGCCCGAGCACGCCCTGCGCGCGGCGGTGCTGGATTTGCTGGCGCGGTGAGAGGGAGGGGGGGGGGGGGGGGGGGTAGGGAGGG
>Ga0315285_10004207_pt1 | contig 14955 bp, 10 predicted proteins | sample YL17G09_36_MG_FD_203698 | JGI IMG/M metagenome (GOLD analysis project Ga0315285, IMG submission 203698) | Sediment microbial communities from Yellowstone Lake, YNP, Wyoming, USA - YL17G09_36 | ecosystem: Environmental > Aquatic > Freshwater > Lake > Sediment | place: USA: Wyoming | collected...
TTTCTTGTTCTCTTCAGTGGGCTTGACGTCCTTCTTATAAGCGATGCACAGTGAACCGACGTGAACTCCTCCGAACGTCACTGCTTTGCCCATAAAAGTTTGCAGCTTGTAGCGTTTCACATTAGGGTCGGTTTCCGCATACAGGGTCTTAGGCAAGTTGCGGACAACGAGAACATCTTCACTGACTCGTTTGATCACATCGTTACAGATATGTCCCTCAGCTTTGTAGGCCACATTGTAATGTGCAGGAGTGTTCCACTGCCCGACCGAACATAACATTCCCTGATCAACGCGATTGTATGATGCACAGCGAGCTCCAAGCAATTCTCCTGCAAGAGTAACCAAGCAGTTGATGTTCCAATCGGGGTCAGCTTTGAGCTTGAGAAAACACTCGTTCAACTTCTCGATGTGCTCTTCAGCCTTTCTGCGCCCTCCAACCCTTTCAAAGGTTACTCCTACACAGTTGCTGAAAATGGGGAAGGCTTTGACTGAGAAAAGCTGTTGAGCAACATGCTCGCTCCGGTAAGGAACATCGCCAAGAGCTTTGGCTTTGCCCGATCGGACAACATCCGCACAACACTTGGCAAGTCCAGTCGTGACAGCATCCGGGATAGCATCAGTCAGGGTCTTGCCAAGAAAATCCTTAGCCGTTGTTCCCGTGATCTGTTCAGCTGCATGATTGCTGAAAATCAGCTTGAACGAAGCAGAGCTGTCAGTGTTTTCCATGCACCACACGTCTAGACCAACCTGCATGTTCTTCAGAATACTGTCATAGAGATTCACGAGCTCTTGGGTCTTGCAGCCGTTTGTGCCATTTGAAACAACTGAACTCAGGTCTGCGATAGAGATTTTGTTTTCGCTTCCGATTCTGCTGCTGTCTGAAGGTTCTTTCTCGTTCATTGCGCACATCTTCAATCTTAACTCCTTCACACGTTCCGAAAAGTCGAAAATAGTGGGCTCCACGTACTCTGTATTGAACCTATGATAGAGGTTCTTGATAATCAGTTTTTCAATGACAAGCGCCGCTGAGCTTAGCAGCTTCCCAAGACAAGCCATGAAGACATCAGGTTTTCCAGGGATTTCTTCGCGTCTAAGTCGACAGTTCTGCTCAAGAGAATCATAGATAACGCGAACACCAACGTCCTTGAAGATCCGAGTCAGTGTCTCATCCACAATGCTTAACAGTACATCATCAAACTCTCTGCTAGCCTCAGCTTCACTTTCGCAGTCTGGACAAGGCGAAAGACTCAATTTTTCCACCGATTGATTGACTCAGCAGTCACTGCAGGTCAACAACCTGCTGCCAGACAAAAATGAAAGCCCAACAACATTTATCCATTATGAATCGCAAGTACGTATTCCCTCTCACAAACAAAGACCTTTCAGAAACGCCGACAAGGTCGAAAACCACGCGCACGCCAGGATCAAAAATCAGGAACTGAAAAAGGGAAGGATGGAACGAGTTACCATTCGGCTTCTGCCGCTCCTCTACGCCATTTCCGCATGAACACAACAGCTGCAACTGCCGCTGCTGCCGACCCGCCAGCTCCGATGACAATGTACAGAGAGTACACTGCAAAGAAGGATGGCTCATCAACCTGGAAGGGAAGCTCGGATGTGATGCTGGTGTACATCGAATCGCTTTCGAAGAACCTTGCCTGAACACTCCACTCTCCTGAAACGGCGGGTTTGTGGCTTGCCGTGAAAGACCCATCTTGAACCGTGTAGACTATGACCGCCTCACTTTCGTTGCCAGACAGGAAGTAGAGAGTGATAGGCATACCGTTGCTCACAGGAGTCAAGTTGCCTGTAACAGTAATGTTTTCACCCAAAGTCACAGCTTGACGGGCCAATGATATGCTCAAAGATGAAGACATCTTGACGTTGTAGCTTCCATTAGCGACTAGAACATTTCTGAGCATGTCAGTTGCGACAACGCCGTAGACTACGTTAGTGCCAGCCGCTTGGCCAGGAACATTAACTCTGCAGGTCCTGTTGTCAACGAGTTCCATGCTGATGGAAGTCGTGTTTGCCCATCTGGCAACGGAATATTGAAGAGTTGCATCTACTAGGTCGGTGGACTTCGAGACATAAACGAGGGTAACGTTATCGCCAGGGTAAATTCTTAGCCCCGGGACGGTTGAGGCTTGAAGAGCTGCGTCGAAAACCGTCTTGACCAGAAACTCTACGGTGCCGCTGCCCTTGCCGCCGATCAACACTAGATGGTAAAGACTCCTTCCAGCGTTCGGCGAAGTGAAGTTTAACAGCATGTCTTGTCCAAAGTTTTCACAGCTAGCATAAGCTGCGCCCCTGTATCCCTCACTTTCCAAGTTGTACCCTCCCATAATGCTTTGCTTGCCAGTTCTGTTACCGTGAAGCCCAGGCTCCCAAGCTAGAGGAACATTGTTAAGAATCGTTTCATTCTGCACGGTTGGGTCTGCCATCAAATAAAGCCTAACCTCATACACTGTCAAAGTGTCAGGAACATTTACGTAGACTTCTACATGTGGATTGTCCGTGTAGAATTCGTATGCCCAAGTCGTATTGTAGACGGGCAAGCCGCTGCTCTTGCCTTCAACGTACTGTTCATGCCAGATATTGCATTGAACGTCTTCAATTATCATGAACGCCGCTTCTTGCGCATCGCGACTGCCGCCCGCATCGTTCACAATAACGAAAGTGTAGTTGCCAGTGTGCTTTGGATTGAAGAACGCATAGTCAACTGTATCGCCTAAGTGTTCAAGCAGACCGGCCGAGGCTGCATGTTTGCCTTCAGGGTTGAAGTAAGGGTCGTAAACATAAACGTCATAGTTCGTCCGAGGTTCAGAACCATTGTTCACCCAATCGCCGTAAAGGTAGACATGGTACGAATGGTTAGCCTTTAGTGGGCACACGATACTCCAGTCGCGGCCGATTTGGATCTGAGACCGAGCGAAGAAAACGGGATACACCGGTTTGTTGAGGATTGTCAAGCTTGAAATGACCGTATAATTACCGTAGGCAACAAGGATGTTCTCATAATAGTCATCAGCTTCAACACGGTATGACACGAATGTGTCACCTGCCTGTCTAGGGATTGTTGCTGAACAGGTCCTTTTGTCAAGAATGGTCATGCTGACAGATGTAAGGGTTGTCCATTCGTCTGTTGAATACTCCAGAGACGCATTGAATAAGTCTGTGGACTTCGAAACATAAGCTACTGCAACAGCGTCGTTGGGATACACTTTGCCAGGCGCTGCCAAAGGAACCAAAGCTGCATCAAACACTGTTTTCACTTGAAAACGTATCTTGCCCGCACCGTATTCTCCGATGAAAACCAGATGATATAGAGTCCGTCCGGCATGCGGCGAAGTGAAATTCACGCGCATTTCCTCCCCGTAGTACTCGCAGCTTGCAAAGGCGACACCACGATAAAGCTCACTTTTGATGTTGTAGCCTCCCAAAACTCCGCCTGTCCCGCCGCGGTTGCCGTAGAGTCCCAGCTCCCAAGCCAAGGGCACACCGTTCAACACTGTTTCGCCTGTCACAGTAGGATCCGCCATCAAGAACAGTCTAGCCTCATACATGTCCAAAGTCTCAGGGACTCTCAACCAGACTTCAACGTGTTGGCTGTCAGAGACAAACTCGAAAGCCCACGCAGTGTCAAAAACAGGCATGTTTCCGCCGTCTTTTCCTTCTATATAATGGTCATGCCACAGATTGCATTCCACGTTCTCCATAATCATGAAGGTAGCTGCTTCAGCCGCTTTGCTGCTGCCGGCGTTGTTGGCTATGATGAAGGTGTAGTTACCAGAAAACTTGGCAGTGAAGAACGGAGCATCAACAGTGTCACCCAAATGCTCAGGCAACCCAGCAGACTCGGTATGATAACCCTCAAGCACACCACTCGGATTGTACACGTAAATGTCATAGTTCGTTTTGGGGTCTGAACCGCTGTTGACCCAAGCACCGTACAAGTAGATGTGGTAAGTGCGGTTTGCTCTCAGGGGGCACACGACGCTCCAGTCCAAGCCTATTTCGATCTGGGAATCGTTGAACTTTGCTGGAAACATCGGCTTCTCCAAATAAGTAACTGAAAGCTGTCTGACGGTATAGTTTCCTGTGGCAATGAGTATGTTCTCCAAGTAGTCTCGAGCTGTTACCCTGTAACAGACTACGGTCCCAGCAGCTTGCCCCGGAATTGTGGCAGTGCAAGTCTTGTTGCCCACAATCAGCATGCCGACAGCTGTTGAGGTAGCCCAATTGTTAACTGAGTACTGTAGAGTCGCGTTAAGTAAGTCTGTTGATTGTGAAACGTAGGTGATGGTGGCATTTGTATCTAGGTAGACTCTGCCGGGAATCGTTGAGGGTTGTAGATGACCGCCGAAAGAAGTCTTAACCAAGAACTGTACTATGCCGCTGCCTTTCTCGCCGATTAGCACAAGATGGTACAGGCTTAGGCCAGCATGTGATGAGGTGAAGTTGATAAGCATATCCTCACCATAATACTCGCAACTGGCAAACGCTGCACCGCGGTAGCCTTCGGTCCTCACGTTATAGCCCCCCATGATGCCGTCTTTTCTTCCGTAGAGTCCAAGCTCCCAAGCCAAGGGCACACCGTTCAACACTGTTTCGCCTGTCACAGTGGGATCCGCCATCAAGAACAGTCTAGCCTCATACATGTCCAAAGTCTCAGGGACTCTCAACCAGACTTCAACGTGTTGGCTGTCAGAGACAAACTCGAAAGCCCACGCAGTGTCAAAAACAGGTGATGTACCGTTCCTGCCCTGAATGTACTGTTCATGCCAAACGTTGCAGTTCGCATCTTCAATAATCATGAATGTGGCGGCTTCAGCACCGTTACTCTCTCCAGCGTCATTCGAGATGATGAAGGTGTAGTTACCAGAAAACTTGGCAGTGAAGAACGGAGCATCAACAGTATCACCCAAATGCTCAGGCAACCCAGCAGACTCGGTATGATAACCCTCAAGCACACCACTCGGATTGTACACGTAAATGTCGTAATCCGTTTTGGGGTCTGAACCGCTGTTGACCCAAGCGCCATAAAGATACACATGGTAAGCCACATTCGCTTTCAATGGGCAAACAATGCTCCAGTCGCGTCCGATTTCGATCTGGGAATCGTTGAACTGCACTGGAAACATCGGCTTCTCCAAAAAAGTAACTGAAAGCTGCCTGACAGTATAGTTTCCACTTGCAGCAAGCAGGTTGTCCAGGTAATCCAGTGCCGTAACCTTGTACAAGACAAGTGTCCCAGCGGTCTGTCTTGGAATGACTCCGCTGCAAGTCCTGTTATATGAAATTGTCATCGGCACGGTTACGGAGTGCGCCCAACCGTCGACTGAATACTGCAAAGACGCGTTGACCAAGTCTGTTGATTTTGAAATGTACGCGACGGTAGCATTGTTGTCCAGGTACACTCTGCCCGGCACGGTTGAAGGCTGCAAACCCACATTGAACATTGTTCGGATCAGGAATTGAACAGTTCCAGAACCGTACTCACCCATCAGTGCCAAATGATACAAAGTTCTTCCGGTATGCGGCGACGTGAAGTTCACAAGCATGTCCTGACCGTAATACTCGCAGCTAGCATAAGCTGCACCTCTGTAGCCTTCACTGTCCAGATTGTTGCCGCCTATGATGTTAGGCGTGCCGGTACGGTTGCCATAAAGTCCCAGCTCCCAAGCCAAGGGCACATCATTGAGTAGAGTCTCATTCTGCACCGTAGAGTCAGCCATTAGGAACAATCTGGCTTCATATGCATCCAACGTATCTGGAACCTTTATTACCACTTCCACGTGTGGACTGTCAGAGACAAACTCGAAAGCCCACGCAGTGTCAAAAACAGGTGATGTACCGTTCCTGCCTTGAATGTACTGTTCATGCCAAACGTTGCAGTCTACAGCCTCAATCAACATGAACGTGGCCTGCTGAGCTCCCTTGCTGGAGCCGGCGTTGTTAGCTATCACGAACGTGTAGTTGCCTGAGAACCTCGGAGTAAAGTGGGGCGAATCCGCAGTGTCGCCCAAATGCTCAGGCAGTCCAGCAGATTCTGTGTGGTACCCTTCAAGAGTGCCGTTCGGACCATAAACGTAGATGTCGTAGTCTGTCTTAGGCTCTGAACCGTTGTTTACCCAATCACCATAAAGATATGCGTGATACGTATGGTTTGCCGTCAACGGGCATATGATGCTCCAGTTTTGACCGACAAGGATCTGAGATTCATTAATCATGACTGGAAACATTGGCTTCTCAACATAAGTCCAGTTCGAGAAGTTGTGGACATACTTCTGATATTCGGGAATGCTTTGGGCACTAACTTCAAGATTCATTCTGAAACACATAGAAACTACTGTCAAAACCATGCCTATGACTATCAACTTCTTCTTCATACGTAAGCCTTCTCACGCGTCACGGAGCTACCTTCATGGGTTAGTATTAATACGAGTTATGAACCGCGAATCTGGATTCAGAATCCACATCAAAATCATGTTTTCCGCGGCAAAGGAGCCATCAGGTTTGGGCGCATGAAGGATTCCGTTTGTTGTGTATTCTTGTTGTGCGTGTTGAAAGAAACGTTTATTAAGTATTAATATAAAGGACAATGTGGGACACGACTAGACGGCAGACAAACGCATTCCAACAACACCACAAAGACTTTGCATCCACACGAGAGGTGCGGGCCACGATGACACAACGGCTTATTTTCACCTCCACACCTCCCGTGCCTACAAACTCGAGACCTTCATTACCTTTGTTCTGCGCTCAAAAGCGGAAAACAAAGTCCAAACCAAGTTCAGAACAAACAGACCTTCAGATAGAAGAAGAAAAAAGGAACTTTTCGGTCTGCATCCAGATATCCTCATGCCTGAATCAGCGAAGGTCCCCTGAGTATATTCCACTGGAGTCCTTCATGTACCTGATGAATTCCTTGCACGCAAGAGTGCCCTTGTTGACGCAATCCTTCTCTCGCAGAGAGACGATGGGACACGTACGCCACAACAAACACTTGACGGGCATGAAGTTCTTCTTAGGCTCAGACGGAATTGGAACGACGACTTCAGACGACATTTCCCTCACTCACAACAACCGTTTTTTGTTTTTCTTCAGTTAGCCTATCGAATTAAAGAGATTTATGAATTTCAACTACATACCAAGAATCTCTTTTTTCAATGAACGCGAAAACTATAGCTTTGTGACAAGAACTGTCACACGCACGTCGTCGCCAACGTCTGTGCCCACCCGCAGAATGTAAGTTCCATCAGCCGGAATAGTCTTTGGAGCGTCAAAGTACCCGATTCCTCGTTGGTACACGAGGGCTTGGTAAGGTTCTTTCCTGACAAACTCTAGGTCAAAGCTTTTTCCGTTTCCGTTAACTTTGATATTTATTCTCTCATCCTTGAAAAGCTCAAGCGAAAACTCTCGCTCATACTCTTCCTCGTTAAGAGGAACCTCTTTCTTGATCAACACGTTAGCAACTGGTGGATTCATCATACGAGGAAGCAGCATAGTAACAGTTGTCCAACCGACGAGGGCTATGCCGATGACGATGAACGCAATTCTTGTGGCCATCATCCAAGTTCATCTACAAACGAAAGCTGGGTCAAGACCCATCCATGATGCAAGTACACGATCGCAGACTAAGAGACTTATGAAAATCGGGTCCAGATCGCAGGTGAGAATCAACAATACTGCTCTGGAAACTGAATTCTCACAAGCAGGTTCCCATAGTTTCTGCATCGAGACAGCTTCGGAGGGGGCACATTGGAAACATCAACAGAATGGCCTTTCCATGTTTTTCTGGACGTGCTGCAACCTGAATTGTTAATCCAGATTTGTAGTTCAGAAGGGTCAAATAGATCTTGGGCTGAGCTTGTGAACTGCGAATCTGGATTTGAAGTGTTAGGTCTGGAGGAATAAGCCAAACTGAACACTTCATGAACAGTAGATGGTGAAGAATTTGAGTGAAAACGTAAACGCAGTTACAAGTCCCAAACCTCCAGTTGCAGCGGGTGCAGACCCCAGAATTGACGATGTAGAAAAAGACGTTAAGAAACTCAAGACTGACATTGAAAACTTTATGGCTCTCAAGAACACGGTCGAGGACCTGAAAAACACGATCGTGGATATTCGAAGCCTAATGAGCGAAACGCAGAGTCCATTCAACCTGTTACAGTTCATCACGAACGAAGAAGACCTCAACAAGGTAGTACAAGCCAAACCGCTCATAGAAAAGAAGTTCCAAACCAAAAGAGAAGAAACAAAGCCAGAAACGGCCACGTCAGCAGCGGCTTTCCCCGCAGGAACACCGACAACCTCCGAAGAGATGAAAACAGGATTCGCAGTTGAAAACACGATGGGCATGAAAGAAACTGTTTTGTCGGCTGAACCTGAAAAGTCTACACCTCCGGCGCTCTCGGAGAACTTGGCATGTTCTTCAAGCTTGATCAAAGCATCCGGTAACATACTAGAAGGAATCGGAAGCCTATCCGACGGAACATCAATTGTAGATTGGGTTTACACGATGCTGGACCTGGGTTTTGACGAGGAAGGCATAAGGAAGATCTGCGATTTCTGCGAATTCTCCAACTTCATGCCTAAGGGCTACAGCGAACATGTTTCAAACCTCGTAGGAGCCGCAGTTAAGGCCAGATCCATGAAAATGATGCCTGAAGAAGTTATACTAAGCATGTACGGTGCGGCAGACGCTGCTGGCAAGAAGACAAGTTCGAAAGACTTGACGGCGCTGATTATGCGCGTGTTGAAGAAGAACAAGGCAGGAGGATCCTAGATGGAGTTTTCACAGACAATAAACTGGATTTACACAATGTTGGATCTAGGTTTCGACGAAGAAAGCATACGTAAACTTTGTGACTACTGCGAGTTTTCCAACTTCATACCTCAAGGTTTCGGTCTACAAGTGTCAAACCTCGTCGGAGCCATAGTCAAAGCGCGCAGTCAAAAACTCACACCTGAGGAAGTCATACTAAGCATGTATGGCGCAGCAGACGCGGTCGGAGCCAAGGCCAACCCTGAAGATTTGACCAAGCTCATAATGCACGTCCTCAAGAAAAATAGAACTGGTGAACCATAAGTGGGATTTTCCCTCACAATCACCGAATCCATAATGGTAATCGCATCAATCGTCCTGGCAAGCGGATTCGCATCCTATGCCATATATGCGGGAACATCTCTCCAAAGCAACATAATGCAGAACCTTGACAGTGTCAAGAGAAACATGGATACACGCTTAGACATAGTCTACGCCACAGTCAACACCACAAGCGGTCCAAGTCCACTTTTCCAGATATACGTCAAGAACACAGGAACGCTTCCCGTTTCAGGTTTCAACCTGATCAGCGTGTACGTCGGCGCATACGGCCAAGCTACACTCTACTCCTACAATTCGAGCGCGGCGGACGGAAGTGGACAATTCAGCATCATAGACTCTAGTGGAAACCTTGTCATCGAAATAGGAGAGGCAGCCACAATACAAGTTTACAACGCAACTGCCGTCACAGCGAGCCTGTACGAATCAAAAATCGTCCCGTATAGAGGAATCTCGAGCAACTACTTATTCACGGCGCCATAGGGTGAAAAAATGGGACTGTCGATAACAATAGCTTCAGCAGTAGTCTTGATAGGCTGGATAGTCTTCGTCGGAGCCGTGTCAACAGCAATGCTCCGCACAATGAACGAAGTAGGCCTGCAAATAAACTCCTCATCAGACGACAAAATCAGACTCAGCGTACAGCTTCGACTCAGCATAACCGCAATAGAAGATCGCGCATTGAACTTTACAGTTTCAAACACTGGGTCAAGAGAGATCTTTCTGCGAAACGAAACATTCGCATGGAACACTGCAATATTGACCTACAACAACACCGACTGGAAAACATACGTGATAGAGAACTACACAATACTCATGATCAACGCTACGGGAACAGACGAATCGTTCGACCTTTCCACGCACCATAGCATAAAACCAGGAGAACAAGCACTCATAAACATCCAACTTCCAACTTCAGCACCCGACATATTAACGAACAGTGTAGTCACAGTGGTCTTCGCCACGCATTACGGCGCAAGCGCGAGACAAGAAGTCTTCGTTAACCAATACGGCGAACGCCTGCTCGCAGCCGGTCTTGGAACGCCAGGTTTAGACAGCATTGCTGTAGGCTACGTGTTCTAGCAAACGTGCCGCAACTCGGCACATCAACATTTTTCGAATCTGCACCAGAAAAGATTCGACCAATACATTCACGCATCCACTGAGACAAAGACTGTGAACAGGAAAGTTTTCGCAAATTATATTTGCTGACAAACCAATACTGTCTGGCAGAGACAATTTGCGCAAATCTTTGAGTGCCCTAACAATCTGGATGTTCCTAATCCCAAGCATTGCGATCCTCTTAACAAGTGTCCAAGTTGAAGGACAATCTGCGACGACGATAGAAACACAGCTTTTCTCACATTCAATATTCGTACCATACAAGCAAGTCAGAGCCCCGTTCACACATCTGAACGCCGGAACAAATGTCAGAATTGTGTACAATTCCTCTCAGCTCATCGATTTCTTCTGCCAGAACTCTTGGGAATTCAACTATAGCAACTCTACTGGCTGGAACGAGACGGATGTCGCGGCTCACTTTTCCAATCAAACCGCAATTTTGAACATGACATACACTATACCAACCACAGACACGTGGTATTTTGCATTCGTCAACTACAACCAAGCCGCTGGCATAGACATCTTCAACGTTACTCTCTACCGGATCGACACGTATGAGATACGCATAGAAAGTGCAAAGGCAACTTACAGCATGGCAGAACAGGCAATTTTGACGGCAAGCGCAGCAAAGAACGGAGTTCCTTTGGCAGGGTTAAGTGTAACAGTTGGAGTACTGGACCCGAATGGAACGACTATCCTCGAACAGACCAACGTGACAAACGCTCTGGGACAAGTCAGAATCACGCTTGATCTACCAGGGCTCCAAGGACAGTACAACGTCACGGTACGAGCAACCGTGCTAACTAGAACCGTCGAAGATTCTGCAACTTTCACGGTTGCCAGGGATGACACGCCGCCATTCACCGTTGACGACTATGACCGCAAATGGCACACCGCAGACTTTGCAGTTATACTCATAGCCACAGACAATGAATCAGGGGTAGCAGAAACATGCTACAGAATAAACAATGGCACTGTTCAAAACGCAAGCGTGGACGGCCAGCCTGAAATCATGACTGAGGGCAATAATAATACGCTGGAGTACTGGAGCTTAGACTATGCAGGCAACGAAGAGACGCCGCACAAGATGCTCACGGACATAAAACTGGACAAGACGCCCCCAACAGGGTTGATCCTGATCAACGGAAACGCTAGCTGCACAAACTCGACGCAGGCGACTCTAACACTTCTCGCGAACGACAGCATCTCAGGCGTAGCTCAGATGCGCTTCAGGAATGATAATCTGACTTGGACACCATATGAAACGTATGGCAGTTCAAGAAACTGGACACTCGAAACTGATGAAGGAACAAAGGAAGTCTATGCTCAGTTCAGGAACAGTGCGGGTCTCGCTTCTGCAGCATACTCAGCCAGCATAATTCTCGACACTGTCCCCCCGACAATCATTGATATTTCACGAACACCCAACGGCAACGTACAGCCCAGCCAGTCAGTGACAATCACAGTCAACGCCAGCGACGTCACAAGCGGCACAAAAAGTGTTAGCTTAACATACAATGTGAACAGCAGCTTAGCATGGTTTAGCTTTCCCATGACTCTCAACCAAACAACACACGTTTACGAATATGTCATAGGCGGCCAGCAGGCAAGCACGCATGTAGAATATAGAATAACAGCCTACGACAATGCGGGAAACCAGATAACGCACAGCAACGATGAACAGTACACGGTCATTCCGGAGTTCCAGACAGGGGCAGTCATCATAGCAATTGCACTTTCAACAAGCATGGTATTCATCGTTCGCAGAAAGAAGCATAAATGACTGGAGTTACCCCTAGCAGACAGGCGCTCTTCTCAATGGGAAAGGGTCAAGAGAGACTGAAACGAGAACCTGAATTCCCAATCCATATTTGCAGTTCAGAAGCGTCAAATAGCTAGTCAGTCGATTTTGTGAACTGCGAATCTGTATTCAGAGTGCTCGAACTTTGATGGTAATACTTCGAAGGGAGTTTAGGCATGAACATAATGTCATTAGGCATAAAAGATCTTGACAAGGCAATCGGCGGTGGTTTTCCAATTCCATGTTTGACCTCGATCGAGGGAGACTTCGGTTCAGGAAAGACTGCGGTTACTCAGCAAATCGTCTTTTCCGCCCTCAAGAAGGGCTTGAGAGTATGTGTCATTTCAAGTGAGACCACGGTCAAAGAGTATCTTGTAATGATGAAGTCAATAAAACTGGACGCTTACCAGTACTATATAAACGGAAAGATGGACCTGTACGCCTTGCACGTTGAAGGCGGCAGATGGAACCAGTTTCTCTCCTCATTGTTCTTCAAGGTTACAAGAAACTTTATGGAAATGTTCAAGGGCAAATATGACATGTTCGTCATCGACAGTCTAAGCATTCTTGCAGCCGACACGCCTCCACACGTGTTCCTGACGTTTGTCACGCGCATGAAAAACTTGGTTGCTGTCGGAAAAACAATCGTGCTGACCTTCCATCCCAACTTTTTGCCAGAAAACTCGAGCATGAAACTCAAAGCTTCGTCAGACGTGTACCTCCGTATTTCGAACGCGAAAGTGGCAGGTGTGCAAGTGAAAGTTCTCAAGATAGTGAAACTGTGGGGAACCACCGGCGACAGAAAAGAATCTGTAAGCCTAGAAGTCAACCCGCACCTGGGACTAAGAGTCTTGCCACTTGGCGGAGTGAAGATTTAGATGAAATTCTTCGGAAAAAACAAACCAGATGACAAGACGAAGCAGCCACCGAACCCTACGAACAGCGATGTCCAGAACAAGAACGCGAAAGCTAGGGAACCTGAGGAGGAAAAGAAGGGAAAAGGTGGAAAAGCAAAGTTCGTAAGCCTGTACGACCTTGAAATTCCAAAAACGCTCGAAGAAGCATATGAGAAGTACCCGTACCTGAAGGCATACGCCGAAGCCAACGGAATCACTCCGGAATACGTCACTGACCCAAGCATGGTCGGCACTGAAACTGACCTAATGTCCGCCGCCTTCGTGTTAGACATCGTGTACCCGATCGGACTTGGAGCGTTCATTCACATAAAGTTCGGCGGAGAATACGGCAAGTACAACGTCATCGAACCCGAAAAACCTCCTAGAAAAATCATTGAACAAGTTGAGGAAGCCATAGCAATAGCGATAACCGAGAAAACGATCGTTGCGCAAGGCGCGAAGGAAAAGGAAAGAGTCATAGAGAAACTGTTCAAAGAAGCAATCAAGAAGAAAAAATTGAAGCTCCCATCTGGAAAACAGCGAAGCGTCCTGTACCACTTCTTAAGAGAAAAAGTCGGCCATGGCGTTCTCGACGACTTCCTCGCAGATCCTTGGCTGGAAGACATCAGTGTGCCAGGAGCAGGCCACATATACGTTTACCACAAGTTCTTTGGGGCCCTTGAAAGCAACACGGAAATATCTCTTGAAGATGGAGAGAGCCTCCTGAGGGGACTTGCAGAAAGACATGGAAAAATCTTGAGCTACACAAACCCCATCCTCGACGTCCATCTTGAAGACGGCTCCAGATTCAACATTGTCTTCGGTGAGGACATAAGCATCAAAGGAAGCAACTTCACCATTCGCAAGTTCCCTAAAGAGCCAATCTCAGTAGCGCATTGTATCAAATGGAAAACATTTTCGCCTGAACTTGCAGCATACATGTGGATACTCCTAGAAGTGGGAATCTCATTCTTCATGTGCGGTGAAACTGCATCAGGCAAAACAACAAGCCTCAACGCATTCGTTGGCCTCATCAAACCAGACGCAAAAATTGTGAGCATCGAAGAGACGCCTGAGGTAAACTTGGCTCACAGAAACTGGGTGCGCGAAGTCACACGACTGTCAACTGGAAGCAAAATAACCATGTTCGACCTCCTCAAAGCAGCCTTGAGGCAGAGGCCAGACCAGATCATCGTGGGAGAGATTAGGGGTGAAGAAGGCCAAATCTGTTTCCAGGCTATTGAAACGGGCCACCCTGTGGTATCCACTATCCACGCAGGAGACCTGGGAACACTCTTCCAGAGACTGACTTCTGCACCGATCAACGTGCCAAAATCCCACATGAGCGGCCTTAACGTCGCAATATTCCAGAACAGAATCAAGAGAGGTCTCAAGCTGATCAGAAGAGTCACGTCGGTTAATGAAATCATAAATTACGACCAAGAAGAAGGCCAACTTAACTTCCTGCCCACCTTCACGTTTGATTCAGACGACGACACGCTTCGCTTTTCAGGAACAAGCTTCCTCTTGGAAGCAAAGATTCTCCCGTACAGAGGATGGGCTCCGGAGAGATTGCCTGAACTTTACGAAGAATTGAGAATGCGGGCAGAAATCCTGAAGATACTAGCGGACAAACACCCAAGATTCAAAGACGTTTGGAACACAGTCATCGAAGTTGATAGTTCAGGGTTGGAAGAAGTCTACAAGAAAGTCAAAGAGGGACAGTTCCCGTGGCTATCAGAATAGGTTCACTGAAGAAGAAAGCAGCATTGATCCTCATCTTCAACGCGGTCGTCTCTGTATTCTTGTTCACGAGAAACGATCTGATAGGCTTAATGGTAGTTAACGCGTTAGCCGGCGCAGTCATATTCATGCTGTATATGATGAAAAGAAAGATTCCTAACAAGATTGACGAACAACTTGTCTCATTGTTACTTCACATGTACTCCCTCTCAAATGGACAAATCACGCCAGACGCCATCGTGAAAACGATTGCGGAAACCAAAGACTACGGATACTACAGCGAA
>Ga0315285_10004209_pt1 | contig 14950 bp, 13 predicted proteins | sample YL17G09_36_MG_FD_203698 | JGI IMG/M metagenome (GOLD analysis project Ga0315285, IMG submission 203698) | Sediment microbial communities from Yellowstone Lake, YNP, Wyoming, USA - YL17G09_36 | ecosystem: Environmental > Aquatic > Freshwater > Lake > Sediment | place: USA: Wyoming | collected...
AAGATATTAAATGGTGTTGACCTGTGTGAGACAACCGGCGGTTTATGGATAGAGCCTGGCATTTCGATCCCTGATACTTCCGTGACCATTAGTCCCCGCGTGGGGTTATATACTGTACCGGAGCCTTGGAAATCCAAGCCGTGGCGGTTTCTGATTGCAAGTGCTGAGTGAAATTTCAGGAGGAGAAATGAGTCTGTTAAAAGGTAAAACTGCCCTGATTTTTGGTCTGGCAAACGAGCGCTCCATTGCATGGGGGATTACTCGGGCAATGCATGCTCACGGTGCAACAATCGGGATGAGCTTTGCGGGTGAATCGTTGGAGCGGCGTGTCCTTCCGCTGGCTGCCTCCATTGGCTGCGATTTTGTGAAACAGTGTGATGTTTCGAAAGACGAGGAGATTGCAGCAGTCGCTCAAGAAGCGTCCAGGGCATTTGGACAGATCGACATTCTTGTGCATTCGATTGCATTCGCCAACCGCGATGAACTGACCGGACCGTTTTATAACACCAGCCGCGAAGGCTTCCGCATGGCGATGGATATTAGCGTTTACTCATTTGTTGGGTTGGCGCGTGCTTTCCAACCACTGTTTCGTGATGGAGGTGCGTTGCTGTGTATGAGCTATTACGGGGCGCAAAAGGTCGCACCCCATTACAATGTGATGGGTGTCGCAAAAGCCGCTCTGGAGGCATCTACCCGTTATCTGGCTTATGACTTCGGCCCACAAGGAGTGCGCGTTAATGCCATATCGGCTGGTCCGATACGCACTTTGGCAGCAGCCGGGGTTTCAGGTTTCAAGGACATGTACCGTGCATTCACTGAGATGGCACCACTGCATCAGAACATCACCATCCAGGATGTTGGTAATGCAGCCGTCTTTCTGTGCTCGGATATGGCTGCCCGCACTACTGGTGAAGTCATATACGTCGATTCGGGTTACAACATCATTGGTGTTCCTGAACCTCCTAAGCGAAATCAGGATAAAGAATAACTGATTTTGGGCGTCTAAAAGAATTTTCCCACAAAGCAATAAGGAAAAAATCTTGAAGATCCATGCCAAATTATTAAGTTCCGATTCAAACTTGCCATTATGGAATATGCTAAAAGTTTCAATAGTATAGATAGATTGAAAGATACATACTTGGGATTGTAGAAATAAGATTCCTTCCCGTATCGTTAAGACCATCTCCTTTAATGGGGTAAAATATCTTTGAGAAAAGGGCGAGGCAAAGTCAGAGGAAGATGATGTTTAAAAAGACTTCAACACAAACCGACGCAACCCAGCCCATCCCAGCTGTTGAACGTATCACTTCGGTGCTAGGATCTGGCGTCATTTGGCATGGTAGCATCAACGGCAGCGGGGGCGTTCGAATTGAAGGCGCTTTCGAAGGAGAGATATCCTTACGCGGTATGCTGGTCATTGGTGAGACCGGGCGTGTCACCTGTGAGAATATCCGCGCCAATACTGTCATCGTGGCTGGAGCAGTGCGCGGCAATATCACCACTCAGAAACTCGAGATTCGCGGCTCCGGTCGTGTTTGGGGGGATGTGGTGACAACTGCTTTCGTCACTGAGGAGGGTGCATTCCTTCGCGGCCAGATACGAATGGAAGAAACCGTTGAGCTGGATCTTAGTCCAGCCCATGAGGGAACACCAGTCGAAGCACCAGGCTCACCAACCGGCACCCTTTCCAGATCCCCAGCCAAAACCTCAGCAAAAACGAAGAATGCGCCTTAGCCAACTCTTTGGGCAAACCCTGCGGGAAACCCCGGCAGATATTTCGCGAATCGGACAAGCACTGCTTTTCCGTGCGGCATATGCTCGTCCTGGAGTAACCTCGGCTTTAGATGTCAGCTTCCTCCCCCTTGGTCAGAAAATTGTCAATCGATTATTTCTTCTTGTCTCCAGGGAATTGGAGACTTTAGGAGCACAACAGGTAGGTGGAACCATTTTGGCAAGTGGGGTATTCCTGCTTGTGAAATCTGATATACGCTCATACCGGCATTTGCCGCGCATTCTTTATTACCTTTCCCATGAGCACCATGAAGTGGAGAAGGAAAGTCTCGATCCAATCGCTCACAGCGTGCCTGCATTAGTGACACATGTCCTTGCCCCGTCGAAGGAAGAGTGTGTACATATAAACCATCAAATGGTAGGTACAGTCTTACAGCTCTGTTCGCAGTTCGGTTTATCCACCTTTACCGCCATATCGGGTCCGGAAGGAAACAGGGTCGTCAACCAGGGACTTTACACCCCGTTGCCAGATGGACCAATAGAAGTTTTACACTGCCCAAAATGCAATTACACGGCCGAGCGGGATGTTGCACGCCGTCACAAAGCCGAACCTGCGCTGGAAGCTCAGCTACCATTAGAAAAAATCCTGACACCTGATTGCCCGACGATTGAGGCATTGGCTGATTTTCTCAACATTCCAAAATCCAAGACCGCAAAGGCATTGCTCTATACGGCATCAATCTCAGACCTGGGTGATTTTGAGGTACTTAATAAACAAGAATTCCTATTTATTGTCATGCGCGGGGACACGAACATAAGCATGCGAAAGTTGATGAACCTCTTCCCTGGTGCTGTTATCAAACCAGCAGAGCCGCAAGTCATACGTGCGGCTGGGGTGGAACCAGGTTATGCCTCACCCATCGGACTCAAAAGGGGCAGGATCATAGTTGACGATCTTATTCCAGTCTCACCCAACCTGGTCGCGGGAGCGAATGAAGCTGGTTTTCACCTGCTGAACACCAACTTTGGTCGCGATTACCATGCCGCGATAATAGCTGACCTGGTCGTACCGGAGGCAGGAGATCTATGCCCGGACTGTCAAGGGGTGTTGGAAGGCATCCGCTCCGTAAAATGCATGCACATTGCCTGTTCCGATCCCGATGATAATTCCCCATTTTTTACGGATGAGACCGGAAAGGCATCCCCGGTATGGACTTCTTGCAGTGTTATTCTTATGGGTAATATGTTATCAGCGATCATTGATATGAACCATGATGACAGAGGTCTGGTCTGGCCTCCAGGCATTGCCCCCTATGAAATCCACCTGGTAGTGTTACCGGGAAGAGAGATGAACACTCTCCCCGTGGCAGACAAACTCTATAATGATTTGCAAGAAGCAGGTATCTCTGTGCTCTACGATGACCGCAACGAGCGCGCCGGGGTGAAGTTCAATGACGCCGACTTGATCGGCCTGCCCATACGTGTCACGGTTGGTGAGCGAAATTTGCAGCAAGAGATGGTAGAATTGAAGCCGCGTTCCGCCAGCGAAAACCAATCGATGTCTTTGAAAGACATCATCCCCACTATCCAATCACTCCTTGCTAAATCCTGATCGCATGCAAATTCCCATGTCCTCCCCCGACCTGACTGACAAGGAGCGTCAGGCAGTCCTTGCCGTACTCAATACGCCTAGCCTGAGCATGGGCCACTACATCCAGGATTTTGAAAAGGCTTTTTGCGATCTGACCGGTTCAAAACATGCCATCGGGGTAAGTTCCGGTACAACTGGTCTGCATCTATGCGTGCGCGCTGCCAGTATCAGCGCGGGTGACCTGGTCATCACTACCCCTTTCTCATTTGTGGCATCCAGCAACGTGTTGTTGTATGAGAATGCTGTCCCTGTCTTTGTGGATGTGCATCCACGCACTGGCAATATTGATCCGGCACTTGTTCGTCAGGCGGTCAAAGATTTAAAATTTGGCGGTAAGGTTTCACAGAAGTGGCTGCCTCGGAAAGGGGTTTCTAAAAATGCATATCTCAAGGCGATCCTGCCTGTAAATGTATTCGGACAACCCGCCGAACTTGATAAGATCAACGATATCGCGAAAGAATTTGATCTTAAGGTCATCGAAGATTCCTGCGAGTCACTTGGTGCGGAGTATAAGGGAAAAATGGCCGGTACATTTGGCGATTCTGGTGTTTTTGCCTTTTACCCGAATAAACAGATTACTACTGGTGAGGGTGGTGTGATCATCACCAATGATGAAAAAGCAGCCAATTACATGCGGGCTTTACGCAATCAAGGACGTTCCGTTAGTGACACCTGGCTTCAACACACCTACCTGGGTTACAACTATCGTCTAGATGAGATGTCCGCTGCCCTGGGGGTTATACAGATGTCCCGATTTAACGAATTGATGAAAAAAAGAGATCAAGTGGCAGCATGGTATGGTGAGCGACTGGGTGAAGTCCAGGGAATTGAGATCCCTGTAGTGGAGCCATCAACTACGCGCATGTCATGGTTCGTGTATGTCATCCGGCTGGACCCGATGATCAACCGTAATATGCTGATAAAACACCTTGCGGCTTGCGGCATACCAGCCCGGCCATACTTTACAGCGATCCACCTTCAGCCGTATATGATAGAGAGATTTGGTTATCAGGGGGGTGATTTCCCCGTGACAGAAGACTTAAGCCGGCGAGGCATAGCTTTGCCTTTCTCAGGTGTGATGAGTGAAGAACAAGTCGAATATGTCTGTAAAAATATTTATAACAACATTTATCCACGAAAGAAATAAAGAATAGTTCCTTCAGACATCACCAATGAATATGTAGGAGGCGATACACGGAGCATCAATTTGGATGGATCCAGAACCTGAACACAATATTATTGGTAATCAATGAAGATGATTGGTGAAATCCAATATTTGAATGGATAAGTACCCCTTATTATCAGTATATCGAACGGGTAAGCAAGTAGTTGGGTCAGTATAGATCGGATACCTCATGAGCGTTCTTCAGTTTCCACCACCGCGCAGGCGTGGACTGCTGGTCCATGGTTTGGTAATATTCGGAATAATCGCCCTGATCATTTTGGGTATCTGGAATATCTCCAGGTTTGGCGTTAGTACGATTTTCATCCTCAACCTTCTGCTAACGCTGGCAGCATTTACATTGCTGCCACTCATGGGATATCGTGCTTATTCAGTTATTCAAGGCAATTACACTCTGGACCGTGAAAGGATTACCATCCAATGGGGACTACGTTATGAGGATCTGCCACTCTCAGATATCGAATGGGTACGTTCAGCTTTGGATTTGACAACACCCCTCCCGCTTCCCCGCTTTCGACTCCCCGGTTCTGTGCTTGGGTTTCGCCATCACCATGATCTGGGAGTGGTCGAATTTCTTGCCTCTGAGACCCGGAATCTGCTTTTGATCGCCACTGCTAAACGGGTATATGCAATTTCACCCGCAGATCCAATGATATTTGTACGCGAGTTCCAACACTTCATTGAACTCGGCAGCCTGACATCTATGCCAGCGCGGTCCATATATCCAACCTTTATCATTGCACGTGCATTTGATAGCGCATTGGCACGTTACCTATGGTTATGTGGCCTATTCTTAAATTTGGGTATGATCATCTGGGTCAGCCTGCTCACCCCAAACCTGACGCGTGTACCTTTAGGTTTCGGTCCCTATGGAGAACCGCTGGGTCCTTTTCCTCCCTTGCGATTATTGCTTCTCCCATTGCTTAGCGCTACTTCCTTTGTTGTGGGATGGTTGGTAGGATTATTTTTCTACCGCCAATCCCAGCAGCAGATCCTTGCGTTTATCATCTGGGCATCAAGTTTATTGACAAGTCTATTGTTTTTACTCGCTGTACTTTTCACCATAACGACTCCAATTTGACGAGTAATTATCAAGTATGCAACTCTTCGTTGGCTTCGTACTTGCGACCATCATTGCAGTAGTCTCATATCGCGTTCGTAGCCTAAGCAGGAGTGGCACATACGCCGCCACCATTATTGGCACGCTCATTTTTGGACTGGGTGGTTGGCAGTGGGCGATACTATTATTGACGTTCTTCATTTCATCCAGTCTCCTCACGCGTGCCTTTCATAATCAAAAAAACACCCTGAATGAAAAATATTCCAAAGGGGGCAGGCGCGATGCTGGCCAGGTGCTTGGCAACGGAGGGCTGGCAGCGTTCTGCGCTGTTCTCCATATCCTTTTCCCTTCAGAGACCTGGCCTTGGCTGGCTTTCGCAGCCGCTCTGGCAGCTGTCAACGCTGATACCTGGGCGACCGAATTGGGTGTGTTTAATCCAGCACCACCGCGGCTGATCACTGATCTCAGAAAAGTCGTGGAAAGGGGAACCTCGGGTGGGGTTTCGGTCAGTGGGATCCTCGCCTCACTGGCAGGTGCTGGCTTGATAGGCATCCCCGCCGCTGTTTTCGGACCTGGAGATAGATTCTGGTCAACCTGTCTGATCATCACCTTGAGCGGTCTGGCAGGATCGCTTTTCGATTCTCTCCTTGGTGCCACAAAGCAGGCTATTTATTATTGTCCTACTTGTTGCAAAGAGACCGAACATCATCCCATTCATACCTGTAATACAACGACCATGCAGATCCGTGGTTGGAAATGGTTGAACAACGATTGGGTAAATTTTTTCTGTGCAGCGTTTGGGGTTATTGTAGCTATCTTGTTAATATAGTAATTCTTGCACCTGGGTATTACACGCGTAAATGTGAAACCACGATCCTCAAGCCAATGAGTATAAGTATGATTCCGCCTGCGATCTCCATGCGCTTGCCGAATTTCTCTCCTAGGGTGTTTCCCACACGTAAGCCAATGAGTGACAGCAATCCAGTCACCACTCCAATCACCACAGCCGGATACCAGATATCCACTTCAATTATTGCCAGGGTTAAACCAATGGCAAGAGCATCGATGCTGGTAGCGATGGAGAGAAGCACTAGTGACATGCCGCGCGAGGGATCGGCTTTAAAAGATGAGTTGTTCCCGTCGATACCAGAAAGCAGCATGCGCACTCCCACGAAGGTTAAAAGGCCAAAAGCGATCCAGTGGTCATATGGAGCGATGACCGGCTCGATGCTGCTCCCAAGATACCAGCCGATAACCGGCATGGCGAACTGGAACAATCCAAAGTGAAAGGATAACCGGAATACAGGTCGATACCCAACATTCTGCAGGGTTGTGCCTGCGCCAAGTGAAACAGCAAAGGCATCCATCGCCATGCTCAACGCGATCAACAGAATAAAGTAGATATTCATTTAATTGCTGCAACCGCAGAGGTCTGTTTCCAATGGTGTGTATAGAGGGCTTTCTCCCACTCGTTGATAGACCTCTTTCCAGAAATCTTCTACATCAGGATACAGGTATAAACGGTGGAGTTCTGAGTATGCCTTGTCTTTCTGACCAGTATAAAGGTAATCTAAAACCAGGGGTAGAACAGAGCATTTGGTGGTGTTTTCCCACTCGCCGAGTTCTCCTGGTCGACCAGCTTCAGCTAGGGTCACATGCTCACCAATCACCGGTGCGTACAAGTCTGGGAAACGCGGGCTGGCAGGGATATAAAGGTCCTCTTGGGGGTCATATGCCATGATTACCCGGACAGATGGTGAGCCGGCATAAGGGCAATATAAGTAAGCAAACAAATCGTCAGCAGTATCAAATTCATAGATGCCATCATGATCCAGATCTAGGAATACACCCCCCGCGTTGGATTCGGGTTTTTGAAGGATAAGGATTAGCGTCGTTCTTAAACTATATACCAGCGTACTGGAACAACAGTGGGCTCCCCCCGAATATGTTTCAATAATTACTTCTGGATAGCCATCTCTGTTGATATCTGTACCGGTTAAGGAATTTATATCCGAGGCCATATCGACACGGATTTGTGGTTGCCCGGGAGAATTAATAGTTACCACATCATCAAAACCGATCTGACTGGTCGGATTGGTCCATCTCTGGACAGTATAGGTACCAATTATCCGTTCATACCTCAGTTGATATATTCCACCGTCAGTTGGGACAGGTGGCGTAGCAAGAGGAATACTCGTGGATGTGATAGATATTGAGGGTGTGGCGGTCGTAAAGATCGGGGACGGGGAGGTTAACATCAAAGACGGAATCGTTATGGTTGGGATGAAACCAGGATAGCGAGATAGTAAATTGCATGCCATAATAAATATGGCCAATGTATTCAATAACAACCAAAAACGTCTCATCGCTGATATCCTGAAACTATTGGGAATAGTGATAATTTTAGGGTCCCGGCTCTAGATATCCCAGCCAATTATTTATATCATGGACAGTTTTGAATATATTAATCTATGGATGAAGATGGTTTGGTGCCAGGTTTTATATTTATAAATCGACGTAGATTAATGTGTAATAAGGAATACTGCTCTTAGCGGGCGGTCTTATTCTTCCATAGCTTAAAATCTTCAAGGATCGAGCCTCCAAGGAACTCACGAACGATTGAATTTTCTGGTATTAAGTCAATATCAATCGGTAAGAACCATTCAAGAAATGTCAATAGACGTTTTGCCTCGATGTATTCGGGTATTCCATGTGGAACCTGTCGTAGCAATGGTTCAGCCAATGGCTTTAACGCTGCCAATTCGTAAACCAGGGCGGAGTTAAACATCACATCTGCGTTCTCCTGGAATGGGAAGATATGAGTCTTTTCTCCCCTGCGTACCGATTCCCACTGCGAGATGGTCTGTTTGGCAGAATAACCCCGCTCACGTGCGTCGCGTACGATACGCCGGATCAGGCGTGTATCCGTTGTGGAGACACGATTGTGACGGTCAAGATTCAATTGGGTTAGTGCCGAAACGTAGATGCGGAACGCATGTCTGCTTAATGACTCGGGGATTAGTTCAGGGTTCAGGCCGTGAATACCCTCCAGGATGATCAATTGCCCGCGGTTCAAATGAATCTTATCACCTGGTTCGCGCATGCCAGTCTTGAAGTTAAATTTCGGAAGCCTCACTTTTTCACCGGCAGTCAGTTGCCGAAGATGCTCGGCGAGCAACTTTAGATCCAGCACTTGAATGGATTCAAAATCAAACCGGCCAGTTTCATCGCGGGGTGTTGAGTCTCGCTCAACAAAATAGTTATCCAATCCAAGGGGGAATGGGGAAATGCCAAGGGCAAGCAATTGGACAGTGAGCCGCCGTGAGAACGTGGTTTTACCTGAAGAAGAGGGACCAGCAATCAGAATAATCTGGATCTGGTCATGACGTTCGGTGATCTGTCGTGCTATCTCAGCAATATGCTGTTCGTGCAGCGCTTCAGAAACCAGGATGATTTCATGACTGCGTCCAGTTTCAATGGCATCATCGAGGGCGCCAACATTGTCTATACCCAGGCGTGTCAGCCAATCGCCATATTGACGAAAAGCCGCCAGTAATTTTGGATAATCGGGAAGGGGTAATAATTCCACTGGCTCATGGCTGCGAGGGAATCGCAGGGTGAACCCACCGTTCGTGGAGAGCAGGTCAAACCAGCGCAAATAACCTGTCGAAGGGACCATGTAGCCATGGTGATAATCCATCTGATCTCCCAGCCGGTATAGGGTCAAATAATCCTTGCGGCGGTGGTTAAGCAGATGAACCTTATCCTGGTATCCACGTGACTGAAAATAATCTATAGCCTCCTTCAAAGGGATTTCCTTTCGAATAAAAGGAAGATCGGCATCGATCAATTCCTGCATATGAGCTTTCAAGGTAGACAATTCAGAAGTGGAGAGCGACGGTCGTCCGCTAATCTGGCAATAATATCCACCAGAGGAAACTGAATGATCTATTGTCAATTTACTCTTGGGGTGGAGGTCGCTAAACGCCATTTCGAGCAGAAAAGTTAGAGATCGGCGGTAGATGCGCATACCATCAGGATCAGCCATTGTCACGGGTTCGAGAACGCAATCCATCTTAATAGGATAAGTTAATTCTCTTAAATCACCATTTACGATGGCACCGACGACCGGTGCAGGTAGACTGGATGCAATGGCTGGAAAAAAATCACCCGCGCTGGAACCTCGGGGACCGGAAAGGACACGACCATCAGTGAGATGAACCTCGACCTCAGGTCGTGGCTGGACCAGGTGTATGAAAGAAGGCTTGCTCATATCTCTCATTTCTTGATGAGGAATGGATATTTTATCACCAATGGAGAGCAATTCAGTATTCCGGGAAATGATAAATACCCACCCGGGTTAATGGAAAGAAAAATAAACCTTATAGCAGGGATAACAATTTTTCTGGTTTGTGGGCAAAATCCGAACATGGTACTGCCCCCTCTGTTAAAGTGGTCAAGATGCCATTCAGGAGCCTGTTGACCGGGGTTGAAATCCCATATTTTTCTCCAGCGCGCACGACTGCACCATTAAGCCAATCCACTTCACTCCTGCCCTGTCCGCTGTGCAGGTCAATATGGAAGGATGGCATTTTGCTTCCACGACCACCGCTTAGCACCCTGGCAACCAGCGGACGGACAAACGTGGGCAAATGGCTGAGGGTGGCTAAAGCCCTTACCGGTGTTCCCGGGAGGTTAATTGGATTGATCTTTTGCGCGGTCATGACTGCCAGTGCTTCCTGGAGTTGACACATCTCAAGGTTGTACAGGCCAGCGTTATTAAAAATCTCTGCTGGAGGCATATCAAGAATGGCAGAACTCGCGTTGGAGACCAGATTGGTTAATAACTTAGACCATTTCATGTCGCTGGAACAAGGGGAAAGATGGGCTTTAAGCATTGCCTCATCCAGGCTGGTGACGAGGCTTTCTGATAACGGGTGCCCGGACGCTATACCTAGGCCGCGCAGGCGTTCGAGGATGACATCTCCGGCTGCCCGGCGGCCAACCGAACTTGTCAATGTGCCATAAATGACTCTGTCAGTGCCAAGTACTCTGGCAATGGCAGGTTCATTGTCCACACCATTCTGCAGACACAACACGGGAGGCATTTTATCGGCGTATGGTTTTATAGCCTTCAGTGCGCTGGCAGTATCGTAAGATTTTAAGGCAAAAAGGGCAACATCAAAGGGTCCAAAAGAGAATGCCTCGGCCAGAGAACCAATAAAAATGAGTGATGATGGATTGAGAATAAATGCCTCTGAGGTCTTTCTTCTTTTATCAACTGTTAGATCCAGCCTCAGCCCACGCTGTCGGAGTTCAGCAATTACATTTTGTCGTTCCAGGAAAATCACCTTGTGTCCGGCTAATGCCAGGCTGCCACCAATGTATGTGCCAATGGCACCAGCACCGAATGACAGTATCCGAAGAGATGACTTGGATGAATGCATAACTCTATGAATATTATTTTTTCAAGGGAGATTACCAGTGGGAAAAATCTTTTTATTTTCCCTGTTCTTGTTCAGGATATATCTTTTTTATCAGGTATACAGGCCGTCGTTTTACTTCTTGAAAGATGTAACCAATATAAATACCGATGAAACCGAGTAAAACCATCAGCATTCCACCAACGATCAGGACGATAAACATCAGTGAACTCCAGCCTGGTGCCAGCAAAGACTGGCGCCCACTGACCCAGAAACTGAGCACATACAACATCTCGAGAAAGGCTAAAAGAAGCATCAGCCCTCCCAAACTGACACCGATATATAGAGGCACCAGTGAAAACGAAAATATTGCATCCAGAGCCAGCTTGAACATTTTATGAGGTGAATATTTAGATTTTCCACCAAACCGTTCACTGGGATGATAGGGTAGGATTATGCATGGGTAACCCATCCAGGCAACCATGCCTCTTAAAAAGCGATGATATTCAGGCATTGAGTTGAGGGCATCTACAACCTGACATGACAAAGCGCGGAAATCCGCTGTTCCCGGTTCCATGCGTGTTCCACTGATTCGGTTGATTAGGCAATAGAAAGTATCCGAGGTCCATTTCTTGAAGGATATTTGCCGGTCTTCATTCAAGCGTTGCGTTTGAACGATATCATACCCCTGTAATATCAGATTGATCATTTGAGGAATTATCTCAGGCGGGTGCTGGCCATCCCCATCCATCGTGATAACGATCTCACCCTGCGCATTAGCCAGTCCGGCAGTAATTGCTGCCTGGTGACCAAAGTTACGGCTCAATTCAATCACCCTCACACGTGCATCATTCCTGACCAACGTTGCCAGCGAGTGAGCCGTTTTATCTGTCGACCCATCATTGATGTAATAAATCCTAAAAGTATATGTCAGCTCATCAATGACAGAGCAGATCTGCTTGTGTGTTTGTTCAATGACACCGGCTTCGTTAAATACAGGAACGACTATGGCGACTGTCAGGTTTGATTTTTTGTTTGAAGAGATAGTCACGGAGCCTCACTGAATAATTCAGGAAGTCATTTTACCTTGTTCATGATTGCGAAATAGTAACGCAACTTCGCTGTGCATGGACCATAATCGCTGGACCCAGGAATTAACCTATAGACCCTCATCAGCAAGCTCTAACAGGTAATCTCCATATCCATTATATTGTAATTGCTTGGCTAGCGATCGGAGTTGATTTCCATCAATAAAACCCTTGCGATAAGCGATTTCTTCCGGGCAGCTGATCATCAATCCTTGTCTTTCTTCCACCGCCTGAATGAAATTGGCTGCCTGAAGCAGCGTCTCGTGAGTTCCGGCATCCAGCCAGGCGATACCACGCCCCATTTGCTGGACATGCAGGAGGCCACGTTCGAGGTAAATACAATTGATATCAGTGATTTCCAATTCGCCGCGGGCAGAAGGAGTTAAATGGGCAGCCAGGTCAAGCACCTGGTTGTCATAAAAGTATAGACCCGGCACTGCGTATTTTGATCGCGGGTGTTGAGGTTTCTCTTCGATACTGGTCGCTTTGCCACTTTTATCAAACTCTACTACACCATACGTTCTGGGATCACGAACAGGGTAGGCAAAGATGATCGCACCTTCCTGGAGTTGTGAAGCTTTATGCATCTGGTTCCATAAATCATTGCCATAGAAAATATTGTCACCCAGTATCAGGGAAACGGTAGCATCTCCTACAAATTCTTTTCCAATAATAAATGCATCTGCAAGTCCACGGGGTTGGGATTGTTCAGCATATGAGAACGAGACACCCCACTGGCTTCCATCATCCAGCAAACGACGATAAAGAGGCAGATCATTGGGAGTGCTGATCAGTAACATGTCGCGAATCCCCGCCAGCATAAGCATTGACAGGGGATAATAAAGCATCGGTTTATCGTAAACTGGTAGAAGCTGCTTGCTGATGCTTATCGTAAGCGGAAATAGGCGGGTACCACGCCCACCAGCTAGAATAATTCCTTTCATGTCTGATTCTCTCCTGGGTTATTATATTTTTTTCTACCCATTCATGATACTCTCGTTAAGAAAAATATTTTAGAGATCACTTGAACTGATCAAAAACTACCCCGTGCCGGTCGCTCATGATCTCCAATGACCGTTTTAACTCGTCCTTCTTCTTGACCTTATCCCATCCAAGGGCATCACCGAGAGCGTCTGCAAGTTCATCGACACTTTCACAAGTCAATCGACCGAGCATCGCCAGCAGTGAACGCCGCAGGAGGAGGTCGTCGAGGTGGACGATCTTTTCATTCTGGGCAAGGAAACCAATCTCGCGTTGACTGTAATCGGGCAGGGTTTTCAACGGTTTATCTATCCCTTGAGACATGAAAATGCTGATGTCCTCTACGCGCGTTCCATAACGCTCGAAAAGAACATCCAACCTCTCCAGCGAAAGATTGTTTTTTACATGCAACCCGTCGAGCCATCTTGATCTCTCTCTGGATGTAGGTGGATAGTTGCGCCCTCCACCGATAGGGATGGATCTGGTATCCTTTTGTCGATTCAGATTGAAGTATTTTAATACTTTATTGGTAACCATTTCAGAGAAAGCGCGGAAGGAAGTCCATTTCCCACCGACCAGCGAGTAGACGGGGAAATTCATTCCAGATCGTGCACCATTAATCACCTGGATGCTATGGTCACGACTGATCTGTCCGGTAGTTTTGGCAGAACTGGCTGGTAGGGGGCGTACACCCGAGAATCGGAAGACGATCTGGGAGTGGTCAACCATTATATCAGGGAAGACCCGATTGACCATTTCCAGGAAATAACCTGTCTCAGAATCGGTGCAGCGGGCATCATCTGGATTTTCAATAGGAATGTCGGAGGTGCCAACCAACACTTTATCATACAAAGGAAAGATCAAGACAATACGACCGTCCTTGTTCTCGAAAAAGAACTCGTGGTTGCCGATGGCTGCTCGTAGTTCGGGATTATTAAGGACCAGATGAGAGCCTTTCGTTCCGCCTATGAAGTGGGTCGACAAACCCAGAGCCTGGTTGGCGAGATCAATCCATGGTCCAGCCGCGTTTACCACCAGCCGCGGTTTCACATTGAAGGTCTCACCAGTCAATGCATCCTGCAAAGTCACGATATCGTCCTTGATACCAACCAGTTCGGCATAATTGATGGCACGTGCATGATTTCCTTCCCCCTCTGCATCCAGTAATAATTCTATGGTCAGGCGTTCAGGACTCAGAATGGAACCATCGTAATATGTTGCAGTACAGATTACTTTCTGATTCAGATGGTTCCAGCAATGAAGCGATTCATTATGAAAGCGAAAATGGTGACGGGGAACTGTATGTTGCTTGTGTGTGAAGGAATCATACAGGATCAAACCAAGCTTGATGACAATGGCACCACGTTCGACGGGTTTGTTTAGCAGTCTGAGAAACTTAAGCGGGGCATTAAACAATCCTAAAAACCATCTGAAGATGGGAATGGTTGTTGGCAGCGGACGTACAAGATGCGGGGCGTTCTCGATCAAGGAATTGCGCTCTTGAACGGCCTCACGGACCAAACGGAATTCTCCATTTTCGAGGTAGCGGATGCCGCCATGCGCCATATGTGAAGAGGCCGCACTGGCACCGGAACAAAAATCGAGACGGTCTATAAGCAAAACATCCACACCCTGGAGAGCCAGATCACGAAACGTGCCGACGCCATTGATGCCACCGCCAATGATAAGGACGGAGATCTCCGGATTGTCACTAAGGAAAGAAAAAACTTCCTGCCTATTCATAAAAGGTAATCAAATCCAATTAAATGTGCGCGTGACGGCTTTCTTCCAACCGGCATAGCGGTTTTTGCGTTCAGCAGCATCCATGTTGGG
>Ga0315285_10004211_pt1 | contig 14946 bp, 11 predicted proteins | sample YL17G09_36_MG_FD_203698 | JGI IMG/M metagenome (GOLD analysis project Ga0315285, IMG submission 203698) | Sediment microbial communities from Yellowstone Lake, YNP, Wyoming, USA - YL17G09_36 | ecosystem: Environmental > Aquatic > Freshwater > Lake > Sediment | place: USA: Wyoming | collected...
ACGATCAGCAACGCGGCCGTCCCAAATCCAGCAGTGCGGCGCAGCATGGTTCAGATCCCCCCCATATTGGAGTGTCGCGATAGGAGAACGCCCCAGGCTCGGTCCTCGGCCAGGGCCTTCGCCGCTCGCGTATCGGCGTATTGTCTCAGCAGGTCTTGCCAGATTTTGATGGCGCGATCCCCCTTTCCCGCGCGAACCGAATCCATGAGGTCTTTTCCCATCTCTTCCGCGGCGACTTCCCTCAGAAGCCCCTCGGCCTGGGAGGAAGTGATGAAGACGTTGACGACGGGAGGGGGCGCCGTCCCCTCGGCGGGAGACGCCCCGATGCGACGGTGCGAGCCGGAGGGCGGTTCCGGCCTCCAGGCGGCAATCCCGGCGACTCCGGTCAGGACGCCGAGGCAGAAGACGGCGGCCTGCGTCGCCCAACGCGGCAACAGCGGCGGGGGAAGCCGGCGTCCGCCTTCCAGAAGCGAGGCAAACGAGGTCTCCGCCGCTTTTCCTGGTCCAGAGCCGGCGCGGACGGCTTCGATCTCTCGGGCCAGATCGCCGGGCGGCTCGAGCGCCTCGACCTTCCAGGCCTGGAGCGCCCGCGAGAGGTCTTGAAGGGAGCGCAACTCGGCCGCGCGGTCGGAGTCGGAGGCGACGGCTTTCTCCACGGCCTCGCGTTCCTCGGGGGGGATTTCGTCGTCGACGTACGCCGACAGCCGTTCGCGCCAGAGGTCGCTCCCCGACTCGGGTAGATTCGGTGTCTCACTCATGGTTTCTCCTCCAGGAGAGGGCGCAGGAGTTCGCGCAGTTTGTCGCGAGCTCGGGCGAGACGGCTTCGGACCGTGCCCACGGAACACCCTGCGATGTCGGCGATTTCGACATAGCTCATGCCTTCGTACTCGCGTAGAATCACCGCCTCGCGCATCTCAGGAGACAGGCTCGCGACCGCCTCCGCAACCCACCGGCCCCGTTCTCCCGCCACGGCGATCTGGACGGGGTCGGGGTCTCGGGACCCGATCTCGCGTTCCCGGCGATCGTCGAGGGGGACCTCACGCCGGGCGGCCTCGCGCCGAAGCCGGCTGACGCACAGGTTGCGCACGACGACGAACAACCACCGCCGAACGCCTTCCTCGCCGCCTGAGAAGGGCGCGCCGACGCCGTCCTTTTCGACGTGTCCTGGTCTCGCGGATCGGCGGTCGCGGGCCGCAACGGGTCCGACTTCGCAGGCCGCGGCGCATTGGCCGGCGAGACGAAGAAAGGCCTCCTGGACCGCGTCCTCCGCCCCGTCGCGCGAACCAAGCAGGCGAAAGGCGAATCGGTAGAGGTCGTCGTAATGCCGGGAGAAGGACTGCGAGACGTCACATTTCAAGCAGATGACTCCGCGTCTCCATCTCTTGCCAACGGGCCCCGCAGAACGGCCCGCTCCGGCCTTTCCTCTAGATACAACGCCTCAGGACGCCATAAGTTCCGCCACGGGTCCAGAAAAGACGCCCAAACCTCGCCGGTGGGGCGCTCGTGGGCAAGTCGTTCGTTCATAACGGTCTCCGGCGAAACAGGAGATGGGCCGCCCCGAGATAGAGAATCGCATACACCGCGGCGTACACCGTCAGCTGAAGCAACGTCCCCGCCGGCAAAGCGCGCCAGACGACGGTCTGTTCGATCGCATCCCCGACGACCGTTCGGCTCACGCTATGGACCGTCTTGGCGGAGGGATCGAAGAGGGTGAGTTGCGGAACGATGAAGTGCATGGCCAGCAGCGCGCACCTGCCCGTCCGCGACACGTAGTCGTAAAGATAACTCATCAAGGTCATAAACACCTGGGAAGTGAGATACAGGATGGCGGCGATCGTGACGGCGGCGTCCGCGTTCAGAAGCATGGAGAGAAGAAACACGAGGCTGGCCAGCACGCCGAGGGAGAGGACCTGCAGGTAGACGGACTGCGCGAAAAGCGCCATGTTCATGGGCGCTTCGAGAGTGACGCTGCCGACCAGGAAGACCGCCATGAAGAGGGCGTAGCAGAAAACACCCGCTCCCATCACCCCGAGAAACTTCCCCAAGAGAAACTCCAGACGAGCCACCGGCTTGGCGAGAAGGGGGTAGATCGTGCGGTCGCTGAATTCGCGCGGCAGTTGGCGCGCCGCCAGAAGAATGACGGTGGCGGCCGTCGTGACGTTCATCACTTTCAAGCTGATCTCCCGATAGAACTTGCCGAGTTCCTCCATCTCGAAGAAGCGCACGCAACGCAGGCCGATCAGGAGCGCCGTCGTGACCAGGACGATGGCGTACACTTCGCGCCGCCGCCACGCCTCGAGCAGAAGCGTCCACCCGATCAGGCGCACGTTGCGCGCGCGCTGTCTCATCTCTCCCCCTCCCGCTCGCGAATGAGGGACATGAAGCACTCCTCGAGTCCGGCGGCGCCCGCCCTCTCTTTGAGCGCGGCCAGCGGGAGGTCGAAAAGAACCTCGCCCTTGTGAATGGCGATGACGCGGTCGCACAGCGCCTCAACTTCGTGGAGCTCGTGCGAGGAGAAAAAGATCGTCGCGCCGCGCGCCTTGAGGTCCAGAAGCACCCGCCGCAAGTCGTGACGGCCGACCGGGTCGAGACCCGAGGAGAGTTCGTCGAAGATCAGGCACTCCGGCTCCGCAATGAGCGCCTGCGCGATCCCCAGGCGCTGCTGCATGCCTTTGGAGTAGTTGCGAATAAGGCGGTCTCCCACTTCGCTGAGCCCGACCGCCTCCAGGAGCCTGGGAATGCGCTCCCTCAGCGTCCGGGGCGGAACGCGATGCAGTCCGCCGTAGAGCTTCAGCAGCTCCGTCCCTTTGAGAAACGGGTAGTAAAGCGCGACCTCGGGCAGGTAGCCGATGCGCAGTTTCGACTCCACGGTCCCGGCGGGTTGTCCAAAAACGGTGATTCTCCCCGCCGCCGGAAAAATGAAGCCCATCAGCGCTTTGATCGTCGACGATTTCCCCGCGCCGTTGGGACCGATGAAGCCCACGCACTCGCCCTCGTTCACGCGGAAGCTGACGCCTTGGACCGCGCGCACCTTACGCCGCCGGGTCTTGTACTCCACCACGAGGTCTTCCACCTCGATGACCGGACCTCCGCCGCACGGAGCCCCTCCGCCGCACGGAGCCCCTCCGCCGCTTCCGCTCGGTTCCCCCGTTCCCACTTCGTCTCTCCCATCTCCACAAGATCGCCGCGAGCGCCAGCCTGGTCCAAACAGGCGCCTTTCCCCAAATGTTCCGCGCCGCATTCCCGCCCTGTCAAGAGATGATTTCATGGATTCCGTCGCCCATTCTCACGACCACTGGGTCGCCCATCAAGGACTTATCTCCCGTTCTTCACTCGTGCCCTGCCTCCTAGCCCGAGCGCCCATCCGCCTTGGAAACTCGAAAAGGAAGTTGCATGCGGCGACGCGGCGCGATACACAGAAGCATGTCGCCAACGATTGAGCGCCTTGCGGAGCAACAAGGAGCAGGTCGGTGAGAATCGTCCATTTGACAAGCGTTCATGTGTGGCGAGACGTTCGCATCTTTGAAAGGATGTGTCGTTCTCTTGCTCGCGACGGACACGAGGTGCACCTGGTTGCGCCGCGAGACCGCGCCGCGGAGACAGAGGAGGCGGACGGCGTTCTCGTTCACTCGGTCGCTCGTCCGAGCGGGCGCTGGGAGCGCGTGCGCGCGACGAGGCGGGAGATCGTCGCGCGGGCCAGGGCGATCAACGCCGATCTCTACCATTTTCACGACCCCGATCTCTTGCGCCTCATGGCGGCATTGCGGGAGCGGTCGGGAAAACCCGTCGTTTATGACGTCCATGAGGACTACCGGGCTCAGATACTCTCCAAGTCGTGGTTGCCGACTGGGAGTCGGCGCCTAGTCGCATGGTGGTTCGGGCGGTTCGAGGATCGCTTTTCGAAGGCCCTGTCCGCGATTGTCGCGGCGACGCCGCACATTGCGCGGCGCTTCGCTGGGCATCCGCGCCTCGCCGCGCATCCGCTTTGCGAGCTCGTGCAGAACTTCCCCGATCTGCGGGAGTTTCCGTCCAGTGATAAGGAGACGTCCGACCACGATCCGGGGCGGTTCATTTTTGTCGGGGAAATCACGGCGATTCGGGGAATCCGCGAGATCCTCGAGGCCGTTGCGCTGGCCGGGAGCGGGACGCGATTGGCGCTCGGAGGCCCGTGGGAGGACCCCGCATTCCGCGACGAGATGCGGCGGCTTGAGGGGTGGAGGCAGGTCGAGGAGCTGGGGTATCTGGAGCGCCCGTCCGTGCGGGAGGAGATGGCGCGTTCGGCGGCGGGCCTGGCGCTTTTCCCGCCGCTCCCCAACCACGTTCACAGCCAGCCGACGAAGCTCTTCGAGTACATGGCGGCCGGCATACCGGTCATAGCTTCGGACTTCCCGCACTGGCGCGAAATCATCGAGGGAGCCGGCTGCGGGCTGCTCGCCGACCCGACCGACCCGAGCGACATCGCGCGGGCCATGCGAGAGGTGCTCGACCGGCCGGAAGAGGCGCGAGAGATGGGTCGGCGGGGGCGGAGGGCGGTCGTCGAGAGATACAACTGGGCGAGCGAATACGTGAAACTGGCGGCTTTGTACCGGCGGATCGCGGTCTGAGGAGGGCGGCGCCCGCGGGCGGAGAGGGGAGGGGGCCGGCAACTGCATCAATACTGTAGGTTCGGGCGGGGCGCCCGCGGGGCGAGAGGGAGAGGTCAAGCCATGACGATTTTCTCTCGCCCTTCCTTGACGTCGCGCGTGGCGTTGCGCGCGTCCACCACGAGTTGCGCCTGCCGGACCAGCCCCTCGTAGTCGACGCAGCGGTGGGCGGTGGCGATCAGGACGGCATCGAACGCGGCGATGGTTTCGGGTCGCCATTCGATGCCCCTGCGACCGGCCAGGTGAGCATGCTCGCGGCTGGGGGGGATAACGGGGATGTAAGGGTCGTAGAAGGCCACCTCCGCCCCCGATCCCAGGAGCAGATCGAAGAGTTCGAGGGAAGGACTCTCGCGCATGTCATCGACGTCGCTCTTGTAAGCGATCCCGAGCAGCAGCACGCGCGAGCCCTTGAGGGGTTTTTCCCGCTCGTTGAGGGCGCCGGTCAGGCGATCGACGACGTACTGGGGCATGGCGGAGTTGATCTCGCCGGCCAGCTCGATGAAGCGGGTGTTGCATTTGTACTCGCGCGCCTTCCACGTCAGGTAGAAGGGGTCGATCGGGATGCAGTGCCCGCCGAGTCCGGGTCCGGGATAGAAGGGCATGAAGCCGAAGGGCTTGGTTTTGGCGGCGTCGATGACTTCCCAGACGTCAATGCCCATTCTCGTGTAAACGATCTTCAGCTCGTTGACGAGCGCGATGTTCACCGCGCGGAAGATGTTCTCGGTGAGTTTGACGGCTTCGGCGACGCGGGTGCTCGTCACGGCAACGACTTGAGGCACGATATCCTTGTAGAGCGCTTGGGCAAGGGCTCGGCTGGCCTCGTCGTCGGCGCCAGCCACCTTGGGTATGGCGGGCGCCGAATGGCTGCCGCCGCGTCCCGGGTCTTCGCGTTCGGGGGAATAGGCGACGAACAGATCCACCCCCGCTTTCCGTCCGTGCTTCTCGAGAATCGGCACGAGCGTTTCCTCCGTCGTGCCGGGATAGGTCGTCGACTCGAGGGCAACCAGGCATCCGGGCTTGACGTAGGGCGCGATGGACTCGGCTGTGGCCGTGACGTAGGAGAGGTCGGGCTCAAGGTGGTGGCTCAAGGGCGTGGGGACGCAGATCAGCACGGCGTCCGCTTCGCCGATGCGGGCGAAATCGCTGGTGGCGTCGAGGCGTCCCGCCCTCACCTCGCGCTCAATGCTCTCGCTCGGAATATGGGCGATGTAGGATCGGCCTTGGCGGAGACTTTGACAATGGGCCTCCACAATGTCGAAGCCGATCGCGCGGTATCCCTTTTGGGCGAATTCCAAGATCAAAGGCAGACCGACGTACCCAAGCCCAACCACGCCGATGCGGGCTTCGTGGTTTTTGAAACGCTGAAGGAGAGGGGCAATATCCATCGCTCGAGCAGCCTCCGGTCAAGGTTTGAGCGGCGTGAGCCGCCTCCGCGGCGGGCGCGGCGGGCGCGGCGGGCGCGTCCTCATCTACAAGCGCCCCTGGGGCGTGTCAACGAAAAAACGTGTTGCCATGGGACACGGCCGATGGTAGGTTCCCGGTGGAAACCCGGGCATCTGCTGGCCGTTGCGCTCTTGGCCAAGAAAGCCAACGGCGCGGCGGGGCCTGTGGGCTCGGTCGTGGCCGCTGTTGGGCGGGACGACGGGAGGAGGAGCGGATGAACGTCCCTCTGCTGGATTTGAAGGCCCAGTTGCGACCCATTGAAACGGAAATCAAGAACGCGATTCTGGAGGTGGTAGCCTCGACCCGCTACATCATGGGCCCCAAGATCGAGGAGTTGGAGAAGAAGATCGCCGAATACACGGGTGCGGCGCACGCCGTGGGCGTGTCTTCGGGCACGGACGCCCTCCTGGTTGCGTTGATGGCGTTGGGGATCGGACCGGGGGATCTTGTCATCACGACGCCGTACTCCTTCTTCGCCACGGCGGGCGTTGTCGCCAGACTCAACGCCACGCCGGTTTTCGTGGATATCAGCCCGGATACGTACAACCTTTGCCCGAAGGCGCTGGAGGTTTGGTTCAGGAACGAACCGGAGCGGGCCGAGAAGGTGAAGGCGATTATTCCGGTCCATCTGTACGGCCAGTGCGCCGACATGGATCCGATACTGGAGGTCGCGGGGAGATACGGCGTTCCCGTCGTCGAGGACGCGGCACAGGCGATCGGGGCGAGATACCCGTCAAAGGACGGCGTGAAGAAGGCCGGTTCGATGGGAAGGATGGGGTGCTTTTCCTTCTTCCCGAGCAAGAACCTGGGCGCCATGGGGGATGGCGGAATGGTCGTTACGAGCGACGGCGAGCTGGCCGGGAAGATCGTTCGGCTTCGCAACCACGGCGCCCAACCCAAATACTACCACGCGATAATCGGCGGCAACTTCCGTCTCGATCCGATGCAAGCCGCGATCCTTTTGGTGAAGCTGCCGCATCTGGAGCAGTGGCACGCCGGGCGGCGGAGGAACGCCGCATACTACGACGAGAACCTGAACGTTGACGGGATCAAGAAGCCGGTGATCGCCTACGATCGGGAGTCTCACATCTACAACCAGTACGTCATTTCCGTGCCGGAAAGGCGCGACGAGCTGAGGAGATTCCTGACGGAGAACCAGATCGGCAACGAAGTCTACTACCCCGTTCCGTTCCACGAGCAGGAGTGTTTCAGATACCTGGGGCGCCGCGTGGGGGATTTCCCCAACAGCGAACGCGCCGCGCGGCACACGGTCGCCCTGCCGATCTATCCGGAGCTCACCGGCGAAATGCAGGACTATGTTATCGCCAAGATAGGGGAATTCTATGGCTAAGCGAGTTTGCGTAGTCGGGGCGGGGCGCTGGGGCAGAAATCACATCAGGACTTTGCACGAGCTGGGATGCCTGGGCGGGATCGTGGAGTCGGACGCGGAGAAACTGGGCGAGTTCTCGAAAGCGTACCCCGATGCGAAAGCGTTCGGCAGTGTGAAGGAATCCGTGCGGGAGGATTTCGACGGGTACACCGTTGCCACTCCGGCGGAGACCCATTTCGAGGTCGCCGCTTTCATCATCCGGAACGGGAAACACGTTTTGGTTGAGAAGCCGATTACGCTGACGGCGGCGGACGCCCGGGAGTTGAAACGCATGGCCGAGAGCAAGGGCGTGAATCTCATGGTGGGACACGTCCTGCTTTTCCATCCGGCCATCTGCAAGATCAAGGAGCTCATTGACGAAGACAAGATCGGCAAGCTCCAGTACCTTTACAGCAATCGGCTGAACCTTGGCACGGTTCGGACCGAAGAGAACATTCTCTGGAGTTTCGCGCCCCACGACATATCCATTTTCCAGTATCTGATCTGCGCCATGCCTTCCGAGATTGTTTCACGGGGCGGCGCGTTTCTCCAGCCGCACATCCACGACTCCACTCTGACGATCCTGAGTTACCCGGACAACATCGTGGGGCACATCTTCGTCAGTTGGCTGCACCCGTTCAAAGAGCACCGCATCGTCGTGATCGGGTCGAAGGGGATGTTGTCGTTCGAGGACTCGAGCGAAAGCAAGGACATTCTCTTCTACAAGAAGGGCATCGACTGGATAGAGGGCGAGCCGGTCAAGCGGGAGGGAGCGACGGAGGTCATCGCCTATGACCGAGAGATGCCGCTGAAGGCGGAATTGAAGTACTTCGTCGATCGCCTCGACGGATCGCCGGTGGAGAAGGCCGACGCGCGCAACGCCGTCGAAGTGCTCGAGATCCTGGAGAGCGCGTCGGCGGATCTGCTTCTGGGAAAAGCGGCGGCGCCGAGTCCCCGGCCGAAAGAGGAGAAGGGCTGCTTTGTCCATGAAACGAGTTACGTGGATGACGGTGTGGAGATCGGCGAGGGGACGAAGATCTGGCACTTCAGCCACGTGCAGTCGGGGAGTCGGATCGGGCGCAAGTGCGTGCTTGGGCAGAACGTGAACATCGGCAACAACGTCCGAATCGGCAACTTCGTCAAGATCCAGAACAACGTTTCCATCTACGAAGGCGTCACTCTGGAGGACTACGTTTTCTGCGGCCCGTCGATGGTCTTCACGAACATCCGCGACCCTCGCTCGAAGTATCCCCAGGTCGGCGCCAAGCACTATCTGAAAACCCTTGTCAAGGAAGGGGCCTCGATGGGCGCCAACTCGACCATCGTGTGCGGCCACACGATCGGTCGCCACGCTTTCATCGCCGCCGGGGCGACGGTGACGAAGGACGTGCCCGACTACGCCTTGATGATGGGCGTGCCGGCTCGCCAGAAGGGGTGGGTGTGCGAGTGCGGCGAGATCCTGCCGTCATTCGAAGACGTTGTGACCTGTCCTCGCTGCAGTTTGAGGTACGCGCTGCGCAACGGCGCTCTGGCCCCGGCCGAGAGGTAAAGGCGGAATGGCACGGCGAAGAAGCGTGAGGGGATGCCGAAAAAGCGGAAAAGCCGAAAGGGTGACCGAAAAGCGGGCGTGGGGCCCGGCGCTCGCCGAACCCGCTTGCTGGGAGGCAAGCGGAGGGGTCCGTCTGATCTGCCGTCTCTGGCTTGGGTCTGGTGGCTCCTCGTCTGCCTCACGCCTTTTGCCCAAGTCCCGGACATGATGTCGGGCAACTTCCTGCCCAAGACTTTCTGGGCGGCCGCGTGTCTCGGTTCCGCGTGCCTTTTCCTTCGGCCGAAGCCGCCCCATCGCGTCGGTCTCACGACGCTGGGCGTGCTCTGGGCGCTCTTGAACGCGTGGGTGCTGCTTTCGCTTTTCTGGGGGCGGCAGCCGCGCGTCGGCTTCGAGCGATGGATCTCACTGTTCTTTCTTCCCACGGTTGCCTATCTGGTTGCGTTGCGCACACGGTTTTGGGAGTCTTCCGTCTTCTGGGACGCCTATTGCGCAATCTATATCGTCATCTGCTCGATCGGGTGCCTGCAGTTCATCCTGCCGATCGAGTTTCTCAAGCCATGGCTTGGGGACCAGGACTTCCTGGGCTGGATATCGAGCGCGGCGCCGCCGTCGGCCCTGTTCGGCAATCGGAACTACGCGGGCCTTTATCTTTGCGTCAGTTTCCCCTTCATCGTCTGGCGGTATTTCCGGTCGGAAGGCAAGCGGATGATTCTGCCGGTTGCCGCTTTCGCTTTGGGGGCGGCCTTCATCCTTTTCACCCGCACGCGAGGCGCGTGGCTGGCGCTGCTGTTCGGGGTCGCGTTCATGCTCGTCTGCGGCGTCTGGCCGCGGGTCCTGAGTCGACGACGGAAGCTGCTGGCGCCCGTGATCGTGTGCGTCGTCGTCTTTGGGGTCGCGGTCGTCCTGCGCCCTTCCGGCCGTGTAACGAGGCCGGGATACGGGGCGATGCCCGTTTACAAGGAAAGCCTGCTGAATTCGGTCAAGACGCTCTTCACGGACGCCAAGAAGAACAAGCGATGGGGAATATGGAAGTTCGCCTTGTCGGCCCGCACGAACCCGGTGATCGGCTGCGGAACGGGGAGTTTGCCGATCGTGGCCACCCCGCATAACGAGGACGGCAAGGTGAACACGCTGAACTACGAAGTGCACTGTGATTTCCTCCAGTACTACGTGGATCTCGGCGCCGTCGGACTGTTGCTGGCTCTGGCTTTTCTGGTACGGCTCCCCCTTCTGGGCGTCAGGCAGCGTGAGAGGACCTTGCTTCTCGTCGCCGGCGCGTCGGGCACCGCCTTTCTCTTCATGGAAGCCTTCACGTTCATCGCCGAGAAAGTCTCCACGTACATCTGGATGCCGGGAGTCGCCGCGATGCTCAACGCGCGATACATCGAACGCCCGCTCGTTTCGGCGTCGGTCAGTCCCGCGGCCCGCCGTTGGACGGCCAGAGGCGCCGCTCTTCTCCTCTATGCGCTCGCGGCGGTGGTCGGGTTCACGATCTGGGGCGATCGGCAATTCCAGGCGGAGGTGAATGCTTTCAAGAACAGTCGGCGGATTCCGCAGTTCGGCCGGCTGGCCAACGACGTCCTCCCCAAAATGCAGTTTGACGCGAACATGGTCCACATCTGGACGCATCAGTTGGCGCCCCTTGCAACGAGATTGAAACAGCCCGACGCCGCCGAGGTTCTCGCCCGCAAGGCGGCGGCGCTCCATCCCAACGACGTTACTTGCCTGGAGATCCTGGCCGCGAGGGTTGCGGAGAGGCAGGAGTGGACGAGGGCCGCCGGGTATCTCGAGCGGCTCATCGGCGTGCGAGGGAAACGGGCGCCCGATCAAGTCTGGCTGAATCTCATCGCGTGTTACCAGAAGGCGGGAGATTCCGAGGGGATGCGGAACGCGCTTGCCAGAGCGCCCGAAAGCGTCCGGACGAAAGCGCTTCGATCGCTCGACGGCGCTCGCGCTCCGACCCCGGGCGGCGACTCCTAAGCGGGGAAGACGAGAATGATAAGGCTCTTCGACGTGACTCTCTGTCTTCTGGCGCTCGTCCTCGTCTTGCCCCTGGCGCTTCTCATCGCCATCCTCATCAAGATCGATTCACCCGGACCGGTTCTCTTCGGACAGGAGCGCGTCGGCAGGGACGGACGGCCGTTTCGCATGCTGAAATTCCGCAAAATGCGAAGCGATCTGCGCGCCCCGGGGCCCAGCATCACGTCTCGATATGACAGCCGTCTCACGGTGGTCGGACGTTGGCTGGAGCGGACGAAGCTCGACGAGCTGCCTCAGCTGATCAACGTGCTGAAAGGCGACATGAGCATCGTCGGCCCGCGGCCCGAGCTGAAGAAGTTCACTGAGGCCCAACAGGAGAAGTGGGAGAAGGTCCTCTCCGTCAAGCCCGGCCTGATCGGCATGAGCCAGATCCTCAACCGCAACGAATCGGAGATGTACCCGGCGGACTGCCGGGATCGGGAGGAATACTACGTCAAGGCGATTCTTCCCGGCAAACTGGATCTTGACGTTTACTACGTCGAGAACATGTCTCTGCTTCTGAATCTGAAGCTTCTCGGGCGCGCTTTTCTCCGCACGCTCTTCGGGGTGGTTACGCGCGATTCCTTCATCTCGGCCTGGAGAAGCGTTTATCTGGTTGGCGCCTACACCCTGATCAGCGTTCTGAGCATGTACTTGGCGTACCATCTCCGGTTCCAGGGCGGAATGCCGTCGACGGATATGCGCGCGTACCGTTTCAGCCTTCCCGCGGTCCTCGCAATCTCGCCTTTTGTTTTCCTCGCGTTTCGCGCGCACCGGAGGATGTTCGGCAGCATCACGCTGGAAGACTTCGCGTCGCTTTTCAAGAGCAGCGTCATGATCTCGTTCCTGGCGATCTTGGCGCTTGTTGCCTTCGATATCCGCGGGATCTCGCGCTTGGTCTACTGCGTGGATTTCTTTGGGCGCTTCCTGGGCCTCGTCTTCCTGGCGTACGTCGAGTTCCAGGTGGGGCAGAAGCACAAGCTCCTCACGAGTCGAGCCATTCGAACCGAAGCCGTTTTCGAATCCCTTGTCGTCGGGTTTCTGTCCCTCCTCTCGACCTTGATCGCTTGCCGCGTGATCTTCCCGCCGGAGGCGTTTTCGAGGGAGATCCGCCAGTCGCAATGGATCATGTTCTCTTTGCTTTTTCTCAACCCCCTGATCTACCTGATCACGTTCCAGGAAGTGCCCGCGCGTTTTCTGTACTTCGTGAAGGTGAAATGCCATCAAGTCGCCATGATCGTCGCGCAGGGCGCCCTCTTTCTGCTTGTCATCTCCCTTCTTTTCGACGTGCGCGCCTATTCGCGCGCGGCGATCGCCCTGAGCCTTTGTCTTTCGGCCGGCGCGATGCTCTCGTTCTTCACGCTTATGTGGGCGCTGCGTTGGCGAAGCATGCCGACGGTTCCAGGCGAGAGGGTCCTCCTGATCGGCCTGACCCCGGATTCCGATCTTTTCATCAGCGCCTTGAAGCGCAGCCACCGCAACTACTCGATCGTGGGCATCATCAGCGGCGAGATCCACGACCGTTTCTACACCGTGTCCAGGATCGAGGTCCTCGGCGGCCTGAACGATCTCAACGACGTCCTGAGCGTCTACCACGTGGATGCCTTTGTTGTCTCCAGAGAGAACCTCGGCGAGAGGGACCTGAGGTGGGTCCGGAGAACGGCGCGGGAGCATGACATCCGCATCCGGTACGTCTCCGGCGTGGATCGCTTCATGCGCGAAGGCGACGAGACAAAGCCGTCGGCGGGGTTCTGAGGCGGGGGCCGCTCGCGCCTTAGGGCTCTCCGGAACTGAATCTCACGACGTCGCCGGCGCTGACGGTTCCGTTTGACGGATCATACGAGCCGGGGTCGCCTTCGGTTCCCGTTCCCACGAGGAAAAGGAGACGGGTCGTCTGCAGACCGTAAGCGTCGTAAAGGGTGCGGAAAGACTCCAGCTGGTTGGACCCCGCGTAGGGTTTGTCCAGGTCGCGGCCACGGTTGGAGGACGCCCATTTCCCGCCCAAGTTCGGCCCCACGCTCTCCAGCGCCCAAGCGTTCCTCGACGAGGAATCCGTCCCGTACTGCCACGCGCAGGCGTAGCGGTCGAGGCGTCCGCCGAGGAAGGGGTCCTCGGGTGGAGTCGTGATGTAGGCGATCGGGGTCGTGAGCGTGGCAGGAGGAAATCCTTCGGGAATGTCGCCCAGGCTCCACAGGGGATCTTCAATGTTGGCGATGTAGTGCACGTAGTCTCCCGTGCTGCGCGCCACGTTCGGGGGATATAGATTGCGATCGATGCGGAAAGCCTCGAGGGCGCCCGCGATCGTGCGCATGTTCGTCTTGGCCGCGCTGACCTTTGCCCGCATTTGCGCCTCGAGGAGATTCGGGATCGCGATCGCCGCCAGAATGGCGATGATAGCGACGACGATAAGCAACTCGATCAGGGTGAAACCTCGGGGCTTCGGCGGGGAAGGCGCGGGCCCCCCCGCTTCTCCGCCGGCCGGCCGACGGGAGGGGCGCGGCCGGGCGTCGCCTGTGACTGAGACGTCCCGATTCCCCTCCATGCTCGCTCCCCCGCCTGCGCTACGGCCGATGATGAAGGCCCGCCTCTTCCCCGGCGGTCAGACTCCTGGAGTATACCACAAAGGGGGCGCGCCCTCCTCCGAAAATCGGCCCCCCTTGGCGTCGCTCTCCCTTGAGCCAACGCCCCGGGCCGCCTTCGTGGGGGGAAAGTCGGGCGCCCGCCCCGTTCTCTGGGGCGCAGCGCCCCCCTCGCCGCCACGAGCCCGCCCGAACGCCTGGATGCTTCTCGCCGGCGGCTTGCGACGTCCTTTCGCGGAAGTGCGCCCGAGCGCCGAGATCCTCGCTTCGCCGGCAGATTGCGACCCCTTCCGCCCAAAGAGATAACCCAACTCCGCGAAGACCTCCTTGCGCTCGGCGACGCGCGCTGAAGGGCCGTGAAAGGGATTGACTCGCCCCCTTGCCCCATTAGAGAATAGGGCGTTCCTCTGGAAGGAACGATGAGCAGGTGAGATTCCCGAGGCGCGAACGTGCAGATCAGCACACGGGTAGAGTCCCTTCCAGCGTCAGGCATCCGCAAGATCTTCGACCAAGTGGTCGTCTTGGAGCGGAAGGGGGAGAAGGTCATTCGCTTCGACGTGGGGCGTCCCGATTTCGAGACCCCTCGCTTCGTGGTGGAGGCCGCTAAGTCGGCTCTTGACAACGGTTTCACGAAGTACGTCGCCAATCGCGGCATCCCGGATCTGTGCGACGCCATCAGCCGGAAGCTCGAGACCCAGAACGGGGTGAGATACGATCCTGGCGCCGAGATCATTGTCACCGTCGGCGCGAGCGAAGCGGTGGCGATCACGATGCTCGGGATCTTGGAGCCGGGGTCCGAAGCGCTTATCCCAACGCCGGCCTGGCCACACTACGAGTGCTGTGCGCGACTTGCCGGGGCCACGCCCGTCTCCGTGCCCCTCGATCTGAGCGACGGCTTCGCCCTCACGTCGGATCTGTTGGAGAGGCGCGTTACGGAGAAGACGCGCCTGCTGGTCGTGGGGAGCCCGGGGAATCCTTCGGGGCGCGTCTACAGCAAAGCGGAGCTGGAAGACATTCTCTCCTTCGCCATCCGCCACGACCTGTACGTTCTGGCCGACGAGATCTATGAATGCTTCATCTATGACGATCCTCCCCCCTGTTTCGCGTCCCTGCCGGGCGCTCGGGAGAGAACCATCCTCGTGAACGGTTTCTCCAAGACTTTCGGCATGACGGGGTGGCGGATCGGCTACCTGGCGGCCCCGGCGGAGCTTGCGGCCCAGTTGAACAAGCCGCATCAGTATATGACGGTGTGCGCAACCTCCTTCGCTCAGATGGGCGCCGTGGCGGCCTACACCCATCCCGAGTCGGCGGCTTTTGTTTCGGGGATCACGCGGGATTTCAAGA
>Ga0315285_10004213_pt1 | contig 14936 bp, 10 predicted proteins | sample YL17G09_36_MG_FD_203698 | JGI IMG/M metagenome (GOLD analysis project Ga0315285, IMG submission 203698) | Sediment microbial communities from Yellowstone Lake, YNP, Wyoming, USA - YL17G09_36 | ecosystem: Environmental > Aquatic > Freshwater > Lake > Sediment | place: USA: Wyoming | collected...
CTCCGCGCAACCAAAATATTTACTCTTAGCCTCACCCGCGTTTGACGACCCCGAAATCGGGCGGGGTTCGTCAGGCGGTCTTGAGGCCCATCCGGGCACACCGGTTTCTTCCTCATTGCCCGTCTTCTATTACTACTGAAGGGAAGCATCCCGGGGGGAGTCGGGGTTACGCTAAAGGGGATCGCCGTTCATGGGAAGTTGAGAGAAGGGATCCAGGACGTATCCGGCAGGCGGGGCGTGGGCCTTGGAAGAGGGTTCCCGTATCAAGTACGGGACAGGCCTTGATTTGACGAGCCACAGCCCGAGGTGTTTCAGGATGGCCTTGATGACCGCCGGGTCTTCGATGAAGCTGATGATCCGGCAGGAAAGCATGCGATCATTGCCTGCGGATGGTGATGTCCAGGACTGTCCCCTGGCCCACCACGGAGGCAATATAAAACTCATCGGAATTCTTCTTGATATTTGGCAGGCCCATCCCGGCACCAAAGCCCATCTGCCGAATTTCCTCCGAAGCTGTGGAGTACCCTTCCTTCATGGCCAATTCGATATCTTCAATGCCGTTGCCCTCGTCCGTCACTTGAATCCGCAGGAGCTCCGGGGTTAACGATAGGGTCAGCGTCCCACGTCTGGCGTACCAGACGACATTCATCTCGGCTTCATAAGCAGCGATCGTTGCCCGGCGGATAGCTTGGGAGGGAACATGCAATTCCTGTAAAATCTTTTTCACCTTGCTGGAGACGACTCCGCCATTGACAAAGTCCCCCCCCGCGATGCCAAAGGATTTCTCAAAGCACGGTTCAGACCCCATAACCCGCAACCGGTCTCCTAGGCTTCCGAGCACCCCGGAAGGCCATGTCGGTAAAGGCGCCCGCAGGCTTCATACATGGGCAGATCGGTGACCAGTATGGGCATCTTTTGGGCCCTTGCCAAAGCGATCGTTTCCCGGTCGGGCTTCTTTCCCCGGACAAAGACCAGAGCCTTGATATTGGCCATTTCGGCTGTCCGCACCACCTGCAGGTTCGTCAGGCCGGTTAACAGCAAAGCCTCTTCTTTGATAAAAGCCAAGACATCACTCATCAGGTCGCATCCACAGGCCATCTTAATCTCCATCTGGGGGTCCTGGGGGGTGATAATCACCTGGGCATCAAGGATCTTTTTGATTTCTTCCAGAGTCATCCCCATCATTCCTCCAGTGACAAGAGAGGGTTCGAATCCGGCTTGGGCTTGAAATTTAGCATACAAAATCCCTAGCTGTCAAACCGGGCCACCCCCCCTGCGGGAGGAAGACAAGCATGGCCCCGAGGGCCAGATTCTACACGGACATCAGATCAGCAAGAGGGGAGAACCTGTAGGGGAAAATTTTCCGGATATTTTTCGGGTAGTGGCTCTCTAAATCTGATACCCAAATCGCAAGGAATGAAAGCTTGGTGCCGAAGGCGGGACTCGAACCCGCATGAGCGTAGCTCGCCACCCCCTCAAGATGGTGTGTCTACCAGATTCCACCACTTCGGCATTTTTTTCACCACCGAGACACAGAGAACACAGAGATTTTTAGAATAAAAACATTCATCCGTGTTCCCGGGTGTGTCCTGATCCGCCCACACCTTCCCGACTCGATTATTTGGCGGCCGGCGGAGGGGCAGGTTGAATCGGTGTACCCTTTTCCACTGGAGTCGGCGGCTGAGCCGGAGCGGTCTTCGCCGGCTTGGTCTCCCGCACCGACGACACGCTTGTGCGGTGGCTGTACATGTAGGCCAACCCGATGGAAGTGACCATGAAAATAATGGCCACGCCGGTGGTGATTTTGGTAAAGAACCCGGCCGGTCCGGCAGAGCCAAAAAGGGTCTGGCTGGAGCCTCCGCCGAAAGCCGCTCCGATGTCCGCCCCTTTTCCGGTCTGGAGCAGAACGATCAGGATTAAAAGAACGCACACCACGATATGGACAATCGCCAGAGCCATGGACATAATGGAATCAGCCTCCCCACAAAATTAAAACTTATATAGCACATTTCTAATGAAAAAGCTACTTGAAAAAGGGCGAAGTTCAAAAGGAAGGTTGAGGTTAAGGCTAAGGTCGAGGTTAACACCATAATTAAATCTTGGGTACCCTTCGCTTTAGCCTTAGCCTCAAGCTTAGCCTTGGTCTTGACCTTAACCTTGACCTCGACCTCAACCTTTTTTGGGGCTTCCTTTTATGATTTGAAGGAAGGACCCGACCTCCAGGCTCGCCCCTCCCACCAGGGCGCCGTCCACGTCCTCCATGGTCATGAGTTCGGCGGTGTTGTCCGGCTTCACGCTCCCGCCGTAGAGAATCCGGATTCCCCGGGCTAGGGACGAAGAAAAAACCTCCCCCAGAAGCTTCCGGATGAAAGCCTGAACCTCCTGGGCCTGCCGGGGGGTGGCGGTCTGCCCGGTGCCGATGGCCCACACCGGCTCGTAGGCGACCCCCACGCTCAGGGGATCCTTTACCGGAAGGCCTTTCAAACCCTCTCGGATCTGTCTTTCCACCACCTGGAAAGTCACTCCGCCCTGCCGTTCCGCCAGGGTCTCCCCGACGCAGACAAGGGGAATCAGCCCGTCCTTCATCAGGGCGGAGGCTTTTTTATTCACCGATTCGTCGGTTTCCTGGAAATATTGCCTCCGTTCGGAATGGCCCACGATGCCCATGCTGCAGCCGGCGTCCTTCAGCATACGGGCCGAAACCTCACCGGTGTAAGCGCCACTCTCCGCCCAGAAAACATCCTGGGAAGCGACCCTAACGGAAGATCCCCGGAGGGCCTGGGCGGCGGAAGCCAGGGCGGTAAAGGGGGGGGCGACTGCCACGTCTACTTTTTTGCCCTGGAAAGCACTCATTTCATCCTTGAGGCGCTGGCAGAAATCCACGGTCTCCGGGATGGTCTTGAACATCTTCCAGTTGCCGGCGATCAGCGGGATTCTAGACATGTCTTTTCCCTCAAAAAAGAATGAACCGCAGAGCACACAGAGTTCGCAGAGAAGGTTGAAAAACAAAAATCAAAAAAAGCGAAAACTTGAAATTCAAATTATGGTTATGGTAACCCTTTGGCTCTTTGAAAAGAGGTAACTGTTTAGCCTTCTGAAAAGATCTCCCAGAAATCCCCCCTGCCCCCCTTTGCAAAGGGGGGTTTGGGGGGGATTTCAGCGATGGGTTTCCCAATTGATATGACCTGGCAAAATTTGGAGATTTTGCAGGTTAAGCGCACGGAAAACCTGGCCCCCTGCTTCTACAGGGGTGACACCCTTATCTTCCAAGCAATTGGATATGTTTTTCAAACGGCTAAATTGATACTGGTTTTTCAAATTTGATTTCCTCCGCGGTCTCTGCGGTCTCTGCGGTTAAAATTTAAGTCTTTAACGCTTCCACGCCGGGGAGCTTCTTGCCCTCGAGCAGCTCCAGGAAGGCGCCGCCGGCCGTGGAGATGTAAGAGATCTTCTCCGCCAGTCCTGATTTGTGCACGGCCGTATCCGTATCGCCTCCCCCTACAATGCTCATCGCTCCGGAGCTCACGATCTGCCGGACCATTCCCATGGTTCCCTTGCTGAAGGGTTCCATTTCAAAAACCCCCATGGGACCGTTCCAGAGAATCGTTTTGGCATCCTTCAGGGCTTCTCCGAAGCGGTTCAACGTCTCCGGGCCGATGTCCAGTCCCATCCAGTCCGCGGGCATCTTCTCCGCCGGCACCACTTTGGTCTGGGCCGAGGGGTCCATTTTATCGGCCACCACGCAGTCGACCGGCAGATAGACCTTCACTCCTTTTTTGTTGGCCGCCTCCAGGATCTCTTTGGCGGTCTTGACCAGATCCTCCTCTACCAGCGATTTGCCCACGTTCATCCCTATGGACTTCAGGAAGGTAAAGGCCATCCCTCCCCCGATGATCAGTTTATCCACCCGGGGAGCCAGGTTCTGCAAAACTTCCAGCTTACCCGAGACCTTGGCCCCCCCGATCACCGCCACCAGGGGCCGGGCCGGCTCTTCCATGACCTTGCCCAGGTAGTGGAGCTCGTCCCGCATGAGGAACCCGGCGGCCTTCTCGCGGAAGAATTGAGTCACCCCCTCCACGGAGGCGTGGGCGCGGTGGGAGACGGCGAAGGCATCGTTCACATACACATCCGCCAGTTTAGCCAGCCCCTGGGCAAAACCCGCTTCATTCTTCTCCTCTTCCTTGTGAAACCGGAGATTTTCCAGGAGGAGGACATCACCGGGTTTCATGGCGGCAACCATTTTTTCCACTTCCGGGCCGATGCAGTCCGGCGCCAGGCTGACCTGCTTTTTCAGAAGCTCCCCCAGTTTCCGGGCCACGGGCGCGAGGCTGAACTCGGGCTCCGGCTTTCCCTTGGGGCGCCCGAGGTGGGAAGCCAGAAGGATCCTGGCATTCTTGGAGAGAGCATAATTTAAAGTGGGAAGGACGGCCCGGATCCGGGTGTCATCGGTGATCTTCCCGCTCTTGTCGATGGGGACGTTGAAATCCACCCGCAGGAAGACCCTTTTGCCGGCGATATCCAGCTGATCGATGCTCTTGAAGGCCATGGCCTCTCCCCCTTTTTCCCCAGGATGAGACGAATGGAAACCATAAACATGATAGAAGTTTTTCTCGGCTAAAGTCAACCCCCCTTCAATTGCGGATTGCAGATTTCGGATTGCGGAATGAATAAATCCTTTCCTCAAATTAAAATCCCAGACTGCCAGGGAGAAGAGACAGCAACCCTCAAATTCGAAATTCCGAGCATCGAAGAAAAAGCTTTCTGTTTTGATCATCCGGTATTTGGAACTTACCTGGTATCTGGGATTTGGTGCTTGCATTCTCGAAATCCGCAATCCACAATCCGCAATCCGCAATTGGGCGGGGGGTGAAAGCTTTTGACAATGGCCGGGGTTAATGATATTTTTAATAACTGAAGGAAGTTAACAAGTTTCCATGAAAGAGGAGAGGGATTCTCGTTCATTCTCGCCTGGAAGAAAGGAGTCAGTCATGGCCATCAAAGTCGGGATCAACGGCTTCGGAAGAATCGGCAGGAGCGTCTTCCGGGCCGCGCAGGAGGGGAAAGAGTTCTCGGCCATCGAGATTGTAGCGATTAACGACTTGACCGATAACGCCACTTTATCCCATTTGCTCAAGTATGATTCCATCATGGGCCGTCTGAAAGCCGAGGTAAAGGTCACCGAAAAAGGTCTGGTGGTTGACGGCCAAACCGTGGTCATCACCGCCCGCAAGGACCCCGCCCAGATTCCCTGGAGGGACCTGGGGGTGGAGTACGTGATCGAGTCCACCGGCCTCTTCACCGACTCCAGCCAGGCCCGGGCCCACCTCGACGCGGGCGCCCGCAAGGTCATCATCACCGCCCCGGCCAAGAACGAGGACAAAACGATCGTCATGGGGGTCAATGAGCACGACTACGACCCCTACCATCACCATATCGTTTCCAATGCCTCCTGTACCACCAACTGCATGGCTCCCATCGCCAAGGTGATCCTGGAGAAATTCGGGATCCGGCGGGGGCTCATGACCACCATCCATTCCTATACCAATGACCAGCGCATCCTGGACTTTCCGCACAGCGACCTGCGGCGGGCCCGGGCCGCAGCCCTGTCCATGATTCCCACCAAGACGGGAGCGGCCCAGGCGGTGGCCCTGGTGATTCCGGAGCTGAAGGGCAAGTTCGACGGGTTGGCCGTGCGGGTGCCCACGCCCAACGTTTCCCTCGTGGATCTGGTGATGGAGCTGGAGCAGGACGCCACGGTCAAGGACGTGAACCAGTCCCTGAAAGACTCGGTCAACCGCTACCTGGGATACACCGATGAACCCCTGGTTTCCATCGACTTCCAGGGAGATCCTCACTCTTCGGTAGTGGACGGCTCTTCGACCAAAGTGATCGGAACCCTGGCCAAGGTGCTGGCCTGGTATGACAACGAATGGGGCTACTCCAACCGGGTGCTGGACCTCATTCTGCACATGGACTCCCAGAAGACCGTTTAGTCTCCGGAGGTTTTTTCATGGCCATCGATCCCCCCTCTTCCGGTTCAGTCCGCCGGGGACCCGATGATTCCCAGGAACTCTTCGATTCCGATGCCCTGCGTATCAACCTGGAAGAGACCGCGGTGGACCAGGTGGCCGTGGCCCCCAAGTACCAAATCCTTCAGGAGACGGTGTCCGGCTACCGGGGGATCCTGAAATCCCTCGATACCCTCCTTTTCGAGCTCAATCACCCCTACAAGAACTGGGAAATCATCCTCCCCGAGCTTCGCGGCTTCGCCCTGAAACACTTCGCCTCCTACTCCCGCCACCCCAAGGGGCCCCTGGCGGTTTCGGCCATGATCGATGTCTTTCTCGACGCCCTCTTGAACTCCCACAAGGCGGACGTGGAGGCCAAGGCCATCGATCACCTGTTCAGCTACCTCGAAAAGATCCTCAACGAACTCAACCCGACAAACCAGGAAAGCCTCCTGCCCGTCCTGCAGGCCTGCTTTCAGCGCCTTTCTTCCATGCCGGAGGAGAAGTTTTTCTTGCTGGCCTCCAGCCATACCCCTTTGAAGCGGATCGGCCAGGTCCTGCTCCGGAAGGTTTCCGACGGCTCCGGCATGAGTGAATTCAACCGCTTGATGACCCAGAGCCTGCGGGCGGCCTATGAATACTGGCTGAAGGAAGAGGACCCGGAAAAATGGTTCACCGGGGAAGGTGCGGAATCCCCCGGACCCGGGGAGAAAAAAGCGGATTTTCTGGAGGGGATTTCTCACCGGCGTCTCCGGGAGCACCTGGCCCATCTGGATCAGCTCTCCTCCCGGGACGGCTCGGGGGAAACGCTGCGGAATCTTCTGGAACTGCCCGGGTACCTGGAGATCGTCCGGGCCTACAAGGAAGTTCCTCACCGCCTGGCCGCCTCCTTCGAGGGCGACGGGGAACCTCTGGCCGGGAACTGGAAGATCCTCTCCCTCTTCAAGATCATGGAGATTCCGGGCCTCAGGGACATCCACGAGGAGATCCTGCGGGAGATCAACCACACCCTGGTGGCCCTGCTCGGGAAGGAATCCCCCGAACGGATGGGAGAGGTCCTGATCAAGACCTTTTCCCTCCTCAAATCAAACGTGGAGAACTATCCCCAGACCGCCCTCCAGTGCATCCAGGCCATCGGGGCCGAGGTCTTCAACCGGGAGTACAGCCCCCTGGTGGAGACCTTCCTGGACCAGGTCCTTCGCTTCGGTTTTCAGTACCCGGGGTATCGGGGGGTGAACGCCAACTGGGAGATCATCAGCAATCCCTGCCACGTTCTCAACGTGCGGGTCTGGCTGGACATCATCTCCCGCAACCCCAAATGGTGCAGCACCCTCCTTTCCGCCCTCATCATCAACCTGAGGCTGGGCGGGACTTGCATCAAGGACACGGATCTCTTCCAGAAAGAAATCACCAAGCTGTTGAACTCCGACACCGAGCCGGTCTATAACCTGGTCAAGCAGCTCACCAAGGCCCTTCCCGTCTATTTCAACGAAATCGGCGCCGAGGGGCAGCTGCGGGACGTGACCACCGACATCGACGAGCTCCGCAACCGCAAGGACATTCTCATCCATTTCCTGCGCAAGCAGAGCCACGTGGAGAGCAGCAATCTCATCGAAGACTTCATCCGGGAGATCTTCCGCTTCTGGGTCCAGAAGGACAAAAGCGGCCTCCGGCAGTTCCTCCCCCCGGAAGTGTTCCAGAACCTGAAGACCGAGGGTCCTTTCATCGACGAGGTGCACGCGATCCTGGGGGAGATCTTTGACCGGAAGGGCCTCCAGAAGGAAGAAGACCTGCTGGGGCTGAGCGACCCGGAGATCGAGGAGATCCTTGCCTCCCTTCCCCGCCTCTCCGAGGGGGAGAAAAAGCGGGTGGATCTGCTGATCGAAATCTACCGGCTGATCAACCAGAAGTATCACCTCGGCTTCCAGGAGATCCGGTACCACCTCCAGCAGGCCTCCCGCTGGGGCTTCGAGGGACTGGACGAGCTCCAGAAGGTCCTGGACCGGAACGACACCCTGGAGTGCCTGGAAGCGATCCTGACCTACCTGGAGGGATTGAAGGAGGTCATCACCTCGGCCGAACGGTTCGAAGCGCGGGAAGACATTTACCGCAAGCGGCACATCGCCGTGGACATTCCCTCCATGTACGGCCGGTACCGGGAGAAAAAGTTCGACGCCCTGGGGTTGACCTTCCGTCTGGAAAACCTGGCCAACATCTACTTTGAAAGGCTCATCGACTCCCTCGACCTTTCCTTCATCACCCGGGCCACCTTTTTTCAGATCATCCGGGTCATCCACTATTTCTTCCGGGCCATGCAGCTGGACGGCATCTCCTCCCACGGGCTGGAAACCCAGCTCCGGCTCCTGGAGAAATCCCTGGACATCAAGCGGTTCGCCTTCACCCAGTACCTGGACATCTTCCGGGGCTTCTCCGAAGCGGTCAAGGACATCCTGTCGGTCTATTACCTCAACGCCCACAAGAACAACCTCTCCAACCTCCTCCGGCAGATGGGACGGGAGAGCATCCAGGCAAAATTCCTCCCCCCCTCCGCCGAAGAGCTGGGCCCCAACGAGTTCATCCACCAGATCAGCGAGCGATTTCTCCGGGACCTGGTCTCCACCACCTTCGGGCTCCAGTATCTGGATAATTTCCTGACCCGCATCCATCAGATCCTCACCGAGCAGAGGGAGACCCTGAGCGAAACGGACCTGGACCTGCTGATGACCTACGACGCCAAGAAGGTCACCTGCTTCATCCATAACCCCAATCCCCTGACCAACGACCTGATCCACCTGGGGGGAAAAGGATACAACCTGGCGGTCCTGGCCTCCGAGGGGACCCGCGTCCCCCCGGGGTTCATCGTCACCACCGAGGTCTTCCGCTGCCAGCGGATCCTCGACCGGTACAAGTATGCCCGGGACCATTTCGAACGGGAGATCCGCGCGGGCATCCAGCAGGTCGAAAAGATGACCGGAAACGAGTTCGGCAGCACCCGGCGCCCCCAGCTCCTGGCGGTGCGCAGCGGGGCCACCATCTCCATGCCGGGAATGATGGCCACCCTCCTCAATGTGGGGATCAACGAGGAGATCGTGGAGAGCATGGCCCGATCGACCGGCGAGGTCTGGTTTGCCTGGGACAACTACCGGCGGTTCCTCCAGTCCTGGGGCATGTCTTTCGGCGTGCCGCGGGAAGCCTTCAGCGAGGTCATGCGCAAGTTCAAGGCCCGCTACCACGTGGATAAGAAGAGGCAGTTCACCGGCGAAGAGATGAAAGAGCTGGCCCTCGCCTACCGCGCCGCGGTGTCCGAGAGGCATATCACCATCTACGAAGACCCCTGGGCCCAGCTTAACGTGGCCATCCAGCAGGTGCTGCGTTCCTGGGACTCCAACAACGCCCGGCAGTACCGACAGATCATGGGCATCTCGGACTACTGGGGAACCGCGGTGATCGTCCAGGCCATGATCTTCGGCAATCTCAGCCTCTACTCGGGCAGCGGCGTCCTCTTCACCGCCCGTCCCTACCGCAAGATCCGGCGGGTCGCCCTCTGGGGAGACTTCACCCCCGGCAACCAGGGGGAAGACATCGTGGGAGGGCTGGTCACCACCTATCCCATCTCGAAGGAACAGCGGGAAACGGCCGGCGGAGAGGGGGACCTTTCCCTGGAGGAAGACTTTCCGGAGATTTACAAGCAGCTCTTCTCCATCTCCAAAACCCTGGTTTATGACCGGAAGTGGAACCCCCAGGAGATCGAGTTTACCTATGAAAACCCCGATGCCACGGGCCTGTACATCCTTCAGACCCGGGACATGGTTTCGGCCAAGCGGGAAAGGTTCGAGGTCTTCTCTCCCTCCGCGGACCTGGAGGAGGCCTTTATCGGCAAAGGCATCGGGGTAAGCGGCGGAGCCCTCTCGGGAAGGATCGTCTTCACTCTGGAAGACATCCTGCGGTTCCGCCGGGACGAACCGGACACCCCGCTGGTCCTGATCCGTTCGGACACGGTTCCCGAGGATGTCCGGGAAATCTCCCTGGCCGAAGGCCTGCTGACCGCCAAGGGGGGGCAGACTTCCCATGCGGCCATCGTGGCCTTCGAGCTGGACCGGACGGCCGTGGTGGGGTGCCACACCATGTCGGTCCTGGAGAATGAGGGGCGCTGTCATATCAACCGCATCAGCCTCCAGCGGGGGGACTGGATCAGCCTGGATGGCCGAAAGGGCCTGGTTTACCTCGGAAAGCACGAGGTCAAAGACGAAGGAGAACCCTATCATAATATTTTGTAATTTTTCCCCTTGGGAGCCGGGAGGTATCCTGTAGATACGGCTCCCGATACCAGGGGGATCGCAAATCCCAAATTCCAAATACCAAATCTCAAACAAGCACCAATTCACGAAACCATTCATTTCGGGGAGGTGCAAAGATGACCAACGATCCACGGCAAGGGAAGGGCCCGGCGCAGGGCGGGGAAGAACTGCCCATGAAACTGGGGATCAACGGCCTCGGGCGAATCGGAAAACTCACCCTCTGGCACCATGTGGCCAGGGGATCCTTTTCCGAACTCGTGGTGAACATCGGCCGGGAGGTGGGCAGAGGGCTGCAGGATGTGGTCGATTATATCGAGCGGGACAGCACCTACGGCCATCTGAACCAGTTTCTCTACGGGCACAGGGGGGGGCGGGTGATCGAGAACCTGAACGAGGAGCACGGGACCCTGGAAGTCAACGGGATTCCGGTGTCCATCCTCCGGAGGGACCGCAACCCCAAAGACCTTCCCTGGCAAAACCTGGGGGTTCGTCTGGTGGTGGACACGACGGGAAAGTTCCTGGACCCCACGGCTCTTCCGGAAGACAAGAAAGGCTCCCTTCAGGGCCACCTGCAGGCCGGGGCGCAGAAGGTGATCGCCTCGGCCCCCTTTAAGATCAAGGACAAGGCCCTCAAGATGCCCGCCGACGCGGTCACGGTGGTGATGGGGATCAATGACGACCATTTCGACCCCCAGAAGCACCGGATGATTTCCGGGGCTTCCTGCACCACCACCTGCCTGGCCTTTATGGTCAAGCCTCTCCTGGATTATTTCGGCGCGGACAAGATCCTCACCGCCTCCATGGTCACGGTGCACGCCGCCACCGGGTCGCAGGAAGTGCTGGACCGGTTGCCCGATGCCAAATCGACGGACTTGCGCAAGAACCGCTCCATCCTGAACAACATCATCCTCACCTCGACCGGAGCGGCCAAGGCCTTGGCCCTGGTCATCCCGGAGATGAAACGCATCGGTTTCATCGCCGAATCCGTGCGGATTCCCACCAGCACCGGATCCCTGATCGTTCTGGTCGTGACCCTGGAGGACGAGAGCCTGCGGAACCCCATCAAACGGGAGCTGATCAATCAGATTTACGCGAAAGCCTCCGAGGGCTATATGAAGGATTATCTCCTTTACAGCGAGCGGCAGAACGTCTCCTCGGACATCATCGGAAACCCGCGGGCGGCGGCCATCATCGAAGGGTCGGAGAACCATACCCGGACCGCCTCCATCTGCATCGACCTGGCTAAAATCCCCCAGCTCAAAGGAGTTGATTTGAAATCCAATGAGGGGAAATGCATGGCCGACATCCCGGTAACCCAGGCGGTCGTCTACGGTTGGTATGACAACGAGCTCGGGAGTTACACGAATTTACTGGGTGATCTGACCGTAAAAATCGCCCAAACCCTTTAGCTGCGCGTCTCTCATCCGCATGGGCCCCCCTTGGAGTCGGCGCCTTCTCAATTCCGAGGGGGGTTTTTCTTCGCCTCCCATTTCCTGATTCGCAGACCCCATCCGTATTCCGAAACGGTGAGCAGGAAAGTTACCCCTACCGGCACCCCGGCGTAGGGGCGGTTCGCGAACCGCCCCTACATTCTGGATTCGTATCAATTTAGGCGTTTGAAAATTAAACCCCATCGCGGGGAAGGATAAATCTGCCAACTCGGTGAAATCAGGGGGCCAGGTTTTCCATACCCTTACCTTGCCAGATATCCAAATTTTGCCGAGTGATAACGATGGGGAAGGCCATCGCTGAAATCCCCCCCCACCCCCCTTTGCAAAGGGGGGCAGGGGGGATTTCTGGGAGATTCTTTCAGAAGGCGAATAGCTGCCCTTTTTCAAAGAGCTAAAGTGTTACCTGGATTCTACTTGCCAATATGCCAGTTTTAGCTTGAGGCTCAACGCCTATATGTAGGGGGCAACCATTCTCCCGCCCCCCATATGTTTGGTCAATCATCCCGGAATATTCTCGGGAAAAATAAAAATCGTAATGATTTAAATGTATTACAATTATTTTTCGGCTGGTTCCAAATTTTTTCTTGACAACCACTATATATAGTGGTTAATAATTTCATGTATACAACATATTTCCCCACGTTGCTTTAACTTCGCTGCATTGCTGGTCTTTAAACCCGACTCGCTCTTTAAAGCATTTTCTCAAAGAAACGTACTTAGCAGATTAAAATTATTTTTAAAAAAATATTCCATATAGAAGGAGGGCGGGAATGGAGGTAGGGAACTCTCAGGTTCGTCAGGGCGGAGCTGAATCATCTGAACCCTCTATAGACACTCTTGGTGAATCCTCGAAAATACACTCTCCCACGAACGGAGGAACGGAAAAGCCCCTTTCTCCCCGGGCCACTTCCGGCGAAACCGGGAAGGTCAATAATGAAACCACGGACATGGCTCTTTTCGTCCGCACCTCCGCCGAGACCCTCTCCGACTGGAACCGGCAGCGGATCGTCGAGGCCCTTATGCGGGAAACCACCATCGACCGGGACACCGCCGAGCGCGTCAGCCGCGAAGTGGAGGAATTCATCATCGCCTCCAAAATCTCCCTGGTCACCGCGCCCCTCATCCGGGAACTGGTGGATACCAAGCTCATCGAGTACGGGCTGGAGGAAGTCCGGAAAATGCACACCCGCCTGGGGGTTCCCCTCTACGATGTGGACCAGCTCATCCTCCATCCCAACCGGGAAAACGCCAACGTCCCCCATGGCCCGGAAGCGACCAACCTGACCCTGGCGGAGCGGATCAAGAAGGAATACGCCCTCCTGAACGTCTTTTCCCAGGAGGTGGGCGACGCCCACATGCGGGGCGATCTTCATCTCCATGACCTGGGATTCATCGACCGCCCGTACTGTTCGGGCCAGTCTTTGGAATACATCAAGAAGTTCGGTCTCAGCCTGCCCAATTCCCTCTCCATGGCCAAGCCCGCCAAGCATCCGGAAGTCCTCCTGGCCCACATGGTCAAATTTGCCGCGGCCCTCCAGAGCAACTTCGCCGGGGCCATCGGGTGGGACTCGGTCAACCTTTTCTTCGCCCCCTACCTCGAGGGGTTAAGCGACCGGGAGGTGAAGCAACTGGCCCAGATGCTCATCTACGAATTCTCCCAGCAGGCCGTGGCCCGGGGCGGGCAGGCCATCTTCACCGATATCAACCTCTACTGGGAGGTCCCCAAGCACTTCGAGGGAGTCATGGCCATCGGGCCCGGCGGGGAGTTCACCGGCAAGACCTACGGGGAATACCTGGAGCAGTCCCAGAGGTTCGTCTGGTCTCTCTTCGATGTCTTCCGGGAGGGCGACGCCGTGGGCCGGCCCTTCTTCTTCCCCAAGCCCCTGGTGCACATCACCGAGAAATTCTTCCAGAGCCCGGGCCATATGGACTTCCTCCACCACATCTGCGACGTGGCCGCCGAAAGGGGCAATACCTACTTCGTCTTCGACCGGGGCAACACGGCCAAGATTTCCGAGTGCTGCCGGCTGAGTTTCAAGCTGGAAAAATCCGACCTGGATGACGCCCATTATCCCTGGCGAATGCGCTACAGCGCCCTCCAGAACGTGACCCTCAACCTTCCCCGGATCGCCTACCAGTGCGGCGGGGACGACACCCGGCTCTTCGCCAAGATCAACGAAGCCTTCAATGTGGCCGTGCGGGCCCACCTGCAGAAGAAGGATTTTCTGGAACGCCTCCTCGCCCTGGGAGACACCGGCCCCCTGGCCCTGCTCACCATGAAGAAGGACGGCCAGCCCTACCTGCGCATGCACCGGGCCACCTTCCTCGTCGGCATGGTCGGCCTGAACGAAATGGTCCAGGTCCACCGGGGAGAACAGCTGCACGAATCGGACGAGGCCCTGAGGTTCGGCCTGAAGGTGATCGCCTACATGAAGCTCCTGGCGGGGAAGGCGAGCCAGAAGTACAACCTGCGCTTTGTGCTGGAACAGACCCCGGCGGAGAGCACCGCCTACCGGTTTGCCAAGCTGGATCTAAGGGACTATTCCCCTTTCTCCGGCAAGGTGGTGAAAGGGGATGTCTCCCGGGGAGAGGTATACTACACCAACTCCACCTATCTCAACGTGGGAACGCTCCTGAACCCCATCGATCGGGTCCGCAAGGAAGGCCTCTTCCATCCCCTGATCGAAGCCGGCTCTCTGACCCATATCTGGCTGGGGGAAAGCCGCCCCTCGAAGGAATCGCTGGCCAATTTCGTGATCAAGGTGTTCCGCCAGTCGCAGAATGACCAGATCGCTTTTTCTCCCGAGTTTACCACCTGCACCACTTGCGGGCGAACCGCCCGCGGCCTGAGCCCGCAGTGTCCCTACTGCGGCTCGACCGAGGTAGAGGGGATCACCCGGATTACCGGTTACTTTACCAAGATCTCCAGCTGGAACAAGGGGAAGCTCGGCGAACTCCGGGACCGGCACCGCAACGGAGAATATTTCACCGCCCCCGCTCCGGCCGGCGCGACGGCCCTGCCGGCTTAAAGACTTTTGAATTGGACACAGATGACACAGATAAACTTAGCGCGGCTGCGCCGCAACCAAAAAAATTTTATTGGACACAGATGAACACAGATAAACACAGAAAAGGATTCATGAAAAACGCTTAACAAAATTTAAAGATTTTACACTACA
>Ga0315285_10004218_pt1 | contig 14931 bp, 7 predicted proteins | sample YL17G09_36_MG_FD_203698 | JGI IMG/M metagenome (GOLD analysis project Ga0315285, IMG submission 203698) | Sediment microbial communities from Yellowstone Lake, YNP, Wyoming, USA - YL17G09_36 | ecosystem: Environmental > Aquatic > Freshwater > Lake > Sediment | place: USA: Wyoming | collected...
TAAGGTTACGCACTCATGTTGAAAATAGTAACCCCACGTACCATCAGGATAGGAACCCTTTTGTGCTTGATGGTATACACAAAGTCCCCCACCCAAATGAGTCACACCAGCAAAACGAATTTGGTCATCTACACCCATATAGTCGTAACCCCAAACAATATCTACCAGTGTGTAGTCTTTCTGCGTAAATCCTTCTGCAAAGTCTACTTCAGCGCTAGGTATCGTATAACCTGTTGACCCCGGTATTCCGTTATGTGCCCCCATATCGGGTAAACTACCTACGTAGAATTGGCCGTTACTACACAACCATACGCCGTACCACTTACTCCCACCCGAAATAGGATAAAAGGAACCATCGACTAATACTGTACGGTGAGTGGCGCACACACCTGTAAGTGTAACAGATTCATCGATAGTTATGATTTTCCCACCGACAGATGCTCGGCCAGGAGTAATCATTATGGTGTTAGCGGCGAATCGACCATTCGTTGTAGCAGGCATGACTGTAAAACCATCGATTACACGGTTAACATAACCGTTATAACTGCTACTACTCCCATAAATTGTCCCATGGTAATGTGGGTCTACGTGGAAAGAAGCAGAGTACGTGTCACCTGGGTTTACAATTTCAGACTCAACGATAGCGTCAATTCGCATACTTCCAGAATTTAGCCTTAATTGCGTAGCAGCCGTAAGTACCATAACAGGAGCCGTGACGTTCAGAGTTGTAGACACTAAGTTTGTAGTCGTAGTTGTAAACGTCGCAGTCGTAGCTGTGAGGACTACGTTAACAAAATCTACAAAAAATGACCCAGGATGTCCCCACAAGTAATAGTTAGAAAGTAACGTTGAAAACCCCGACGTGTAATCACTCGTTAAAACGTCTGCGGGAAGAAGTTCAAATAGAGAGTTAGCTGCAGCTGCTGAGATTCGATAAGAACCGCGTACGTTATGCTCTGAAGTTCGTGGCGCACTATTGATTTCAATTTCAACAGTTACATTTCCACTGCCAGTTGCTGGAGTATGAATCTTCCAACTCGTGTCATATTCAAGATACCCACCCGTTAACGTGACAAGCATCGAGGTGTATGTGCTGACACCATAGTCATTCAGCTGATACCGGGAGATAGTATTGTACGTGACGCTTGAGTCAGCGGGTCTGCCTGACCCTGTTCTCCAAAGAAGTCGGCAAGAGTTTACAGCAGAAGCTTCAGTCACGTACCATGCACTAGTCGCAGACTGTAGCCAATCTCCAGCCAACGTTTCGTTTTGGTCTAATGACGCTTTATCGTTTACGAAGAGCTGAAGGGCCTCAAGAATAGTCTGGAGCGTACCCGCGCTAATCGTGAACCTGTCTACTGACGCACCCGCATGCGCGACATGCCCGGCTACTCCGACGATACCTGCTCCCGTGGACGCCGAAAACAAAGAAGCAACATCAGCAAGGGACCTCTGGTTTACACCAAAGGTTACAGCCGTAGTTGGAAACTCTGACGGAGGCGTCCCCATACACACCGTGCCATCCACGAAAATAAGAGCGTCACCAATTCTTCGGCATATCGGGATAGCGAGAGGGAGTCTTTCCGGGTACGAATTCGCCAAGAAGAACTGACCCGCAGATACCACAGTGTTAATCGCGCCACCATTCGCGGTCGGCGTCGCTTGTCTACGGCCACCAAACGTGGAGGGTGTTGGGTCTACGAGCCACTCATAGTAGATACACAGAGTGTCGCCACTGAGAATGGAATTGGGAATAGCGAAGAATGAGGCAAAAACAGCGGGAGTTATGTAGTGCATTTCCCGCTCGTATACGCCATCAAACGTGTATGTTGACGGCGTAACATCCGCGAAAGTTACTACGCCACTCCCCGTAATGATGTGCGAAAAGCCATCACCAATTGGGTTAAGCGCTGTGTGAACATCAGATACCAGAGTTGTCCCGTCGTTACAAATCTGGATGTTCAACGTTCGGTACGGAGTATCTGTAACAGTCGCGGCGGCTCGCGCAGGAGCTAACACTGCGGGCGCTACTTCAGTCCATATCAAAGACTTTAAATGCCCACCTGCGAATCTCTTCGAGTCCATCTTTATCGTAATGGACCACGGAGCAACGTTTGTGTATGTTACTGAATCATATTTATCCGTAATGGGGCCTGCAATTGGCTGCACTACGATGTCAGCAGATGTGACGAACTTTCCCGTAGTGGGATTCCACGTTACTGTCGGCGGCGTGTCACCCGTAACAGCTCCAATGCTGCTACCACCAGTGATAATCCAGGAGACATCTGAGTCCATGAGGTACTTGAGATTCGAAACCTCAGTACGCAGAGTCTCAGTACGCTGACGCAGGTTCTCGTGTGGTCTATTTAGAACGGCAGCGCGAACACGCTCTCCTGCTATCAAAGGCTTAATAGCTCCTGTGTCAGTCGGCATACCGCTATCATTCGTATCAGAGCCATCACCTATTTCGAAATTTACATCTTGAGTAGCCATGTCTTATTCTCCTTATCCTTTTCAGGAAGAAACAGTCATCCCTAACGTCCACTCGTAGACCACACGCATTGTAGCACCCTTAGTAAATGCAGGGTGCGTTTGACGCGCGTACATACGCCTAAACGGAATAGATTCCCAGGTGGTGTATACTATGTCTGGTTTGTTTTGGTATCCACGAGTAAATAAACCAGCTTCAGTTAACACAACGTCAGTAGCGTCACCCGCTGCTACTTCAGCCGTTATCCTAATTTCATACGCGGCTTTTATTTTTATACGTTCTGTGATTGGAGACAATGACTGCGAGTACCGCGAACTCCACAACTTATCGTCGGTGGCTACAGCCGGTATAGGGCTATCTCCAATGCTCAAAGACCAAATCTGGTTATAAGCGGGATACATTTGAGCTGTTTCTGGAGAACTAACGTCTATCTGAGCTAACAAGTCGAGAACTACGATTCTCCCGACATTAGTCACTTGGTTCTTCTTTACCGAATGAAACGTTCTTTTCCCTGTAATAGTATCGTAGGCACTTACGGACAATACGCCGTAAAGTTTGCTCGCATCGCGGTGTTGTGTCATTTTTTCCTCACAGGTAAGTATACGGGACACCCACAGGGTAGTTCGTATCGATTGAAATGCCAAGAGCTCTCTCGATGAATTCTGTACGGTTGTACGTAGCTTCCAGAGTAAACCGAACGTACCCTGGCTCCAACCCATCCAACATTAAGGGAGTAAATCCTATTGTTGTGTCAGGCGTACCGTCATCCTCGTTAAATAGGACAACAGTTCTAGCCGTAAACGTTACGTCTGCTGCAACGTCCCAAGTGGTCAACGGCGTAACTAACCCGTGCGTTACTGATTCCGGGTCCATGTCTATCGTGTAGTCTATTCCTTCGAGTACATCGATTCCGTCAACCGTTGCGTGGATTGTGCACTGCACAATACGCTCGTCCACTCCTACAGCTAAAGTGAAAGGAGCAGCAGGGGGAGAAGCTAAAGCTTGGGACTCTCCGTCGTATGTTTCGTAACGGAAAAAATCATCCAGGTTATAAGGCTGGTCTATCCGCAATTCACAGTTAGCAAATGTTAAGCCGTCTATCCCTGAAAAATCAAGACCAGGGATTAAGCTTAAGGTGTCATACAACTCTTGAGAGTCTATGAAGACGTCACCCGACTCGATATACGGATAAGTGTAAGACGGTTTAACAATAACAATAATATTCGCGATGTCGTCACGGAACTGCATGGTCAAATCTACACGGTAATCGATATCTACAAAGAACATATGAAACTTCAAATACTGGTCCATAAGGCAAAAGGCTGTTCCATGCCTGTAGATATCAACTGGATTTCCTAATCCATCAGTAGGTGCTAGCACCATACCTGTGTCATCGGCGTCTAGGTACGCGCCAGGGTCATCGACGCATAACGCGTCTTCAGGGTCAATTAAACTGGCATAGAGCTTAGTCGTAGCAAAACGCCTATCAGCCGTTGTGTTTGGCCATAAGATACTCGGTATGAATTTGTCATGCCACCACTCGGGGTCTTCTAAGTAGTCAGTAACTACAAACGCCGTTGTGAGAATTTCGAAAGACTCAAACGTTAACTTATTATAGTTTGAAACATCTTCTAGGTCAGTTCTTAAAGGGATGTTCAATGGAAAAGAGTACGTACGGCTAATCCCTTGAGTGTTCTGAGTTGTAACCGTTTTAACGTAGTCCCAGGACACTACCCACTCGAGTCCACTCTCAGTAACCATGTTAAACTCAGAGTCTAATACGAGAGTGTGTTCGTCTGTTACGCTTTCAATCTTAAACTTTCCTTGGTTAGCCTCGTTAATAGAATTAGTTGTTACGAGCCAACCACCGGTATCAGCTTCTGTAAACGCAGCAGAAGCTGACGTAAATATCTTGTTAGGGGTAGTGAATGTTATGACACCGTCAGAACCTGAAGAAATAACCCCGTTGTTATACGCTGTAAACACCTCACCGTCAGACCGGATTACGGGGTAACCTGCCGCAACGTTTAATGCGGCTTCCACTACGTATAACTTAGGTCCTGAGGTATACAAGTACATGATACCTCGTAGAAAATTCTTATACGTCTCAGACGACGCAGAGAACCTATTGAGCAAATACCCGTAGTTGTTATAGAGAGTAAATCGGTCTACTAGAACTTCAGGAACCCACAGACCTACTTCGCGCACATTGTTACTCGTGAGTTCTGCAATTCGACCACCAGCAGACAAGAAAACTTCTGTTCTGAACTCATATGAGCAAAAAGCAGTAGACGTAGGACTCCAGTAAGGAGCATTTAGATTCTTTATAAAACTCCAATGAACACTAGACTCAGTGATGTTAATAGGCAATGTAACGCCTGAGTCATCAGCGAGTACTAATGAATACCTACTAGAAACGGAATCATCGATTGAAACTATTGTATAAATTCCTGTAGCGTAATGTGTAGATGACGTAATGTTGATTTTTGACCCTACGTCCTGAATAGGGTCTAACACGATACCTGACGAATAATAGGGATAACGAGTAACCCTAAATTTGTGCGATGACCTCGAAAAACTTCCGTTAGTCCCGGATTGATTCACACTATCAACATACGCTAATGGTTGAATAATACCCCTTAAGTAATCAACAGCGTAATCGATATTCTCAGTTACTGCTCGATTATCATTTCGAGAAGCATAAACGCTAACTGACCCTGGAACTAAGTGTTTTACACTTAAATCCGAGGCCCCGTGTGTTGGACCAAAGTTATAAGATGAAATAGGAACAGAATTCGTACAGTCGTAACTCTTACGCGTTACCGCGTAAACTAACGGCAAAGCGTAATCAAGTGGAAACGGTGTGTTGTAGTTTCCGATTACAGCCGCACCATCAAAGTAGTCTATCTCGTATAGTTCATCAGAAGCGTCAAAGTAAATGGCTTTGTAGTGTCTCCACTTAAGGTCAGCTGAAGAAGTAGCAGTTGGCAGGTTACATAGAGTGCTTACTCCTAACAGACTTCCGTCAGGAAGATAACACGTACTCAAGTCTGACCCATGAAGTCTGTCAATTAGGTAGTACCCAACTAACGTAGGATCTGAAGCGGAATAAACCTCAATAATGTCTCCGACATTCGTACTGTCGAAAGTCTTTGAGTCACCAGCCACGGTAAAGGCAACAGGACCAGACACAACAAACTGGCCTACGTTACCCTCTTGAACGAGTACTCCCCGGTACGCCAACAGGTTTAACGTGTCTCCTTTTCGTACAGACGTATCCCGTTCCCAGTTTCCAGTTGGGAAACTGTAATCCATTAAGCTATTTCCTACTCGAATGTTCGAATATCGCCACGCTACGCCAGATAAGGGAACTAGCGTATTTAAGTTTGCGTCTAAAACTTCGTTAAAGATGTCGCGGTTAAAGTAGATGTAACCGTCATCGTCTTTTAAACTGAAGTCAACGTCACGCTCAAACGTAACAGATGGATCGAACACCGAGTTCTGCAATAGGACGAGGGACACAGCCGAACCTGGCATGTCATACTTGTACTTATCATCAAGAACCGTGTCACCTGCGACAAAAGATAACTCGTTCTCCTTGATTAAGAAGAGCTTCCAGTATTCTTTGTTGAACACCGGGGTATCAACGATACCAGTGCTCAACACGCTCCCAAGAAGGTCAAGGTACACTTGCCCTAGGTATTGCTCTGACGCCTTATAGAAAGCTTGAAGGTCTTTGGTGTCTCTAAAAAACCGTTGCCAGAACCCAGACAGCCCGTTGAACAACGACGAGTTATAATCATCTACTTCGAAAGGCTGCGGCATCTCTAGCTCCTTAAGTAAAGCGTGATGAGCTCAGGACGGCTACGGTACACAATGGTTCTGTCCGAAATCCCACTATAGAGATACAGCTCATCCAGAACTTGTCCGAGAGTAAGGGTTGAAGTAGCCGCGATTTCTGTAATGCCTTTACTCTGTAAACCTGCTGGAACCATGATGTCTGGGCCGTTAGTGAGAGAGACACCATTTGTATCCGTTACGCGAATGGATACAATGTCCGACGACGAGAACTCGGCCACCTGTCCATCAGGGAGATTCAACGAGAACGTGATGTTAAAAGGAAAAACAGTACTTATTTGCTCGTAGTTATTACGAAGTTCTGTCATCAGGTCTGACATATCTAAGTAATCGTTAGCGTCGAATTGATTTATAAAGTTAGCAATGGTTGCTTGCATCTCCTCGAATGAGACTGTAGCTGCAACTGTCGGCTTGTACCGAATAGGTATCATTGCCGATACCCATATATTGTGCCGCGCTCGGATTAAGTGATTGGCGGCTAACACGCGGTCTGAAATATTCTTAGCGTAATTATGCACACCCAAAAAGTTACTCAGTGTTCTGTAACGAACACGTAAGTTCTTGTCGTTAAAACTATCAGATACGAGTCCAGTACCCGCGTCGTAGTAGCCAACATTAATCCCGATTACGGCTTCTGCCGACTGACTCTTCTCCGGGTTTAAAACCGTGACCTGGTACTGGGATGTTCCAACAACTGACCCTTGGATGGGCGGAAGATTCGTGCGATTTTGAAACTTAACAGTTCCGCTCGTCGGGTCCAAGAACGGGTCTGAGGTACTTGGATTAGTTATCTCCACGCTTATGACGTCCAAGATAGGATTGCCCGATAAGTAAATCGCCCCAGTAGTGCGCATACGCCTAGAGGTTCCAGCCGTTATTGACGCGTTACCCGCGTCTGAGCTGATAGTAGCTGTCCTCACAAAGTCGTAGGAGGGCAACGCCGCGAAGTTGATGTTATCGAAGGACGGAGACAACCACCCAATCGAATATTCCACAGCGTTAACTAGCTGTTCATCTGATGCCTGCGTAAACGGAGTTGACTCAGACACATGGAGTTCGTCGGCAAAAACTCCTTGAATTTGATAACCGCGCGGAGAACCCGTAATCCCTGAACGAATGTAAAGTACATGTCCTGGTTCTACGCCTAAGTCCGTGAACTTTGTGTTTGTGCCATCGTAAGTCAGCTGTGGGTCGCGAAACACCATAGCCTTTCCGTCTGGCCTCGGGAACAGTCCCCCGATAATCCCTGTCTCTTCTTTTATCGTTTCTGGCATTTCGACATAGGTGTCGTAATGTCCTCCAACATGAAGCTCGATATGCTCAGCCACTTCGAGACGCTTATCTCGAAGCATCTCCGGTTCTCCCATACCTATGGTCAACGTAGTCCAGATATCCGGAAATTCATTCTGTAAGACGGTGTCGATAGACCTGTTGTTTATGAGGTTGCGGACAGTGATTACAGTTTGAGCTCTATCGATGAGTTCTTCTGTCGTCTCGATAGAACTTCCATCAGTACTGCCCTCTGTGTGATTAACGTATGACAGGTACGGTATTCCTGCGGAAGAATCTATTTTATAGAAGCGTCCTGCTGATTGGTTGTATCCGTCTCCTACCTTCGCTGCTTTGAGCGGGATGTCAGCTACGAAGTCAATCAACCGACCTTTGGTATCGTACACGGGACGCATGCTATCGCTCGGGATAACAAGGGAACCCCCGACGATATCCAAGTAGAAAGCTAGTGACGGAGTTCTCCAAAACTTGGTATCGCTCCTAAGAGTAACTGTGGCCCTCTGAGAAAAGTGAATTTGTGCTTGTACCTTAGCCGCAGTCCCTGCGTTCCGAGTCACAAACCAATTCGATAAGATTTCGTCAACCATCTGAGAAACATCCGGAGAGTTAATCGTTCCGGCCAAATCAGATGTTTCTTGTACTTGTTTCAGCGACTGCATAGTGGCTACATGCGCCACTTCACCACGTAAAAAAGCAAAGATGTTCGCGAAAGCCTGAACTGCCAAATCTCGTACAGCGCTTCCAGGCTGAAATGACGCCTCTGGAACAGCTTCAGTGAGGTACTCGACTAAGAAGTTTTCTGCTGCTTTGATGTCTTCGGTAGAAATACTGATACGCATGTTTTACCTATCTGCCAAGTCAACGAGTTTGAGCGTTAACGATTGGTTCAACTTATTCGATATCTCTATCCAGATATTAACAGAAGAAGAAGCAGAGTCGTAGCGCAGAGTAACTAGTTTGGCATACCCTAAGGATTCTTCAGCCGTATAGACACCCTCATTCTCTTGTTCCGCAAGCTGCTCGTTGGTGTCGTCTACAGCCAGAACTACAGCGTCTTCGATGTCAGGGTTGTCCCGGTTGATGTTCACACCGATGAGAGCAGCAAACGACGTTCCGGTCTCTGGATGTAAGTAGTCACTCCCCACAGGAGTCATGAACGTCTTTACCCACCGGTTAACCAGAAATTGAAGTCCCTGAACTTTCAACGCTGCTGTGAACCCAAACGTAAAAACTTTGTTACTGTAAGTCTCACTCGCAGCCGTTGGTTGGAAATGAATATCCATTGTCTACTCTTCCTTTAAGACTTCAGGCAAAGCGGGTGTTACTTTTGCTGATTGTTCGAGTATCCTACCTACTCCTTGTCTCGCCAACTGCAACGAGCTCTCATTGCTGTTTCGAATCGCTGCCTGGTATCTGTACGACGATGAGTCCATCTTCGCTTCTAGATTAGCACGATAAGCCCCTGTAATTACAGATACTGCCGGATTATTGGACATCTGCTTGTTCAGGCTCATCGCGTCTGGACCAATCGCATTTGCAGCTTCCTCTGCCCAGCCTAGGTACGAAGAGTACGATTCGTCGTTCGTCTTCCAAACGTTGTACTTGGAAACAGCCGTCTGTTGTTCCTCTATCAAAGTATAAAGCGCCGTCCATGCCTTCGCGGTCTGTAGATGTGGAGAGATATCAACGATGTCCGACGACATCCCACTGATGTGACTTCGCATCGTAATTCCCGTAAACGAAGAAGAAACAGAACGAACGGCTGTCGAGTGTGTCTGGCTATTGAGGTCAGGATACGCTAGCCGCAACTTAGCAATCAAAGTAGCTAGGGTTGCGTACTGCATGGGAGAGTAGTCCCAATAGTGAAGGTTGCCTTCAGTGCCTAAGGGGTCTCCTCCGGGCAACCACGTCGCCTCAGTCACGTCAAAAGAAGCAGTATCCACATCCAGATAGAGGGACTCCTCGAGGGCAATGGACACACACGTCTCGCTAAGGCCACCCGCAGAGCCGTACAAGTTGTTAGCATCTCCGGTGATGTACAGGTCACCAGACCTACTAATGATGTAATGCACCCCTTCTTTTCTGTTGGGCGGATTCAAGAAATACTGCAAACAAGAAGAAATGCGATTAGCGTTGTACATGCCCCTGGTCGGAATAGTGTCTTTGGGCAACCACGCTTGAATAGCGTACGAGTCTGTTATCTGTTGGAGAAAGTGCATCCTTCCTCCCTGAGCATTCATCGCCCCTAACCACTTGCCTGACGCCTTATACGCGTGCCATGGTTGACCAAAGGAATGAAGCACTATCTGCTTTACTTCTCGAGCCGTGTCTTTGACCCAAGGGTTGTACGCACTCGTTGACGCAAACGTGTAATTTACTTTAGCAAAAGGAGGAAATCCCTCAGCAGACAACAGCCTCTTGCTCATTGTCGGAGACGGGACTTCGTAGGTGCTAGTGTTGTTATGCACCCCTGTTACTTTGTCGTGATGGTCCGAGACATTACGGAGTAAAGAGAGCCAATCGGATTCTTTAGCTTCTTCCGTAGAATAATTTTTATCTGTAGGTGATGACGCTGTTTTCTTCGCGTCAGCGTTCTCTGAGGACTGTTGCGATAGTTTAGCTTTTTGGCTGCTAGACAACCCCATCAGTGACCACCTTTTTGAATACGCTTAAGGTCGTCTATGAACTTTCGCTTCTTATAACTGAGTTGACCTTGAGTCAAATTGTAGCGCCGCATCAGAGGACCATTGGACATCACAGGTTTACCTTTGTATCCAACGATGTCTTCGAACAATGGTTTGTCCGCAGGGGCCAAACCATAGTGGTAAAAGTCTATGATTCCGTCATCGGCGTCAGCGTCGTACGTAGCCCCTTCAGATTCCACAAGTTCACGTCGGTCAAACGCCCTAGAAAAGGTAACGACTCGCTTGGGAGTCCATCCCAGATGGTCAGCTATCTCATCGGTAGTTGGGTCTCTACCAAGCTGGTCACTCAGCGTCGTTTTTCCCACGTTGTACGTGTGGTAAAAAAGCTGCTGGTTCTCAGGAATACGAGCAACGTTCATGTGTGGATAAACACTTCGAGAGAGCTTACGTAAACGGCTTGCTACGTGCGTGCCGATGGTTGCCCCCATATTTGGATTGTACGAGTCTAAGGCGTCTACGGCGAGCAACCTCGCCTTAGAGTTTAACGCTACAGGTGGAACAGCCTGTCCCCACTTGTTGACCTCACTCTGTATCAGCGGCTGAAGCTGGTCTAATAGTTTCTCCAACGTCTGTGGATTGCGTGTGCCCTTCCACTCTTTCCAAAGCTCAATATCCGTTGTCTGTCTAGAAGTAGCACTCATGCAACACCTCACACGCCAAAGCGTTTACCGCGTACAAAGTTTCTGTAGTTTTTAAGAACTTTGTCCCAGTTTCTGCGTGTCTGCGGAATTTGGAACGCGTTGTCTTCAACGACACGGTCTATCCGTTTCCACGCTTCCAGCAACGGAGCTCCCGTGGGGTCGTCAATTACCTCAGTATTCACGCCAGTGATATCCGAAATCGTCATAGGGTCTACTATGTTTCCTGGACCCTGACGTAACCTGAAGATGCGTCCGTAGTACCGAGCACCACCAGCAGAAGCATATGTTTGCCCTACGTGAACCGCATCAGAGGTGTCGTACGCACTTTCTTTATCCGCCCCTGTGATGTCATTGAGCTGTTTACTGTTCTTTAGCTCAACAAATTCCTTCAGGGTTGTTGCGGGACGTGCAACGTAACGCATGGCATCGTCGTAGTTAAAGAACAATTTTTTGTATTCGGGTTTAGGGTCAACGTACATACCCTCTTCCCATACCCACGAATCAAGGGCTTCGGGGGCTATTAGTTCTCCACTCACTTTATAAAGGTCGAGCATCTCTTCCCAGTTAAAGATGGAATACCTATTTTTGTCCTTAGCTGTAGGGTAGAGCAAAGCCCCATAAAATTCGTCAGTTGCGCCTATCGTCTGCATGACGCGTGCAACTTCTTCAATGGGTTCTCTAGGAGCTGCTAGATACCCGTCAGAACTATCCCTCTGGTAGTCGTCAAGGTCTAAATCTTTATCTCGTTGTTTGTACACGTTTAAGAATTCAGGGAAGGACCTTAGGTACCCCAAAGACACCGACGTAGAAATCGTAGGTGCTTCTGCGCTCCATGTGTGTGAAACAGACTGCACATAACCAAAGTTATCGAGCTTAGAGTCCCTAGCGTCAAAAACCACAGCGGGGAATCCCGGAACAATGTAGGGATTAAACGCTAGTTGTAACGAAGCTACGCGAGGCTCATACCGCGCACGGAAGTACTCATACTTAGCGTATAAGTCAAAAATGCCTCCTAGTATTTTGTCAGACTCACCGCTTGAACTTGCCTTATCAGCAAACGCAGCCTCGTCCTCTTTCTTCTGTTGTAGAACCACAGCTTCTATGGCTTGTTTTTCAACTTCTAACGCAGCTTCTGCGGGTGATATCCAATAGTTTCCTGACGTAGCAAACGTTTTTCTCTCTGGAGCCTGGGCAACAGCCTCGAAGTTATCAACAGCTTGCGGGGCATTCGCAACGTTTCCTATCGATATCGTTGTTGCAGCTCCATCCAGAGCGGCTAAACGCTTCCAACTCCCGTATATCTTCTGGCAACGCCTTCTCCAATACTCCATTGGAGTTCCGTCTGTTTTTAAGAAATCTTTTTTCACACCAGACTCAGGTTTACCCGCAAGCTTATACAAGTTCTTTGCTTTAGCTTTACCGTCAGCATACGTATTATTTTCTACCATTTGCTTTAAAGCTTTAGCAGACCCTACACCCTCGGCATAAGCGTAAATCATCAAAATAGTGGGAGTTGGAACAGCTGGAAAATTAGTCTGAGGATCTGTATACGCATCTTCTAGTTTTAGGTCTGCTGCAGTAAACCCCAAACTAGATTTAAAAAAAGCAAAAGAAACAAACGTTTCACACGATGCTGCTATATTGATCTCAGGATTAAAAATGGGGTTACCGTCACCACACACTGCTTTTATATACTCGTCTGTGAGTATACGTTTCTTCTTTAAACTAATAATTGCTCCGTTAAATGTTGGTTGAAGAGTTTGTCCTACGCCCTTAGCCGAAGACTGCTTACTAGCAGTTGTAGCATCTCCCCGAGATTCCGTATTAAATGTAGACAATAGCAAGTATAAAGCCTCTGGGTGTCCGAGCTTTGTTAAGTACTTTAACGTCCACTCTTTGTACTGCGTAAGTAGTAACTTGGTAACAGCCCCACCACCTCCCTTGTAAGCTGAAGCTGTGGGTGTAGCCACATAGTTGCTACCTACCGCTTCACCTTCTACTGGTTGGTGCATGGCCTTGTAATACTTCTCAAGCATCCAAGTCCACGGGGGGACGCCAAAATGATGCGCGAGAGGGCCTCGGTGAAGCTCTTCGGGATAAATCAAAAAGTTCTTTGTATTGGCGCTTGGCGACGTTATGTACGCCTTCATCCACTCTTTAACCACGCGAGGATATCCAGTAGTAACGCAGTCTTTTGTGATTTGCTCTAGGTTACCCGCGTCCTTAGCGGTTAAGAGTTTGCTCATGAACTCTTCGCCCATATACACACGAGTTGGCTGTACCGCGTAATTCTCATTAAAGGTGTACGACTCAATCATACTAGGAAAGATGATGTTGCAACGCGGGGGAACGGCAAAGAAGCACTGGGGCTTAACATAATGCGTGAGTATCGAAGCTTCGGCGTTGCTCTTAGGAACATCCCTAGAAATAAACTCGCCCGAATACAGGCGTGTTTCCTTCTTTAAACTAGCGATAGGGGGCGCAGGGGTTGTGCCAATTTCCATCAGCATTACCCCGAGTATCTTCTGAAGTAATTCCCAAGCGGTTCCCGCGTGACCAACGCTTACACCTATCTGGTCAGCCACAGCCTTAATAACCGTAGTGCCAGTCATCGCCTCTAACAGAGGAAATACGCCTGTGTCCATGTTGGACTCAGACCCATCGTCAAACCCGTAGAGAGCTGTCCACCTGCGCTTGAAGTCTGTTTTACGTAGCCAACGACCAAAGAAGTTTCGGCCGGGAACCGAGCAGGACGACCGAGGCATCGTCCCATTCGTTGTCGCATTTGGGTCCGTGGGTGACTCGTCTACAGCACCATCGAGCGCTTTGAATATGTTCCAGATAAACTCGGAAGGACTCTTAATCAGATTAAGAGGGTTAGCCATAACGTCGGAACCAGCACTCGGAGCTTGAGTAGGAACAAGACCGTGCAAAAACAAGTCTAAAGGATAACTAACAATCGTAGTAGTTACCGTTTCACTCGACGTGCCCGTTACTTGAGTGTTAGCCTCAACGATGTCGTCAACAGAAGACATGTAGTAGAACTTCAGTTGTTCGAATATCTGAAGCGTAGAACGCATACTAAAGTTGATCGAGCGCCCCAACGACGTATTGGTGTAACCCCACTCGGTTATCTCGTACTCACCCATGAACCGGAACTGCGGACTGGATGGGTCATAAAACTCGTCTAAGAAGAATATCTCCACCAAGATTCGGTCTTCGAATCCCAAACGCTGCAGCATCACATGTGGCGGAAGAGTGATTTGTGCAGTTGGTATCTGCCATACTCCAAACTGAACGCTCACAGAATTTACGGGGATTTCTAAGCCATCGATGTACACCAACCAAACCGACGTATGCGGCATGTTGGTTGTGAACTTCTCAGTAGTAGCCGAAAGGGCATCTTGCTTTTTTTTTGGCATAGAGAATCCTCGAAGACTCTGTTAACCGCGCATTTCAATAATGGCAGACATGATTACGATGGCACAACGGGCTGCTACACGCAACACAGCATTCGAAGACTTCAAAGAGGCAACAATTAAATCTACGTAATGGGACTTGATACCGAAGTTAACGAACGACCTTGCTACGTTTTCATACAGCATGTCGTACCTGAGTAGCTCGTTATCCACGGGTATGCTATTGCGTTTTTCGCAGATGAGTACCTCTAGCATCTTTTGTTGGTTCACGAGGTCCACAAAGATGGCTGCTAGATTACTGTGTAAAGTGCGAAGAATGGCTTCACGCGTTTGTACTGCCCGCAGAGGAGAAGACACCACGTGGTCTAGTGTCCTATTTCGTAGGAGCTCCGCGTTAGGAACGCGCGTAAAGGGAGCCGCCATGACCACCTCTAACGGAATCATGGGACCGCGATGGCATCGGCGATATTGGGGCTCTGGGAGTCGTCCCGCTGTCTCAAATTCCCATACGTACGTCATCCCCACAC
>Ga0315285_10004221_pt1 | contig 14922 bp, 7 predicted proteins | sample YL17G09_36_MG_FD_203698 | JGI IMG/M metagenome (GOLD analysis project Ga0315285, IMG submission 203698) | Sediment microbial communities from Yellowstone Lake, YNP, Wyoming, USA - YL17G09_36 | ecosystem: Environmental > Aquatic > Freshwater > Lake > Sediment | place: USA: Wyoming | collected...
TGACAACAACTTGTGTAATCCGGTCTATATCGATAGTTAATTCAGGGACATCTATTCCCATTTCTGCATTAATTTTTATTCTTTTTAAATCTGCGGAGGCTTGCATGGTTTCAGCGATTTCTTTTACCATTTTTGTAACATCTGTTTTTTCAGTAATAAACCTCATCGTCCCAGATTCCAGCCGTGAAATATCAAGAATATCTTGGATGAGACGATCCAGACGATTTGAATTCCGTAAGATGATCTCCAAGGAATGTTTTTGTTCCTCATTGATTGTTCCAAGATTTCCTTTTAACATCATTTGAATGTATCCTTTGATCGCTGACATCGGTGTACGTAGTTCGTGAGATGTGATATTCAAAAAAGCTGATTTTATTTGACTCAGCCGTCCTAGTTTCTTAGTGGTTTCATCCAAATCCTCCATGATGTTAATAGTCGCGATCTCACTTTCTTTCAATTCAACAATTTTTATATCGAGTTCTTTTGTTCGTCCTTCAATTTTTTTCTCAAGATTTTTTTGCGCATCTAATAATTCCTTGCGCGCAACATTTAAATATTGTCTCATTACATCAAATGACTGACTCAATTCGCCCATTTCATCTTTTCTTTTAATATCCACTGTGATATTAGTATTACCCATACTGATTTCTTTAGTGGTCTTGTTCAGTTTCTTAATATCTTTAATAAGTGTCAGAGAGAATAATCCAATGATACTTGCAGCTATAAGTATCGCCACCCCGAGGATCACATAAATCGTATTACCAATAAAATTCTGTTTTTCGATCACTTTCGTACTTGAAATATCAAATCCAATGATCGCTACCACAGTACCACTCGAAGTTTTTACTGGAGCATACCCTGAAAGAAAAGTCCCCCACTGGTCCGTGGAAAAATCTATTTCTGCGATAGGATGATCAAAACCTTGCAAGAGTACCGGGGTGGCGTTATAGATTTCGCCGATTGCAGCCCCGGGATCTTCAGGATTACCATAATCTGCATCGACAATAAATTGAATTTGATTCCCAACTTTTCTCATTGTATAGACATATTTTATATTCGGATGAGAATCTCGTATGTTCTTTAACTGGTTGCGGATAGCTAGAAACTGAGTGGTATTTTCATCACCCGGTTGTAACGCAGCAAGCATGTCACCATTGAACTGTGTTGCAGTTGCCGACGCCAGTGCCATCAGTTCATCTCGCATTACCTCTTTCAACGCACTTTTTGCTTCAGTGTATGTATATGTGAAGGTCAAACCAGAAATGACTAATATTAAAACAATAAAACTTAGAATAAACTTTGTTTGTAAGCTATGTATCATTTTGACTATATTACCACCACATTCGTGAGTATTTTTTCTCTAAAGTGTGAAGAATGAACTCCTACATTTCTCTTTTCAATTTTTCCTCCAATTCCGCCATTCTATTTTTCAATTCAACCATTTTCATTTCTCTACCTACTGTTAATTTTTTGTATTTTTCAAGTTCATCAATTTTTTGTTGTAGTTCACTTGTTCTTTTTAAAACTGTTTTTTCTAGCTCACCCTGTGATTCTATTAATTGTTTTCTTGATTGTTTCAAATCAAAAACCATCTTGTTGAAAGAGGAGGCAAGCTGTCCTATCTCATCATTTGATGTAACATCCGCTTGTATAGCGAAATTCCCTTTAGATAGTTCTTCAGCTGCTTTTGTTAATTTTTTCAGAGGTTTAATCTTTCTATCAAGTATAACGAAACCTATAACGAAAGATAGAAGAGTGACCAATATACCAAATGGTAAAATGCGCCCATAAATCATATTTTGTGTCGAATCAGCTACCTCTTGATGTAAATCATCAATCACTTTTAACAAAGATTCTTTCTCGATTATAGTACAAAGACTGAAACCTGCATTTTTTAAAGGAGCATACGCAACATAATGTTCTTCATTACCCATAGCCATATACATAAAACCAGTAGAACCTTCTCTCATTTTTTCTACAACGTAGGAGAACTCTCCTGAGATGTTATTGAGATTAACTCTAGATTCATTTTGTTCTAGTGTTCTGCCCAGAATTTCTTCATATACATGTTCTGGTAATGCGATAGAATATCCCTGCCCGTCGATAAGGAAAGAGTGAGAAAGTTCTATCGGATTATATTCTTCAATATTTTTGACGATTCCACCCAAAGCAACATCAATGCCGATTACACCCGCAAATCCTCTTTGTTTAGTGTAAATTGGTGCTATAGCAGTAATCATAAGACCCTGACCAGCAGGATCATCATACAATATCGACCATGTAACATTTCGTTCTGGATCATTCTTAGGTGTGGCAGGTGTAAAAAATATCTCTTTAGTGGAATTAGTATCCGGAGGTAGTATATTACCTAAACCTATATTCGGATAGTATCTTGCTTCCCCTTGAAGACCTAACATCCATATAGCGACTGCGTCTGGGTTGTTTTCAAGAATTTTTGGAAATACGTAATCTAAATACGCATTCAACTCCATTTCTTCTCGTACATCGTCTATATTGACATAATTCGGTATAAAGACCGAAGACACATCATCCATTCCATTTAGATGCTGACCTCCAGCACCCATAAGGATATGGTCGTCAAACTTCCAGTAAGTACCTCTTGCAAAAGTCTCAGGATTTTCGAATATGTTCTGAGCATATGCTGCTACAGTACCTGCATCGAGACGCACATTATCTAGAATCATATCATTATGCTCAGCTGAAGTTATTGTAAGTTGTGTTAGTAATTTCTCCGCCTGGCTTCGCAGAGCTTCGCTGGTTATTTGTTCAGCATTCTTTCCTCCGATAACAATTGAATCAATGGCCAGATATGCTGTTACACTTATTGATAATACAATTAGAGTCAATAAAAAAATGAGAAGGTATGTTTTAATACTTTTTTTAATTTGCAAGTTTATTCTCCTATTTTATTTCATTCCATCAAATTTTCTTTTAAACTTCTGGTCGAAGGACGTTAACTTCTTTCAATTTTTCTTCTAATTTTTTTATCTGTTCTTTTAAATCCATCATTTTAAACTCTCGATTGACGGTTAATTTCTTGTATCTCTCAAGTTCCTCGATTTTTTCTTTTAAATTTTTTTCTGCTTTCTTACGTTCGGTGATATCTTTTGTTATAGCTACGAATGATAGTGGATTGCCAGAGGCATCTCTGATTAGGCACGCTGAAAGTTCTGCTGGAAACTCCTGACCATCCTTCGTTAGTAGGGTGTATTCTAAATTCTTTACCGATTCCGACTCAAGGGTTTTCTTTAAACTTTCTTTTGCCCTTTCGAGGTCTTTCGGTGAAAATAATTCTAAGGCATTTTTACCGATTAATTCCTTTTTATTAAAGCCATGCATCATTGATGTTGCTTGGTTACATTCGATAATGTTTCCATTTAAATCAGTGACGGTGATTGCGTCAGGAGATGAATCAAGTATTCGCCTTAGTTTTTCTTCACTTTCAATGACTTCTTTTTCTGCCTTCTTACGTTCGGTGATATCGGTGACCGTCCCAATCCATCTGATGGGATGCCCGTCCGGCGTCCTTGCTACGGCGCCCCGTGCTGTCCACCACCGGCAGGTCCCATCTTTCGTTCGAACACGATATTCGATAGCATAGGGCATGCGTCCGTCCAGATGCGCCTGAACTGCAGCCGCCACGCGCTTCTTGTCCTCCGGATGAACCAAGTCCGTCCAAGCGTCAAATGTTCTCGGGAACTCGCCTGGACCATAACCGAGCATCTCGTCAATTTTTCCAAACCACTGAACGCTGTGTTGCATGTCCCATTCGTACACCGCATCGTTTGAGGTCTCGGCGGCAATGCGAAAGCGTTCTTCTGTCTCGCGCAGTCTCTCCTCCACTCGCTTGCGCTCGGTGATGTCTCTGGCTACGTGCACTACGGCGCGAACTTCTCCGTTCTTATCAAGTATAGGCGATAAGCCAACTAAAATGGGTATACCTATATGGGGGTCGTTTATCTCAAAGTTGCAAGGTTTCTTGGTGCGCAATACCTCCTCGAAAGGACAGTTAGGATGGTGACACTCCAAATCATGTACCAATCTGTAGCATTTTTCTCCGGCAGGATTCTTTCCTTTGCTCCTGCAGAAATCTTCAAATGCCTGGTTCCATCTAATTATATTTGCCTCTTTATCAATAATAAAAACCAAATCTCGTATCGAGGAGAAAGTATCATTCCATTCTTGAGTCATCTTCTTTTGTTCTTCCTCCGCTAGCTTGCGCTCGATGATATCACGAGATATTGAAAGGATTGCGTGTTTCCCTGATTCATCCTTCACAAGTTTCGCTGTGGCTTCATAGATATGATACACACCTGATTTATCCCTTAGACGATATTCAAAACGAGAGCTCGTTCCTGGTTTATACAATCCAATGACTAATTGTTTTAACATAGAGGTAATACTTATCTTATCTTCAGGATGCAGTAAGAAGAAACTATCTTGTCCAACCAGTTCATCAGGAGTATAACCTAACGATTTAATCGAGGGACTCACATAACGAAAAGTTTTATCAAAATTAGTGATAATTATTAGATCATTTGTATTTTCTGCAATCAACCGATACTTTTCTTGGCTCTCTATCAACGCTTCTTCTGCCTTCTTCGTTGCAGTAATGTCTCTTGCAATTAATTGGATAGTTTTCTTCCCGTCAGGATGGATGATGGGGACATAAATATTTTGAAAATATCGTCCTGCTCTTTCGTCCTCGGATTCTTGATTTTTCATTTCTTCAAATGCCTTTCTGGCGATTTTTGCGCGTTCTTCAGCTATTTCTCTTGGAAATATATTAAAAACATTTTTACCAATTAACTTATCAGATGGAACCCCTATACTTTTTACCATCATTGGGTTCATAGCTAGGAAATTCCCTTTTTCATCAGTTTCAATGATTAAATCAGGAGACGAATCGAATAATCTTCTATATTTTTCTTCGGATTCTTTGATTGATTGTTCTACTTTCTTACGTTCAGTAATATCGCGGGCTATCCCTTGAATAACATAAGGTTTTCCATTGCGATACACCATTTCTGCTGTTGTTTCTATATCAACGAAAGTACCATTTTTAGCCTTCAATCTATATTCCGTCGGTTCTTTTTGACGGCCATGTTTTTTAATCTCGTTCAGCGCTTTCATTGCTTTCCATATTTGCCCGCCATCAAGTAATGAAGAAAAATTGAGAGAACCTAATTCTTCCTTTTTGTAACCCAATAGTTTTAATGCCGTAGGATTCGCATCAATGAAATTCCCTTTGAGATCATGGAGATATATTAATTCAAATGAACTATTAAATAACGCTCGATATCGTTCCTCGTTTTCCTTTGGAGTCGCTGTGCTTTTTTCATATTCAGTGATAGAACCAAATGCGTCTTCATCCGTTGTATTCATTGTTACAGAATCTTCAGCTAAACCAACACTTTCCTCGGACATATTTTCCAAGAACATCTCATCATTTAAATCTGTGTTTTCCTTATCGCAAATTGACTGAATGGGGAGCGTAAACAGAAATGTACTGCCTGTACCTTCTGTGCTCTCGAACCATATATTTCCACCGTGTAACCGTACAATGCCTTTGGAGAGAGCAAGACTAAGACCTGCTCCACCAAACTTTCTATCATCACCAGAATCAGCCTGATAAAACGTATTAAAAATCATTCCCTGTTTGTCCTTTGGTATTCCTTGTCCGAAATCCTGCACCTCAAACAAAACATCTTCCTTTTCTTTTCTTGCTTTGATATGTATCATTGAACCATCTGGCGAGAACTTTATGGCGTTGTCTACAAGATTTATCAAAACTTGCTTTATCCGCTCACCATCAATCATCAAATCTGGAAGATCTTTTTCTAAATTGACCTTAATCGTCATCTCTTTTTTATTCGCAAATGGTTCCATCGTTTTGGTTATTTCTTCCACGAGTGCTCTTGGATTTACTTTACGTGGGATGAATTTCATACTCCCTGACTCCAAACTCGAAGCATCAAGAATATTCTGGATCACCTGATCAAGACGGTTTGTGTTACGCAAGATTACATCAAGACTTTTCCTCTGTTCTTCATTAATTTCACCTAGAGTCTTTTTCATCAGCATCTGTGCATATCCTTTTATGGACGTCATTGGAGTGCGTAATTCGTGGGACGTGGTTTTGAGAAAAGTTTTCTTGGTTTCATTTAGTTTTTCCAATTTTACATTCTGTAACCAAAGATTTTTATTTAATTCATCATAAATTTTATTAATTTCGGTAACATCCTTTTGTACAGATGTGGAGTACAGAATCGCTCCATCAGCACCTCTTACAGAACTTGCACTGAGTAGCACTATCCGTTTCTCCCCCTGTTTTGTGGCAATAACCATTTCTTCGTTATCTATCTCGCCGGTTTCTTTCCATTTGGAGAGCAGGGTCTTCATCTTTTCATGAGATTCAGGAGCATAAATGACATTGGGATGTTTTCCTATTAATTCCTCTTTTTTATATCCTAAATTCGTAAGCGCTGTTTTGTTTATTTCAAGAATTGTTTCTTCAGGTGAAACCATGTACCCATATATCGGCGCGTTTTCAAAGAAATTTTTAAAGCATTCATGGTCAAGGTTTTGATCAGAGGTATTATTTTGAGCAGGATACGTAGAGGAGCTATTGTTAGAGGATTCTTTTGTTATAGAAAAAAGCCTCCCCTGTTTTTCTTCTTCTTTTAATGCTTGAACAATTTCATAGTTATTCTTCATAAAAACCTCTCTAATATTTTAAAGGGTTGTCTCCTAAAATTGTTGCATCCGCTTTAACGGCATAAAATGGTATCATTTCGTAACCCCTCATTTTCTTTTTCCCACCACAATTCAATTACATAAACATTACAATATAATGCTTCTTTCTTATTTAACTTTAATGGAAGAATCAAAAAGTAAAAACAAAAAAATCATCAGATGATCCTTGTCTGATATACGGCCAACAAGTTGGATCAGGACGATATTTGGAGGAAGCAGTAATGTCTGTGCTGGATCATAAAAACGATATTTTCAATCCATCCTTTTCACCTTAGAGATGATTCGATAAGGAGTCAAAAAAAAGTTAACTATTAGGCAAAAATAAAATATATCAACTCGTTCCCGAAGAATAGGTTTATTTTCAATATGTAAAAAAATAGGGTTATAGTAGTGTGGAAATGAAATCGTGTAACAATTTGTAATAAATTTTTATTAAAAGTAAAAAACGTTGCAAAACGAAACATTTAAGATAAGCTATTATATCATTGTTTTATATTTTTTAGACGGAAAAAAAATGAAAAACACAAATTCAAGAAAACTAGGTCTCGAGGTAATCAAGGAAGTACCTTGGGGGACACATCTCTGTTTTTTTTACGATTCTATCAATGACTACTTTGATATTCTAAAACCTTATATAAAAGCGGGTTTAGAAAACAATGAATTTTGCTCGTGGATTATTCCTAAAAACCTCGAGACGGAAAAGGCATTAGAGATTTTACAAACAGCGATACCTAATCTTGATTGTTATCAACGAAAGAGACAAATCGAGATTCTTCAGTATTCTGAATGTTATTTAAATAAAGGAAGATTCGATGGGGATGCAGTTATTACGAATTGGGGAAACAAACTTGACAAAGCTCTATCTGCAGGATTTGATGGATTACGAGTAGAAGGTGACGTTTCATGGGTTGGAACGAATCGGTGGAGACTCTTTAAGGATTATGAAAGTGAGATTGGAAATGTAATTTTCAATAAAAAGATTTTAGTTATCTGTTCATACCCTCTTAAAAAAATTGGAGCAAGCAAAATTATTGACATTATAGAAAATCATCAATTTGCTCTAATCAGGCGTAATGAGAAATGGATATTTGCAAAGAGTTTTGTAGATATGATGGATAAGTTACTCGAAATCCAAAATCACATTAGACGAGAAAATATTGAATTAATAAAACAGGACACGTTAAAGACTACCTTTTTTAACATATCATCCCATGAGATAAAAACACCTTTAACTTCAATTAAAGGCTATACTCAAATGTTGATAAAAGAACAATTCGGTACAATTAATGAGCAACAAAAGGAGGTTCTCGAGGTCCTGAAACGAAATACTGATCATTTGAACCACTTAATTAATAATTATCTTAGTTTAGTGCAACTGCAAGCAGGCACAATGAAATTCGTGGTAGAGAAGATTCCTATAAAGAGCCTAATCGAAAATACTATGGATATTATGTATCCGTTGGCAAAATTTAAAAAAATTAGAATGGATGTCCAATTGGCAGACGGATTACCATCACCTAGTATTGATGTTAATAAGATAAAACAAGTTCTGATAAATATCATCGGTAACGCCATTAAATTTTCACCTGAGGGGACATCAATCAATATTAATGTAAAGAAAAAAAACGAATACATCCTGTTTGAAATTCAGGATTTCGGACTGGGTATACCAAAGAAAGAGCATGAAAAAATCTTTGACATGTTTTTCCGATCTGAATCAATTCGGAATAAAAATATAAAGGGAACTGGACTGGGGCTTCCCCTCTCAAAGGCTATCGTTGAAGCGCATGGGGGACGAATATGGGTTGATAGCAAAATAGACAAAGGAAGCAAGTTTAGTTTTACACTGCCTATTAAACCTAAGAAAGCACTTAAGATAAATTTCATAAAGAGCCTACTTTAGTAATCGAACTTTTTAGATGCGACCTGAACTTTGTTTGGTCGTTTGTCCCATGTTCAAGTTACTTATCGCGCAGGTAGTTTCTTCTTATTCATTGATCATAAAAACGATATTTTCAATCCATCTCTTTCACCTTAGAGATGGTATCTGGTATCAATCAGATATTGATAGTGGTATTTGCGAGATTTAGGTATTACTCGGACAAGCCCAAAGCCTACTAATAAAAGATAATAAAAACACAAAATCAATATTCTGAGCGGAAGAAAAAACCGTTCTACTATTCCAACATAGTACGGAGTCTGTTCAACAAATCATCCACATCAAAAGGTTTGGTGATATAATCTATAACTTTCAAATCATTTAAAATCTGTTTTCCATGCTCTTTAAAATTTGCAACAGTAAAAAACGCAATCTTGATATCCTTCAAACCGGGATCCTTATCTGCTCTGATTGTTTCACATACTTCCCTTCCGCTCATCTCAGGCATAAACATATCAAGCAAAATAAGATCAGGTCTCTCGCCACTTTTCAAGCTCCGTAATTTATCCAGAGCTTCTTTCCCATTAAAAGCGATAATGGTAGTATACCCTTCAGATTTCAGAAGTTTTTCAACCATCTCAACCGTATCCCGTGTATCATCGACAATCATAATTGTTTTTACCATTTTTCATCACCCAGCACTCTATCCATAAGCATTGAAATGTCGTTTATGGTTTGTTTATCAAGATATTCTATTTTTCCAATAAAAAAACCCTGAGCCCCATTTGATTTAATCAAGGAAGCAGTATCTTGGATGAAGAGAGGCATCTCAAATTTTTCAATATTCTTTACAGCAGAAACGTTATCCACAATAACGCATTTTATATCTTTTTCCTTAAGTATCCTATCCAATGAGCCTTTGATGTCACTAGGATTATTTTTTACTGTAACACAGTTTTTGGCGTTGCATTCTCCACCTGATGCATCTAAAAATTGAAAACCAGACGTGTCTATTCCATACAAATCGAAAACATCAACCATCTTTTCGTACGGTTCTTCCAGCGTTAAATAACAGATACCCCGTATATTTTTAACAAGATCTACTAACTTGCTTTCATATTTATCCTTGGACGTGATTAAAAATGCTTGGCCAAAATCTGAAAGACTTTTGATAAGCGTTTTCAGTTTGTATAGTCCAATCACGAGGAAGAAAATGAAGATAATGGTGAATAACTCAGGGGCAATTGTCTGAGGTAAAATTAAAAATAATTCAAATATCTTAAACGTTTCTAACAAGACAAACGCTACCATGCCTATTAAAAGAAAACCAAAGCCTTGTCGTATCGCAGATTTGGTCCTTTTCATTATGGCAAATATTATTCCAATGGTAAAGAGACCAAAACAAAATCCGATTATGCTTAATAACCCGGATGCTGTAAGCAAATCCATGCTCATTGTCTACCAGCGGTTTTTATGAATTTTTGGAGATCTTTCACAGAAACAGTGAGAACCTCGCTGGTAGCAGGTTTGCGATCCAACATTTTTCTAACGCTATCTCGAACAGCTTCAGATCTATTTGGATAGGTGCCCTGTTTTATCAAAACATCAATTCTATCCAACATATTTTTTGTCAATCTTATTTGAAGTGTTTCCATTTTTTATCACGTCCATTTCCCTTTTTCGATTTTATTTTTGTGCTGCTTAAAACATTACAACACAATTACGTATAAGCTTGCATGTTTTATAAAATTATCCCTTTCAAAAATCCGGGTTTTTTCGTTTATAAAAAATCAATTTCATTTCTGTAATTCAATAAACTTCTTCAAATCCTCCTCAGAAACCTTCAATTTTGAAATCCGTTTGTGCTCATAAAACAATCCACCGGCCGTAATAATCAATGCCCCACCCATGATATACTCAATCAATAGTTGCTGATTCGCTGACACTTCTACGACACTTAATGATGTATTCACTTCCGCATATTTCGTCCCATCAAGTGAGGTAACATTTGCTTTCAAGAGATAGACCCCACCTTTTATGGTTTCTGGTAATTTTATCTCCTCAGAAAAAGAACTTAACGTCTCTATTGCCACCGTTGTACTTTCAACCAAAATACTGTTATCTTTTAAATCAGTTACTTCGTACGTAACCTTCACATCAACCCTGCCAGATGATTTTGAGTTTCTGATCTCAGTAATAATATGGAAAGATTGACCTGGCCGAAATGTATCACCCTCTACAATCGATACAGAAATCGCTAGTGATGCAGTAGATTCGGAAATGACAGTTGCCACACAAAGAATCGAAAAAAGAAAATATGCGACAAACAAGAGTCTGTAAATCTTTCCTATTCTACTCGTGCATCCTTGGCGCAATCCCATGTTTCCGCTCCAATATACAATAGTGAAATAGGAAGGTATTGTTTAAATTTTTTGATTGTTAGTTCTTTTTGTGCTTGGGATTTCCAGCTTCGTTTGAAAATCCCTATGAGATATTTACCAACCTTTTTGCTAAAACACTAAGGAAAATATAAATAATACAAACGGGATGGCCAATTACACTAGTAATTGTTAAACACTACATAGGATGTTGTGGATGGTGGATGTATGATGGGAAGAGATTTATTGAAAAAAATAGGTAGCCTAACCATATCGATATCGCTGATAACCCTGATACTGTTCGTTCTTATACCACCTGCTACCGCAGTCAAATTAAACCCAGGAGAACCAGATAATACATCAGTGAGCAAAGGGACCATTATCACTTTCGACAACGTCAATCTTACCATACGAAGTAATGAAAGAATACCTGTTGAATTTCTTAATTTCTCTATTTTTAACGAAACAAGCGACCAACTTGTTGCCCATTTTTGCTTCTCTATCGATTCAACCATCATATCACAATCCCCATCAGGTACATTTACCGTTACAAATATCACCAATATCAATGCTCTACCATATGGCACAGGAAGCTCTTTCGGATATGACGAAAACGATGGTACAAATCATAGCTTTGGCTACGGATACGGCTACGCAAATTCAGGGTATACTGATGTAAACATTTTATATACAATAACATACGAAACACACATCAAGGGGACTTTTTATACCAAACTCTTTGTCAATTCATCAACACACACATATGCATCTGGCGAATCATCAACATTTACGGTAAATGATGGATGGTGGAATGCTTCTTGGTTATATACGAAAAAAATTACAATTGACCATACGAAGATCACAGCGAATTTAACGAACTTTCCTGTTCTCATATCATCAACGATTTTTTTACCATCATGTGTATATGCTGGAGGAGCAACAACAAGGAAGGTGTATCAATACTGGAACAGGGACATGACGAAGAATGCAGAGACCTTAACTTACGGAGCAACCATCCAAACTCTTGCCCAGGACGACACCTATGTTTATGCAGCGGGGCAGACAACATGCAAGGTGTACCAATACTGGAAATCAAACATGACCAAGAAGGCAGAGACAGCAAGCACTCTCAACACAATCTGGTCAATTACTGGTGATAACAACTACATCTATGCTGGAGGAGGATATAATAAAATCTACCAATACTGGAAATCCAACTTGACCAAGAAAGCAGAGACTGCAAACGCTGGATGGGCTTTCTATGAAGTTGATAATGATGACACCTACATCTATGGAGGAGGAACAGGGAACAAGGTCAATCAATATTGGAAGAACAACATGACATATAGAACACAGACAGCAGACTATGGGGATTTCATCTTGGCTCTTACTGTAGATAACACTTACGTCTACGCTGGAGGTGATACAACAAAGAAGGTCTATCAATACTGGAAATCCAACATGACGAAGAAAGCAGAGACCTTAACATATGGAGGGGCCATCTATGCTCTTACCAAAGACGACACGTACATCTACGCAGGAGGGGGAACAACACTGAAAGTCTACCAATACTGGGCATCGAACATGACGAAGAAAGCACAATCGGCATCCTATGGGGGGGTCATCCAAGCCATTACGTCGGATAATACCTACATCTATGTTGGAGGAGAATCAATAAACAAAGTCTTTCAATACTGGATATCAAACCTGACGAAGAAAGCGGAGACACTAACCTATGGGGGAAACATCTATGCTCTTTGTTCTGATACTTATGTAGAACCCAAAGCACAAATCGACGGTGATGATTTTGTTTTCGTAGACTCTACTAATACAACAAAATACAACCACGAAATAGAAAGATGGGACCCAGCGACAGGGAATCTCATCGCTTGGGTCAACATCACTTCACTATCAAATACCACAGACACCATCATTTATCTTTACTATGGGAACCCCACGTGCACAAACCAACAAAACAAATATGGAACGTGGGACTCAAATTATTTGATGGTTCTTCATATGAATGGTGCATCATATGCCGCCATCACTGATTCAACATCCAATAAAAATAATGTAACGGGCTATCAAGGATATCACATAGGGTACCAAAAAACAGGGAAAGCAGGGTATGCTGTTCAATTCCTTTCTCCCCCTTATGAGGGATTTCTGACTTTTAGTTCTGCAGTAAGAAATACTCTGCCAATCACTGTAGAAGCATGGGCAAAACCAACTATTTTGGAGAATAGAGGTAACTATATTATAAGCAACGGTGTAGAACACGGCTATAAAGGATTCACCATGGATTTTTACGGTACATCAGGTATTCATGATTTAGTTATGAACAATGCAAATAACAGCAAACAAACCTTCATAAATTCAGGTACATCTTCAACGGAAACATGGTATTATTATGGTATGTCCTGGAGTGGGGCTTCTGCGGACAATGGATCATTTTTTGTTCAAACCACAAAAACCTCAGTTGTACCAACAAACTATACTACCTCCCCCGTCAATATACCTCTATGTATAGGTATAAATGCACATCATCAGAATAATCCTTTCGCTGGATTCATCGATGAAATACGGATATCAAAAGTAGCGCGGTCCGACGGATGGCTGTCAACATCATATAACACCCAGAATTCCCCATCAACATTTATGTCTTTTAGCGCTGAAATGGATAACCCCGCACCAACATTTACAATACAATATTATTCAGATTCGGAATTAACTTCATCTCTTGGAGATAATCCTAAATTAAACGCAGGAACATATTATATAAAAATAACATCAAACGAAGCACTTTCAGAAACACCAACCATATCTATAGCGGCAGAAGGAGTAGCAAATGATGTGACAAATGCAGCGACAACATCTGTAGCTGGAAATGATTACAAATACACAAGAACAATCTCAGACGACGATGCAGCCGTAGGCATAGTCAAAGAAGACATCTCAATAACAGGAACCGACAGTGCATCAAACACAGCAACTAATGCAAATCCAACTGATGAAGCATCAAAAGCAGCATACACAGATACCACAGCACCAACTCTTACAATTACTACAGTACCAACCAGTCCTTCAAAGACTAAGACAGCTCTTGTTTACACCTTTACGTTCAGTGAAGCTGTAACAGGATTTACTGTAGCAGATATTACACTTAATTTTGCAGGAGTAGGTGCAGGACCAGTTGATGGTGCAACTTTTGCAACAACTGATACTAACACCTATACTTTGGCTTTAGATGCTGGTCAGGATGCAACTGATCGTGCAGCACTTACTACTGGTCAAACAATTGTAGCTTCAGTAGATATGACTGGATTAACTGATATTGCAACTAATGCAGGAGTTGGAACAATAGCAAACACTTGGATATATGATGCAACAGCGCCAACTTCAAATGTTACTGCTATTACTCCCTATTGGAAGAAGAGTTCACCGTTGATGATAACTGTCACTGCAACTGATGTGGGCAGTGGTTTGAATAATGTGACACTGTATTATTACAACAGTACTAATAATGATTCCTGGTGGGGGCCATGGAAGTTTGGCATCACGAACAGTACACCATGGATAACACCTATAAGATGGAACTTCAACTTCCCGAACGGTACTGGATATTACAGGTTCTACAGTGTAGCGTATGATAATGCGACGAACAAAGAAGCATTTACTGGGAATGATACGAAATGTGGATATGAGAGCAATAGTCCAACTGCAGCCATTGGAGTCCCAATAAACGACAATTATTACAAGATACTGAATGCAATAAGCGGTACGTGCAGTGATGCAAGTGGTTCTGGCGTTAATACCGTGAATATAACCATTTATAATGTTACAGCTAATAAATATTGGAATGGAACTGCTTGGAGTACCTCGGTTCAC
>Ga0315285_10004222_pt1 | contig 14919 bp, 18 predicted proteins | sample YL17G09_36_MG_FD_203698 | JGI IMG/M metagenome (GOLD analysis project Ga0315285, IMG submission 203698) | Sediment microbial communities from Yellowstone Lake, YNP, Wyoming, USA - YL17G09_36 | ecosystem: Environmental > Aquatic > Freshwater > Lake > Sediment | place: USA: Wyoming | collected...
TTATTTTTCTCCTTCTTTTTACGTTCAATCATATCTTCTATGATTAATTGTATACGGGGGAGTTTAAAGACGGATTAAGGCTATGTTAAGGTTTGGTTAAATATTGGGGATTAACGGCGGGGAAGACTGAAAGTAAAGGTGGAACCCTTGCCCTCTTCGCTTTGAGCGTGGATATCGCCGCCATGGGCTTGGACGGTATGCTTGGCGATGGCCAGTCCCAGCCCGCTCCCGCCGCTGGTGCGGGCTTTATCGGCTTTGTAGAAACGCTCGAAGACGTGGGGCAAGTCCTCTTTTGAAATGCCGATGCCGGTATCGGCGACATTGACCGTGATCGATTTGCTGTCGTAACCGGTGGAGACGGTTACTCTTCCGGCGGGTTTATTGAACTTGATGGCATTGTGTACCAGATTGATGATGGTCTGCCGGATTCTATCTTTGTCCGCCTGTACGGATGGCAGGTCGTTAGCAAGTTCTTTTAATAAGGCGATCTGCTGCTTTTCCACCAGCGGGCTAATCTCTACCAAGACGTCATCTATAAGTGTATTAAGATTGACCGACTCCATTCTGAGTTCAGCCCGGCCAGTCTCAATACGGGAAAGCTGTGTGAGCTCGGCAACCATCTGTGTCAGCCGGTCTGCCTCTCCTTCTATCCTGGACAGGAAGTCTCTCGATGCTTCTTTATCGTCGATGGCAGCGTTTTGCAGGGTTTCGACCATGGCTTTGATGCTGGCGATAGGAGTCCTTAGCTCATGCGAAATGTTTCCGACCATGTCCCGCCGCATCGTTTGCAGGTTTCTCATTTCGGTCAGGTCTTGAAGTAGAACCAGCGTCCCGCTTGACCGGCCCTGGTTGTGAAGAGGTACAGCGATAGCCCTGAGGAACCGCCGGGCGATGCCGGACTCAAATTGAGTGCTTTGCTGCTTGCCGGTTTTAAGGCATTGCTTCAATATCTCATCAACCTCATGGTCATGCACCATTTCTATGAGAGGTTTGTTAACAGCATCTGGTTCTTTGAATCCGAAGAGCTTGCCCGCCGCCGGATTGGACAGCATAATATTCCCTTCAACATCGGTCATGATAACACCGTCCGCCATGTTCTCAAGAACATTAGCGAGCTTGGTTTTCTCGGTAGAAATGGCATCTATGGTTGTTTTGAGGTTGGAGGACATCTCGTTAAAGGCCTGGGCTAGCTGGCCGATTTCGTCTTTCGTTGATACGGTTATCTTTTGACCGAACTGGCCGGCAGCAATCCTCTTTGATGCCTTGGTGAGCTGCCGGACAGGCCGCGTCGTCGTCCGGGCGATAAGCCAGGCCGCCAGTATGGCCAGTATGGTAATAATGACTGTTGCCAGGATAATTATCCGAGTTACGCGACTCACTGAATTTTCCACGTCTGTAAGAGGAAGCGCCACCCTGGCTATTCCCAGCACCTTGCCTTGGCTGGCGATAGGCACGGCCACGTACATCATTTGCTCGTTCAAGGTAGTGCTGTAGCGAGTACTCTCACCAAGACCAGAGGACAGTGCATCTTTCACTTCAGGGCGTGTGGCGTGATTTTCCATGGTTGATAGATTTTCATCAGAATCGCCTAAAACTGTGCCGTCCGAGGCAATAATAGTAATACGGGTATCGATTTCCCTTCCCAGTTTCTTGGCCAAAACGTCAGGAGAATCCCCTTGACCCAATAAAGAGGGTAATGTAGCTTCAGCTGTAATCTTTGCCTCCTGCTCGAGTTGGAAGCGCAGGTTATTAAGCTGGGAATTTCTGACTGAATTCGTGAGATAAATCCCCAGCATGCCCATGCTGACTACGATGAGGATAATTAACGGTATGGCAATACGCCATTGGAAACTTCGCAACTCTAACCCTCCAGCTTATATCCGGTACCACGGACAGTTACGAAATACTTAGGGTGAGTGGGGTCTATTTCTATTTTTTGTCTTAGCCACCGGATGTGCACGTCTACAGTGCGGGAATCCCCGGCATAGTCATAGCCCCAGACCTTCTCTAATAGCTGCTCACGGCTGAATACCAGCCCCTTATTTTTGGCCAGAAAGGCGAGCAGATCAAATTCCTTCGGTGATAGCTCCAATACCGTCCCTGATAGAGAAGCTTGGTGGCGGGCTATATTTACTTCCAGGTTGCCGATTTTTAATGATGCTTTTTCAACTGCCGTTGATACTTCCGTCATCTTTGTTCGCCGGAGCATCGCCCTGACACGAGCCAGAAGCTCTCTCATGCTAAAGGGCTTGGACATATAATCGTCGGCACCGATTTCCAGCCCGACTATTTTATCCGTCTCATCAGTTTTGGCCGTAAGCATCAATATGGGCATTATCATCTCTTTGCGGAGAATGCGGCAGACTTCAAAGCCGTTTATCTTGGGCAGCATGATATCGAGGATAAGAAGGTCAGGTTTTTCTCGCCGTGCAAACTCTATCGCCTGCTCGCCATCGCTGGCCGTGAATACATCATAACCCTCTTTGTGGAGATTGTACTTAAGAGTCTCCAGCAGGTTGGAATCATCTTCAACAATGAGGACCTTATTCTCAGCCATTTTACACTCTATGGCCTAGTATAAGGCTAAAAGCGAAGTTCATCAAATTCTGTCTATTAACCAGGTCTACTTTTTATAAACGGTGTCTCTTTATAAGGGGGGGTCGAAAATGTAGCGCTTGAAATTCAACAAATGAGTGTATGTGACACCGCATAACTTGTCTATCGGTTGTCAAAAAAGAAAGGCATACCCCGTGCATTCAATTTAAAAGATAATGTTTTGGTGGTTAGGATATTTCGTCAATTCGTATTCGATTTGCCCCATCAAACCGGGCAAGAATATAGTCGGTCACCAGCACGTTGATAATGACGACATCCGGCCTTTGAAGGAACTCTTTCAGCGGCGTGTGCTTATTGAGATAGGATTGTACCAGGTCATCCCTTCTTTCGCCGGTCAACTCTCCGGCGATGCCGATAACCGTGATCGCCAGTGCCATGGTAAAATCTGACTGGCTATTGCTTCGGTTATCGATAAGCAGGGTTATCTTGTTGTTGGAAAGGATATTGCGGTATTTCTGGGTGTCACGACTCGTGGCGAAGATGATGTGTCGCAAATCATCAGACACGGCAAAGGCCACCAGATTACTGTATGGTTGCTGATTGCTCATGGTGGCCAGCACAGCAAAACGCTGTGCTCCCACTATCTGCCTGAGTAATTCTTTAGTTTCTGATGGAGTACTCATAATAGCCTCCCGCCATCATTAACGGTAATCTGCCATAACACCCCAGTTTTCATCTTTGTTGTATCTGCTATTAGAAGATTGAAAGTGTATCAATACAGGGGTGTTATCGAGTTGCGCGTTCTTTTCAAATAGAGTTCTATCACCATACCTGATAGCTTCTAAAACAAGCTGTAATTCAGAATGAAAAATATTGTATCGCCATTTAGCCGTACCAATGATTAAGCCGCCACTGACATGACAATAAACCTTGAATACTGGCCTATCTCGGTCATCGGCAAGTTGAGCAAGGACTTCGTCTCTCATTAACCTGGTATAAAGCTTGGATATCTGCTGTTTATTGTACTGGCCGCCTATAGTAAGAAAAAGCTCTCCCGTTCTATCCGAGTGAGTCAGCGTGTACAGTCTGGGCAGGACGAGATTCTCCGGAGTAGTGCCGGTTAAATACGTAACATGTAGTTTCTCTGGATTCAACCGCTCCATACTAACCTAACTATTTGAATAACGCGGCCCAGACTATAGCATCTAATATAGCGGTATGGAAAGCAAAGTAACCGCTCCCTACGACCGCAAGCCAATAGGAAATACCGGGAACTTTCGTCTGTAGAGTGAGAAGTGCCAACATGAGAGCTATTGATCCGAGCCCGACAATCGCCAGAACAGTACGTATCCCAATCCACATGCCTGTGCTCGGATTACCTACATACGCATTAGTAAGCGGCATCCAGAAAGCCGAAGCGACAAGAATGACGAGGAATATCGCGTAAAACAGGCTGAAACCGAATCGTCCGCCGATTAAAACTTCACCGGGAACGAGCCGGAAGAGAATGAAATAGATAAAAGCAAAAAAACCAAGGGCAGATAAAATCATAGAAACGGTGTATACAGGTCGGATATTGTTTGGAACTCCTCCCCAGAGGACATTCGCCCCGCCTGATTGTCCGCTGAGTCCGAAAACATAGCTTCCGATGACAGCAGCTCCTCCTAAAATATTGATGACTAGAAGAATTATTTGTTGCGTTCCCATATGATTAACCTCCTTTGTTTAGGCAATATCAGACCGTCTAATAGCCGCCAGTAATACCCCCGGCCCGCCATGAACTCCCAGTCCAGCCCCAAGCTCAGCTATAGATATTTTTTCTTCCTCTATAAATTCACCCAAGCGCTGTTTCAATTCATTTGCCTGCTCGGCTACTTTACTATGTACTATAGTCAGTTCGCTTATCGGGATGTTGTTCTTCACAAATTCATAAATCTTGTCCATGCCTTTGGTAACCGTACGCACAAGCCCGGCGCGTACGATTTCTCCATCATTGAACGTAAGAAGCGGCATAACATGTAGAATACGGGATGCCGCGGCAATCGTTTTATTTACCCTGCCGCTTCGGGCCAGGTATTTCATGGTTTCAAACATGCCGAACATACGTACTTGGTAGACAGCTCTATTAGCCTCTTTCACTACTTCAGCCAAGTTAGCGCCGGTTTGCGCCAGCCTCGCTGCCGCCGTGACCACCAGCCCCAGGCCCGCGGAATTAAACTTGGAATCGATAACTTCAATGGGGCACTGGCTCTCTAGTGTTTTCTTAGCAATCGTTGCCGAGTTAAATGTACCGCTTATCCTGGATGAAATGTGAATGGACACAATTCCGTCGATATTTTCACAATATTCCTTATAAACACCCGTAAAATCTTCCGGGTTAGGCTGTGAAGTCGCGGGGTGCACAGGCGAAGATTCCAGTTTAGAGTAGAACTCCTCGCTTTTAATGTCTACTCCGTCGCGATAGGTCTTATCACCGAAACGCAGGTATATCGGAACCACTCGTATGCCAAGTTTGTGCGCTACTTCCGGCGGGATATCGGAAGTACTATCAGTTATTACCTGTATTTTCATTATCCCCTCTTTTTTACCACAGTGTACGCTTCTGCGGCTGGTGAAATCCATGCAACAACTAGGATGACATTAGTACCGGGAAAAACACCTGCCAGGCAAGTAGGGCTTTAGCGGTGAGGCTAAGGATGATATATACCTTCTCCCCATACAGGTAATCCCGCCAGGGTCCCACCTTCTTGTACTGCAGTATCATATTGATAGCAAAGCAGTTAAAGAAGACGAATAGCGAGGCAATGATACCGTAGACGAACCCGGGCGGCGATACATTGAGCCCTGGCGCCCAGACATAGATTACGATAGCGATCCACGGGATAATGCCTGCAAAGCTGCCGAACCAGAAAGGCAGCCAGCTCGGCTTGCCTGGTTTTTCATACTTCTCCTGCAGCGCCCCGAACAGTATCATACAAGCGTTGATGCCGAAGATGGCTAGCAGTGCAGCTATGTCACTGATGCCGGTAATCTGGGAGATTAACACGATCATGACCGAAGAGCTGAAGAAGTACTCAATCCAGCGCCCGTAGTTACGGTTCTGTAGCAGGTTGCGCTTGTACCATGGAAAGACGGGCGGCGATGCGATTATCAACAGAGCACCAGCCGAGATTGCAAGGAATGCAAAGACGCCCCAACCAGTAGCAATATTAAATAGATGGTGAAGTTCCGGAGTAGTACCGGGTGGCCCGCTCATGAAAGTAGCCGTCACCGGAAGAGAAAAACTGTTAGTGAGTATCGCGATCATGATCGCTTGTACTGCGAGAACGAGGCCGACAGCGATATTCCAGATACGTAGCCGGCCAAGTCGCCGTTCGATGGATTGGTCAATAACCATAATTACCTCCTTTATTTTAGACCCTCCACGAGGGTATTATCCGCTACCTGTCAGCAGCCGGGTTCACCATGATGACCGCAACAACTCTGCCTTTTGACTATTTTAATCATATTATTGCGAAAAACAAGGTAGAGTTTCTTATAGAGAGGCATAGGCACTGACATGTTTGTAAAAAACGCTTTTATACTTGGCATTTCACACCGGCCTTATACATATGATAATAATATCACTCATAAAATGTAATCAATCTAATGTACTTTTCCTCCGGCAATTACTGGCCAATGAGCTTATAGCGGCGTAGTGCCATAGTGAGAAACGCAAGGATAATAGCACCGTCCCAAGTGAGTGTCTTCCATAATGATGCCGATACATTTCCCCCCAGGGAGAGTGCACGCATCGTATCTACCATTGGTGTAACCGGATTGATCTGTGCAAAAACCTGTAACCATGAAGGCATTGTCTCGATGGGAACGTAGAGAGAGCTTGCAAAGACCAGAGGGAATACCCAGACAAAGCCGGCTACCTGCGCCGTCTCTACATCTTTTACTGATATCCCGATGAATACACCAACCCAGGTTAGAGATATACCAAAAAGTATTATAAGTGCTACACCGGCAACCACAGGTAATATACCATTCTCAAATCGGAAACCCATGATGCTGCCGACGATTATCATAAGCACTATCAAAATAGCATAGCGTACAGTATCGGCAACGACCCGACCTGTGAGAAATGCGGGGCGGAACATTGGTAAAGAACGAAAGCGGTCTATCATACCCTTGGATAAGTCCTCCGCCAGACCAACACTCGTCTGTGTGGAGCCAAATACTACGGTCTGTACCATGAACCCCGGTAAAAAGTATTGTATATAGGCAATGCCTCCGGTCCTGATAGCGCCGCCAAAGACGTAATTGAACAGGAGCAGCAAGACTACATTCAATAAAGCGTTGAAAACAAGTAATTGCGGCAGCCTTATATACCTCAGCATATTGCGCCGTGTCATGACCCCTATATCTGATAGGCCATTTATAATATTTGAGTTAGCTCTAATATTCATCTGATACCTCGCTTGGTAACGGAGGTATCCTGTTTTAAGTCCGGTGTTTCTTCAGCTGTGTGCCCTGTGATAGACAGAAAAACATCGTCCAGAGTCGGTGGTTTCAAAGCGAGCTCGGCGATCATTATTTTCTCTGCATCGAGGCGGCGAACTACTTCAGGCAATAAAGCTGTTCCACCATCTGAAGGTAGAGTGATTTCTCCTGTGTCAGGGTAGCTGTGTAATTTATCGCCGCCTAACTCTTTTAAAGCATTGTTGGCCCTGGTTATTTCGCCGCGGTCAGCAATCTTTACTCTTACCAGAGTATCGCCTCCGCAGCAATCTTTTAATTCCTGATTAGTTCCTTGACGGAGAATTCGTCCTTTATCTATTATCGCGATTTTATTGGCTAATCTGTCAGCTTCTTCCAGGTATTGCGTGGTTAAAAAAACGGTTTTACAGTATTTTGCCTGACTGGCGATGACTTCCCATAGCCCCAGGCGGCTTCGGGGGTCAAGTCCTGTGGTCGGTTCATCTAAAAATAGAATCGAGGGACTGGCAACCAGAGTAGCAGCCAGATCAAGGCGGCGCCGCATTCCACCCGAATACGTCTTAACCTTCCTGTTTGCGGCATCTGAAAGATCAAATTGCTCAAGCAATTCTTGCGCTCGTGCTTTAGCTTTCGGTTTTCCCAGGTGATATAGCTGGCCAATCATCTCCAGATTCTCTTTCCCGGTGAGAATCTCTTCTACTGCCGGATACTGGCCGGCAAGTCCGATAACTGATCTAACTAATTGAGCTTCACGAACTACATCATAACCTGCTATATGAGCGGTGCCGGTGTCCGCCCTGAGCAAAGTTGTTAATATGCGTACAAGGGTAGTTTTGCCTGAGCCATTCGGCCCAAGTAATGCAAATACTGTGCCCGGGTCGACTACCAGCTTAACATTATCTAGTGCTTGCACCTTACCAAAGCGCTTGTTTATTCCTTCAATATTAATAGACGCATCCGTGCATACTACACTGTTTTGCCCGGTTTCAGAACTGTTTTCCATCCTCACCATCCTTAATTGCCTACATGTAGTCAAACCTTAGAAACTAGATTAGGCTGTTATGTTATATCTAGAATAGAATTTTGTCAATTGTTTTCAATACACTTAGTATTATATTGATCCTTATTATGAATGTATTAATAATTATTTTGGCAGCAATTGCTCTGAGACCGCTTTACCTAACAGTCCCTGGGCTTCAATCAGCTTTTTATATTTCGATTCAATCTTATTCAAATCCCGCGATAAAACGGCCTTGAGAATATCCCCTTCGATTTCGGCGATTTCAAGACGTTTATAATAATCCATTGTCTCTTTCAAGTGGGCTATAACGATTTTACCTGTGAGAACGGGATGATTATTGGTAACATTGGCATCTTTATACATGGTACCGTGCTCAAGTTCAACTTACAGTCCTTGCTTGAAATCCTCCAGAGGAATATTTATCTTCTTCTCATTCACTATTTTCAGAATGGCGGACGCTTCTTTTTCCGTCACAACGGGCTTTTTCATTTCCGTCCAATCCCTGAATCCAAGCTCATTACACACGCGCTGGACTTCTTTTTTAGATACATAATCGGGCAGGTTCATAATTATTCTCCTCCTGTGTTTTTCTTTCTTTGAAAAGCTACCCAGTGGTTTTAACTTTTAATACCTCTATAGACTCTTCCCAGTTCTTTATATGCGACTCTTCATCAGCAATAATGCTTTTTATCATCAGCTTCGTTTGATCATCAAGGGCAAGTGTATTCATGAAGTAGGTGTAGTCCTTAACAGCCCTTTTTTCGATTACTAAATCTGTCTTGAGCGCCAGCGGCTTGCCAAAGCACCGGCTGATGGTACCAAGCGTGCTGCCAGCCATTTGAAATAAAACCGATATTCCTGTTGGCTTACTATTAAGCTCAGTAATCCTTTTTTTAAGTTTGGAGGCATGCTGCCACTCATTATCGACGGCAAAATTCATTTTTTGGCTGATAAAAGCTTCTTTAAATCCGCCCTTCTGTATTCGGTAGATCGCCGTGGCAAATCTTTCCATGCTGTACATGAAATTAAGCGACAATATTGCTTTATTCATTGTATATTCCCTCTTTGGTTTATTGTTCTAATAGCTTTAATATTTTCTTCTTACAGATTAATTTGTTCCTGCATAATGTAGAGACGTTTTGTTTTCTTATTTCTGGGTAAAATTCTTGCTGACAAAATCCCAGTTAATCAGCTTCCAGAACGCTTCGATATATTTTGCTCTGGCGTTTCTGTAATCTATATAGTAAGCGTGCTCCCAGACATCACACGTCAGCAGAGGCTTTTTGCCATCCTTTAACGGATTACCCGCGTTGCTCGTGGCCTCTATCGATATACTGCCATCGGTGTTTTTTACCAGCCATACCCATCCGGAACCGAAGAGCGTTAACGCCGTACTGGTGAACTTCTCTTTAAACTGGTCGAACGAACCGAAAGCCTTGGTAATGGCCTTACCCGTGTCCCCCGCCGGGATGCCGCCACCTTTCGGTGAAAGACAATTCCAGTAGAACGTATGGTTCCAAGACTGTGCCGCATTATTAAAAACCCCACCGGTTGCCTTCTTTATGATATTTTCCAGAGATATATTCTCGAATTCAGTACCGGGTATTAGTTTGTTGAGATTATCAACGTATGTTTTATGATGTTTCCCATAGTGATATTCCAGGGTCTCCGCTGATATATTGGGAGCCAGTGCATCCTTACTAAAGGGCAGGTCAGGTAATTTGTGTTCCATTTACTTCCTCCTTTTTATATATCTTCTTATTTTTATTTCAATGGTATGGAAAAGAACATACTGAAAAGGTAAATCATCGCTGGAATGGAAAGTACCGAGAAAACGAAACTACCAACAATAAATTGACTGGTTATCGCTCGATTACCGCCGCAGCGTTCGGCAAAAATAGGTATAGCGGTGATTGGTGGCACCGCGGCCTGTAAAAGGATAATGAATGCGACAGTACTATCTGGCTTAAATAGAATTAGTAATCCTAACAAAACTAAAGGGAAAACCAGGTTCTTTACAATAACGAATTTGATTAGGTCCCAAGTATAGAATTTCCTTTTCCCTTCTTCTTTGAACATGAAGTCATTGTAAATATTTCCGCCCAAGATTAACATGAATAATGGTGTAGCCATAGCTCCAACCATAGTCAGGATACTGAGGACAAAATCCGGCACGTAATGATTTATGGCTGCCAGGCTGATAATCATCCCTATTAATGTCGTTACCAGCACGGGATTGATTATCCTGCGCCAGCTAAGAGTTTCCATTTTAATCTTTCCTCTGAAAAATAAGGTGTATGTACTGAAAACCAGGGAAGGCTGTAAGGCCATAAATACAAAGAGAGATACCAGGTATGGATTACCAAGTCCGAAAAGACCGTTAATTATCACTAGAGGGAAAAATAGACCGTTTTGAAAGAATAGACTTATTGTAAACTCGTTGCGAATTTCCCTTTTTACTAAGAACGATGTGGCTAGTGATAATGCGAATGATACCACTGTAAACCCAAGCCACCATAGTGGCATTCGCCACCAACCGGGGAAATTATCAACTGAAAAGTCTTTTATCAGGTTTGTTAGTACCAGGAAAGGTAAAGCAATATCGATTGCTAAGGATGAAAGGAAAGCCAAAGTAGTGCCCGGCACCCGGCGGCGTCCGATTATCCAGAATCCGAGCACTCCTATGCCCAACAGTACAATGACAGCTTCGAATGTAAGTAAGGTGATTCTCAATTTTTCATCGCCTTTTCAGCTTGCTATTGGCACTTTGTACATAAACCAAGCAGTTCCAGACGCTGTTGAGTAATTTTAAAACCGGTTTTCTGTGCTATCCTCTTTTCAATTGACCTGTCTACAGGCTCATCTAGATCATACATATCGCCGCATTTCTTGCATCTAAAATGATAGTGGTTGTCCATATTCCCATCGAACCGGCTGGTGCTGCCGGCAAGTTCCAATTGGTATATTTCCCCGGCTTCGGCTAAGGACTTAAGATTACGATACACAGTTCCCATGCTGATATTTGGGATTTCTTTTCTAACTTGTTCATATACCCAATCAGCTCGGGGATGTGTTTTAGTATTCATCACCACTTTTAAAATAGTATCTCTCTGTCTTGACCTTCTTGACATATCTCTACCCTTATAAATATAATAATAGTAACTATTATTATATTATTACTGATTTATTTATTGGTGTCAAACACAATGTAGGAATCAAACATGAGGAGTATTTTTATCAGATCGTGTTGCATATTCAAATAACACTTTAAAAAGGAGAGATTAAATGACAAAAAGTCAAAAGAAACCAAAACTGACTACCGCCGCCGGAGCACCTGTGGTAGATAATCAGAACACGATGACCGCCGGGCCACGTGGTCCCGCTCTGCTGCAGGACGTCTGGTACCTGGAAAAACTGGGCCATTTTGACCGCGAAGTTATCCCCGAGCGGCGCATGCATGCCAAGGGTTCCGGCGCTTTCGGTAACTTCACTATTACCCACGATGTTACCCGCTATACCAAGGCTAAAATATTTTCTGCTGTAGGAAAGAAGACTGACCTCTTCATTCGCTTTTCAACAGTGGCCGGAGAACGCGGCGCCGCTGATGCCGAACGTGATATTCGTGGATTTGCCATGAAATTTTATACCGAAGAAGGCAACTGGGACCTTGTCGGTAACAATACACCCGTGTTCTTCCTGCGTGACCCGCTGAAGTTCCCTGACCTGAACCATGCCGTTAAGCGCGATCCGCGCACTAACATGAGAAGCGCTAAAAATAACTGGGATTTCTGGACTTCCCTACCGGAAGCTTTACACCAGGTGACAATCGTGATGAGCGACCGCGGTATTCCTTATTCTTACCGCCATATGCACGGCTTCGGCAGCCACACTTTCAGCCTCATCAATGCTAAAAACGAAAGATTCTGGGTGAAATTCCACCTGAAAACACAGCAAGGTATTAAAAACCTGACGGATGCTGAAGCTGAAGCGATAATAGCGAAGGACCGCGAAAGTAACCAGCGCGATCTGTATGAAAGCATCGAGAAAGGCGATTATCCCCGCTGGACGATGTACTTCCAGATCATGCCGGAAAAAGATGCGGCTAAAATGTCTTACAATCCCTTTGACCTTACCAAGGTCTGGTTCCACAAGGATTATCCCTTGATCGAGGTAGGGGTACTGGAGCTAAACCGCAACCCTGAAAACTACTTTGCGGATGTTGAGCAGGCCGCATTCAACCCGGCCAATATTGTGCCGGGCATCGGTTTCTCGCCGGACAAAATGCTGCAGGGCAGGCTTTTCTCTTACGGTGATGCCCAGCGCTACCGTCTGGGAGTCAACCATCACCTCATCCCGGTTAACGCGCCCCGCTGCCCTTTCAACAGCTTCCACCGGGATGGTGCCATGCGGACTGACGGCAACCAGGGCGGCACGCCCGGTTATGAGCCCAACAGCTACGGCGAGTGGCAGCAACAGCCCGGTTTTGCCGAACCGCCGCTTAAGCTGGAGGGCGCCGCCGACCACTGGAATTTCCGGGAAGATGATGACGATTACTATACCCAGCCCGGCCTCCTTTTCCGCCTGATGAGCCCCGCGCAGCAAAAGGTGCTCTTTGAAAACACTGCGCGCGCTTTAGGTGATGCACCCAAGGAAGTAAAGATCAGGCATATCGGCAACTGCCTTAAAGCGGACAAAGCCTATGGCCATGGTGTCGCAAAAGCTATAGGCATAAAACTTAGCGAAGTTCCGAAATAGCATTACTAAATTAGCTGTCAATACAGGGCCGGCCTTCCCACTTGAGGTCGACCCTGTGTTATTTAGATGATATTATGGTTGTATGAATTCTACTGGCGGTCGTACTAACCAAAATTACAATCCATATCTTTTTGATAAAAACTGCAAAAAATAATACGAAACCTGCCAATAACCTTCGACCATAGCGAATATAATATAGGCTACGAATTGAGCCTCCCATTCGGGAGGCTTTTTGTTTTTCTCATTTCTTTCCCCCGCCCGGGGGGAGAGGTGAAAAAGTAGCTAGTTCTTGATGTATCTCATTTTGACTTTTTGTTACACAATGAAGCTGGAAACACAAAAGAGCACCTTAAAAATTGAATATGAGTAAAGCTCTGACCTGAACGCTTGCCTCACAGGACAAATAAGCTCAAAGGGGGTCAAGCGATGGTAATGGTGATAACTTCACCAGCAACAGCACCGCAAGGGCATTGTAGCCGATGCGGTAAGGTCTGGACACTAGAGGAAAGGCAGGGCGTTTGTCAGTGGTGCAATAAGCCCGCAAGCTGTCAAACCATAATGGCAAAGCCCCGCCACATCAAGTCTAGGTCACATGGTAGAAAAAGACAAGGTGAGCCTAACGGTAACGGCTATGACCAGTTACCAGAGCCACATCTTTCCTATTATAAGGTAGCTTCCCGCTTTAGCCACAAGGCACACCCACAGGACAGGCAGGACTTACTCCATACCATAATCGCCAACCTTGCCGATGTGGAACGGAATAACGGACACAAGCCCTTTACCGAGCCTGCCATGTATCGGGTAGCCAGCATTACCGTAGTCCACTACTGGCGAGAGCAATACAAGCTCACCAACGGGCTAGATTGCGGAACCTGTAGCAAGGCACAAAGGCAAAAATGCCGGTCAGAGGACTTATACCTTGAATGTCCAAAGGCCGTCAAGCTGGAGTACCTGTCAAAGCCGATTACCGATGGTGACGGCAACATAACCGAACTGGGCGAGTTGATAGCCGATGACAAGGCGATTGACCTTGACCAGTGGCTAGACAGTAAAGCCTTTTTGCTAGGTTGCCCACAAAGGCTTATAGGTATAGCCCTTAAGAGGCTTAAGGGAATACCGCTAAACAATGCCGATAAGCTCTATCTTGGTAAGTGGCGAAAAAGAGAGCGAAAAAGGTTACTAAACTAGACACTTTTCAGCCTCAAATCCCCATATATATAGTGGCAGCACCGTTAAGGCTAGCGTCTCGCAGCTTGACGGAAGTTGACTACTAGGTGAAGCTGGCAGATTTGCCCACTAGCCAGATAGCCAATAAGGGGGTTAAGTGGAAAAACTGAATATTGTGGGCAAGCGTTCAGGTAACGGCTTTGTAGCTCACAAGGCTACGCTGGTAAATGCCCTGTCAAGGGCATTAGCTGAAAGGCTGATGCTGCTGGACTTCACGGTAGGGCGTAAAGGCTTACTCGGTTACCTCAAGGCATTGGCAGGCTCAAACGTTGTCAAGATTGCGTGTGCACAATAACATCATCGGTAACAGGTAGGACGCCGGTGACTTCCACGCTCTCACCGTCAAGCCACACCTTGATATCGAGCATATCTAGCACCTGGCGCTTACCTTCAAAGTCCAGCCCGGATATCCGGCCCTGCAAAAGCTCAATAAAACTCTCCAGCTTTGGTACGTCAATGATAGCCTCTTGGCTAGCCTTAATCTGTATTTCAAGCTCCGACTTTTGTGCTGTCAGTGTTTCCCGTGCTTTGTTTAGCCGCCTATTCTCAGTCTCAACTTGGCTCGCCGGAAAGTCCTTTAATGCCCACTGTAGAAGCTGGTGCTGCTCACGGTCTACCGCCTTAAGCTGGCGATCTACTTGCTGTAATTCTACCTCGAATATGCCTAGCTGGTTAGCGTCCTGGCGCTGCTTTTCAAGCTCACTGACAATAAGCTCCGGCTTGCTAAGGTATTCTTCCAGCTTCGCCCATACCATGCCCTCTAGCTTTTTGGCGCTCCAGCCCTTATTACAGCACCGCTCAACCGGCGCGTACATCTTCAGCTTGCCCATACAACGGTAATAGCGCTGGACATAGCGCTTCCCGTACTGTGTGCT
>Ga0315285_10004224_pt1 | contig 14915 bp, 19 predicted proteins | sample YL17G09_36_MG_FD_203698 | JGI IMG/M metagenome (GOLD analysis project Ga0315285, IMG submission 203698) | Sediment microbial communities from Yellowstone Lake, YNP, Wyoming, USA - YL17G09_36 | ecosystem: Environmental > Aquatic > Freshwater > Lake > Sediment | place: USA: Wyoming | collected...
TTTAATGAGAGCCACCAAGAATCAAGAGAATCCACTAGTACTCCATCCATATCAAATAGTATTGCACCTGGTTTCAATTTCATGTTTTTCAGCTTAGTGACATTGTAATAGTGTATATTACAAAAAGATTACTAAATACTGGGATATCTTTTAAATTGAACAACATATAACCTTTTTTGTTGGTTTCTATGAAAGAGTTAAAAGTTGTTTCAAGAAATAGAAATGAGATGATTGATATAACTGGTGATATTGAGGAAATTGTTACTAAAGAAAATATAAAAAACGGGATTGCGATTGTTTATATTCCCCATACAACAGCAGGTATTACAATTAATGAAGGGGCAGATCCAAGCGTACAAAGAGATATTATTGAAACCTTAAAAAAAATTGTACCAGAATCCGGAGGTTATCACCATATGGAAGGGAACAGCGATGCACATATAAAAGCAAGTCTTTTAGGATCATCGGTTTCTATTCTTGTGGAGAACAATAGGTTAGTTTTAGGTACATGGCAACATATCTTTTTCTATGAAGGAGATGGACCTAGAAATCGAAGAGTATATGTTGAAGTTATACCTAAAAAATAAAAACTAGATATAAAGAAAGAGGAAAATTTTAGGGGATTTTGTTTTTATTCAGTTTCTGAAACGGTTATACCATCACAAAATCCAATAAAGCAAAATCTAGCTGGTTGGTATATTTTCCTAAATAATGGGGCTGTTAGCTCAAATAATCTAACTCTAAAAAATATGAATAACCCTGTCATATTTTCTACAGTAATTTTGTGTATTTTATTTACAATATATGAATAATCAGTTAGATTTTCAAATGCGCCAGTTTCATTGTATATTACTGTAGCGTTTCCAGAGAAATATGAAAATCTTGAATTATTCCTTACATCTTTTTTGTATTCCACTGTAAAACTAAGGTTTTCTACAAATATTGGGACAGCTTTAAATATTACTGAGGGTCTCAAGAGTCTTCTATCAAGATGACGTTTAATTAATTTCATCTGGAATTGTGATCCACTTATTAATTCTACATTAGAAAATATTTTTAAAACTGGCCCTACTGTTATAATAAAATAATCACCGTATGATTTGCTACTAGATTCTAGAATTTCTTGAACATACGGTGTTAACTCTGGGTCTATATCTGGAATCGAAGGTGATCCTATTACAGGTATAACACCCATTGTCATAAAGCAAAAGCATAAAATTGCTCCAATTATTTTTTTATTCATGTAAATCACATCAATTTATATTATTATATAACGAATTGTTTTTAAGTATATAAATATATAGTTAAATATAATATATATAATCTAGTCATTTTTTAAAATATGCACCTTCCCAAAATTTTTCTGCATAATAATTTAATATTCTATTTTATTACCAAACTAATGTTGTACTATATACATGGTTATTTATCAAATCCAAATAGTACCAAGGGTACACTCTTTAAAGAAAAACTAAATGCTAAAGCGATAAAATATAGGGATTGCAAACCAGAAGACCTTGTTATTTCTGATTGCCTAAATCTTATTAAGAAAGAAATCAAGGATGATAAAAACGTTGTTTTAATAGGTTCATCCCTCGGAGGATTTTTGGCTGCAAAAACTGCTTTAGAAAACAACAAAGTTAAACAAATAATACTTCTCAATCCTGCGATAATTCCCCCCTCTGTTGATATAACAAAAATTCAGGGTATGTCGCAAAGAATACTTCATGATATGCAAGATAAACGTCTTTTCAAAGAAAGAATTGCTACTAAGATTTTTATTTTAATTGGAACAAAAGATGAGGTTTTACCATTAAATTGGGTTATTGAGTTTGCAAAGGCGCAAGAAGCAACTGTTAGATTTTTACATGATGACCATAGTTTTACAAATAACATAAACCAGCTTTCTGATATAATTGCTACAATTTTAGACAAAAACATTAAGAAATGAAGTGTATTACACTGTGAATCATTATGGAGGACCTTTGGATAGAAAAATACCGGCCAAAAATACTTGATGAAGTAGTTGGCCAAAATGAAATAATCGAGCGATTAAAGGCATATGTTAAAACTAAAAACGTGCCTCATCTTTTGTTTGCTGGACCACCTGGTACTGGTAAAACTACTTGTGCTCTTGCCCTTGCAAAAGAACTTTATGGTGAAAGCTGGAAGTTTAATTTTATTGAATTGAATGCCAGTGACGAACGAGGAATTGGAATCATCCGTGGCAAGATTAAGGATTTTGCACGTACTGCACCTATTGGGAAGGCTAAGTTTAAAATAATATTCCTTGACGAAGCTGATGCTCTTACAGCAGATGCTCAATCAGCTTTAAGAAGGACTATAGAGAAACATACTCGGATCTGTCGCTTTGTATTATCAGCAAACTATTCTTCAAGAATTATTGAACCAATACAGTCAAGATGTACTGTTTTTAGATTTACACCAATTAAGGAAGACGATATCAAAAAATACATGCGTAAGATTGCATCAGATGAAAAACTCCAGATTACAGATGATGGACTTGAAACACTTATTTTTATTTCAAGAGGTGACCTTCGTAAATCAATAAATATACTCCAGGTTGGAGCAACTGTAAATAAAAAGATAACTGCAGAGCTATTATATGAGACAAGTGCAACTGCTAAACCAGAGGATGTAAAATCATTGATAAACACTGCACTCTCTGGTAACTTTATGGCAGCTAGAAATCAACTTTACGATCTATTGATAAAATATGGTCTCAGTGGAGAAGATATCATAAAGCAGATCCATCAAAATATTTTTGATCTAGCAATTCCTGATGATAGTAAAATAAGACTCATAGAAAAAACTGGTGAAATAGAGTTCAGGCTCATTGAAGGAAGCAATCCTCATATACAACTTGAAGCACTTCTTGCTCAGTTTGCACTTGAAGGTGGTAAATTAAGATAGATATTTACCGATAAACTCATCAGCTACTTTTTCAAGTTCTTTAATTGTTTTTTCCCCAACACCGTATCTTATATGTATAATTGGTTTACTAGATTTTAAAACCCTTCTTATATCAATAGGTGTACCACTTATTACAAGATCAACATCTGTATTATTTATTGTTTTTTCAAGTTCTCTAATTTGTTTTTTTCCATAACCAATTGCTGGTAAAACATTTGATAGATGTTTATATTTTTCAAAAGTTTTAACAATAGAACCCACTGCAAAGGGTCTAGGGTCAATTATTTCTTTTGCACCCCATTTCTCTGCAGCAATTTTTCCTGCACCATAGGTCATACCCCCATGAGTAACAGTAGGGCCATCTTCTATAACTAGAACGCGTTTTCCTTTGATTTGGTCTTTTTCATCTGAAATAATAGTTGAAATTCCATCTATAATTTTTGCTTTCGGATTTATCTTTTTTACATTGTTTCTAACTGTTTCAATATCCTCTTTTTTTGCTGTGTTAACTTTGTTTATTATAATAATATCAGCCTGTCTTGTATTTAGTTCACCAGGATAGTATGTAAGTTCATGACCTGCTCTATGTGGATCAGCAATTGTAATTAAAAGATCAGGTTTGATAAATGAAAAATCATTGTTACCCCCATCCCAGATTATAATATCAGCATTTTTTTCAGCTTCACGAAGTATTTTTTCGTAATCAACACCTGCAAAAATCATTCCACCCATATCAATATAAGGTTCATATTCCTCTCTTTCTTCAATAGTGCAATTGTATCTATCTAGATCCTCATAAGTAGCAAACTTTTGAACAATCTGAGTTGCAAGGTTTGGATCATAAGGCATAGGGTGACGAATAGATGCCACATTGTATCCTTTGTTTCTAAATATTTGAAATAATTGTCTTGAAACCTGGGATTTACCAGAACCGGTTCTAACTGCACAGACTGCAATAACTGGTTTTTTTGATTTTAACATAGTGCTGGCAGTTCCCATTAAGATAAAATCTGCACCAGCAGCGTTAACAATTGCGGATTTATCCATTACATAAGTATTGGGAATATCGCTATAAGCAAAAACTACCTGAGAAATATTGTTTTCTTTTATAAGTTTAGTTAAATCGTCTTCTGGATATATTGGAATCCCATCTGGATAAAGTTTACCAGATAGTATAGGAGGATATTTTCTACCATAGATATCAGGTATTTGAGTTGCTGTAAAAGCTATAACCTCATAGTATTCATTGTCTCTAAAAAATACATTGAAATTGTGAAAGTCTCGTCCTGCTGCACCCATGATGATTACTTTCTTTTTTTCTGGCATATTCTATTCCTATAGTTGCTCTCTGGGTAATAGTATATAGATTTAAAGATTTTATTATGCACCCTTTTTACATAAAATAGTTATAATGAAATATCCTTGAACTTAAATTTCAAAACAAATTTTTCTTTAAAGCTCTTCAAATTTCTTTGCTATTTCTTTTGCAACCTCAAGTGATGTATTTTTCCCATCTACATCATAGGTTTTTACTTTACCTTCTTTGATTACCTGTGCAACTGCTTTTTCAAGATTTTCAGCATGTTTTTTTTCACCAAGCCAATCAAGCATTAATTTTATAGTAAGAATCATAGCTGTTGGATTAACCTTATACAGTCCAGCATACTTTGGTGCTGAACCATGAGTAGGCTCAAATAAAGCATAATTATCACCTATATTTGCACTAGAAGCAAAACCAAGACCACCAACTAGTTGAGCAGCAAGATCAGATATAATATCACCAAACATATTTGATGTAACTAAAACATCATAATCCTGTGGATTTTTTACAAGCCACATACACATTGCATCGACGTTTACCTCTTTAAAATCGATATTTGGATACTCCGTTGCAATTTTTCTTGCTTCTCTAATCATAAGTCCACTGGTTTCGCGTATTACATTTGGTTTTTCAACAATTGTTACACTTTTTCTTTTATTCTTTTTTGCATATTCAAAAGCTTGACGAATGATACTATCAGATGCTTTTTTTGTAATAATACGCATTGAAATTGCCATTTCATTTAATGGAACATTTGAAAAAGCCTTCATCTTTGGATGAACCATCAAAGCATCAAAAACTTGTTGAGGTACAGGATGAAATTCAACTCCAGAATAAAGATCTTCTGTGTTTTCTCGGAAAACAACAAGATTGATATCATCTCTATAATTTAGAGGATTTCCCTTATAGGCTTTGCATGGACGCATGTTAGTATGAAGGTTTAAAAGTTGTCTAAGTCCAACAATAGGACTTGAATAAACATAACCCTTTCCTTGTAATTGTGGTGCTAGTTCTTTTGCAGCTTCGTCTTTTGGTTTAGAAGTTATTGCTCCAAATAGACAGCAATCAGTTTCTTTCAGTATTTTAATGGTTCTATCTGGTAGTGGATTTCCTTCTTTTTTCCAAAACTCCCAGCCAACATCACCATGGATGTATTCTGCATTCAAACTAATTTTATCAAGGACTATTTTTGCGCAGTCCATTACATCGATACCAACACCATCTCCAGGAAGCCAAGCTATCTTATATTTTGCCATGAGTTGTGGTAATTATAAAAGATATCTTAAAGTTTTTCAAGTTCAATAATTAATAAAATATCTTTCGAACGTTTTCTTAGAAAGAAGATTAATTAATTTAACAATTATAATCATTACAATTATTGTAAATAGGATCCTTCCAAAAAATATTCCAAATATTGATGCACCAATTGATAGTGTCAATAATGTGTCTTCTATAAGACTATGTGATATACCCATAAAAGATAGAGATAAAAAAGCATCCTTTTTTGAAATTAGTCTAGTTTTTGCCTCTTTTACAATAAGTCCTCCACCATATGCAAGACCAAGGGTCATACCAATGATTGGAAGTATTGCTGCATCTTTACTCATTCCTAAAAATTCAAGACCTGGTTTAAGGAAATTATTCAATCTATCAAGAGCACCTGTTTTTTTCAGAATTCTCATAAGGATCATTAGACCAAGAATTATTAAAAATATCATTAGATAGTAACCGACTTGGCCTAGGGCCCACTGAGCCAGGGTTGGATCAGTATATCCTGGTTTCCAAATTAAAATATTTTCATTTTGAAACAAGTTAAAAGAAGTAAAAATAAGATTTAAAATAATACCAAAAACAAATGCGCCAAGAATTCTCAATGTAAGTGTGTACCAAAGTCTTACACCTGCTTTTTGAGCAATTCTTGCTTCAACAGGCAGAGTATGAGCTATAAGCATCATACAAGCTAGTATTGTAACTTGAGCAACATTATACGTATATTGTAACGATAATGTGAAAAAAACAACTAGTGCTCCATAAATATTTGCAATCATAGCAGTAGCAAGTACAAGTCCAAATTCTCCTGGGAGACCAACAATTCCCATTACTGGACCTAGATGATTGCCAATGATTTCAATTGCTCCAAATTCCTCAAGTATTTTAATAATAATACTAATAGGAATCATTATTTTAAGAAGGAAAAAATATGTTGAACCTGTATCTTTCAAAGTTTCCTTAACTTCTGTGGATAGGCTCATAAAAATTATTTCCTCAGTTCACCAAGGGTTGTTACACGTTCTGCAAATGCATTATGTTTATGAATTGATTCCTCACTTTCACTTCTAACAACAACCATTACATCATCAGGTAGATTCTTGTATTTCTTTAAAATAGAACCAAGAATATCCCGTACTACATCTTCTACAAACTTTGGATTTTTATGAGCATTAAAAACAAGTTGTCCTTCTTCTTTGCGTTTTAAAATACCATATGTGGGGCTACTAAAAGATTGTTCAGCAATATTAATTAAATCATTTGCATCAACAGATTTATTATCCCCTGGGACTTCAATCATTAACGTTGTAATATTTCTTTGATTATGAGTTGGTGGAACATATTTTTGTTCATATTTACCAAGAGTTTTTATTACTTCTTGAGCACATGGACAAGCTGTCATCCCTGTTACACGTACACCAATCAATTTTTTTATTTCCCCATTTGATTTAGCTCGGGCCTCTGCAACAAGTTGATATGGTTCTAACCCTTTTTTCCCTGAGGGATATCTTCTTTCTAAAAAATAATCAGCTTCTGCTTTAACTTCTGAAAACGTTGCATAATCATGTTTTGTAAGTAGAAGCTTAGCAGTATGGGCACAAAATGATTCAAGATCTGTTACTGGTTTTTGAAGACTTTCATCTATTATATCTGAAATAAGTTCTAGATTTCTGGACATATGACTTCCTTTTTGTGAAGCAGGTAGATCAACAAAAAGATCCATTTTAACCCCAAGGGGTATTGCAGTTTTTCTTCCAGGTCTTTTGATACTTATAAGTTTTTTTACACCTGTTACTCCAACACGAGTTAACTTAAAATTTTGTGGAGAAGGTTGGGATTGTACATCAGGTAAATCTATAGATTTCATGTATTAATGCCTCCCACCCAAAAATAAGTGGGGTTAAATTAAGGTTCGCATTCGACTCAGTTTTGCAAAAAGTAAAATAAACCTATCTATATTCGCAGAAGTGAAAAATGCCGCTGTAGCATAGACTGGCAGCGCGATTCCTTGGTAAGGAATAGGTCGGGGGTTCAAATCCCCCCAGCGGCTCTGCTAATTATCAGAAGAAAAATGCAATTTTTTATAAATGACGATCTATGCTTCTGTTTATCACAAAATACGTAACAAAATCTCTTTCCTAATTTAAATATTATCTAAAAAAGCGAAAGAAATGAAGTTTATAAAGGAATAAACTATGTAGGATGTGTGTTAGTAAGAGTAGATAGACTCATAAGGTGATATAATGGCTACTAAATTAGAGCGGTTAAAAAAGAAGCATGCAAAAAACAAAAAAAAACGGAAAATAGCAAAATTTTACTAATTTGTTTAGTGAAAGTTTAAGGAAAGATAAAGAATTTTTGCGAAAAATATATTCTGTATTGAAAAAGTATAAAAAAACAGTTTGATGATTTATTTAATGTTTCTAATACGAATGTATCTAAATAACGTTTTTTAGGATGCATTCGCCCTACGTTGAGGGAAAAGAGTAGAAGTGTAAGGATATGTTTTTAAAGGAAGAAATGTTATGAAACTATAAGTGGGTGCAAAGGGAAAATGGGCAGGGTTGGTACGAAATATAAAAAAGTAATTGAGTTATTTGATGAAAAAACAGGGGATGTAGTAAGAGTACTCCGTTTCCGTAACTCAATAGCATTTGATGAATTTTTAAAAGCTTTCAAAGCAATGAGTTACCCAGGCTATAGTTGGCGATATAGTGATAAAGATAAAAAGAAGGAAGAAATATGAATAGCCATCTCTTAAGAGTAAGAGTTGGTTTTATAAAGAGCCCGCAGTTATGAAATTGTAGGTTTGGGGGGAAGAAATGATTAGAGTTGAAATTGATTTATCTAAACGCGAGATATAAATGCTTCTCAACTGTATCGAGGCGACGATTGATACAAAACTTGTGGGGAAACAAAATGAGGACGAAGTAAAAGAAATTAGAAAACAATTAAGTAAATATCTATAAAAAATACTCTGGGCTTTACACTCAACTATTGATTATAGGGGGGGTATTTTAGAAGTATTGTAGAAATGAAATCAGATACAATGATGCGATCGTAGCCTCCGTCTGTTTACCCAACGTATAATTTTATATACTGAATGTACATACAAACCCAAAACAAAAAAAGGATGTATAAAATGTATAGAGAAAGTAATAGAGGCGGTCGTTTTGACGGGCCACCACGAGAAATGCATAAGGTGACTTGTGCAGAATGCGGAAAGGAAACTGAAGTTCCTTTCAAGCCCGATGGAACAAGACCAGTATATTGTAGGGATTGTTTTCAGAAACATCGGCCAAAAAGATTTTAGATAAAATTTTCGAAATCACCTAAGTTTTATCGATTTTAATTTTAATATCTTTTTTTTCTTTTTTTAATTCCTTAAAATATTATCACTATTTGCAGGTTATAGATTTTTAAAGAGGTAAATGTTACGAAATTGTAATTTAAGCGAGGAAAAAATTATGGCAGAAGAAAAAACAGAAAAGGGAACAGCTGGAAAAATAAGAACTGATGAAAACGTAATATATGTTGGAAATAAACCACCGATGAGCTATGTGCTCGCAATAGTAACACAGTTCAATAGTGAATCAGATGAAGTAATAATAAAAGCGAGAGGCAGAGCGATTAGCAGAGCAGTCGATGCTGCAGAAATAACAAGAAATAGGTTTGTTACAGATGCAAAAATCAAAGATATAAAAATCGGAACTGAAAGTATCACCAATGAGGAAGAAGGCAGAACTTCCAATGTATCTTCAATTGAAATAATCTTAACAACTAAAAAGAAGAGCAAATAGGAAGAACGATAATTCTACATTATGATACCTATATCTAGTTTTTCTGCAATCTCTTTGTAGCGATTTCGAATAGTAACCTCTGTTACACCTGCAATATCTGCTATTTCACGTTGTGTCCTTCGTTCACCACAAAGTACAGATGCAATATAGAGCGATGCTGCTGCTATACCAGTTGGGCCACGTCCACTAGTAAGTTCTTTGTGTTCAGCTTTTTGTAATATCTCCAAGGTCTTAGCAAGCACATCGCTGCTAAGTTTTAATTCACTGCAGAACCTTGAAACATAATCTTCTGGCGAAGTAGGTAACATTTTTAATCCTAATTCACGGGAGACATATCTATAGGTCCTTCCGATCTCTTTTCTAGATATATGTGCTATGTTACTTATTTCATCAAGCGTACGTGGTACATTACACTGCCGACATGCTGCATACAATGCAGCAGCGGTAACACCTTCTATGCTTCTACCACGGACCAATTTCTTCAATGCTGCTTTTCTATAAATCATAGCAGCGGTCTCTCTAACTGTTCTTGGAAGGCCCATGCTTGATGCCATTCTATCAAGTGCAGAAAGAGCAATTGCTAGGTTTCTCTCTGTAGCATCACTGATTCTAATTCTGCTCTGCCATTTCCTTAAACGATATATTTGTGCTCTGTTTCTAGTGGGAATTGATTTACCATAAGAATCACGGTTTTTCCAACCAATCGTAGTAGAAAGACCTTTATCATGAATTGTATAGGTCATTGGCGCTCCTGTTCGTGCTCGTTTTTCGCGTTGATCGCTGTCAAATGCACGCCATTCAGGACCATGATCAATGAGCTCCTCATCTATAACAAGTCCACAATCCTTGCATATCAATTCCGCTCTAGAATAATCCTTGCTAAGATGTTTACTCTTGCATTCAGGGCATTGAGTAATTTCTTCTATTTTACTTTTTTCTTTTTTAACCAAAATAAATCAATTCCTTGATATTCTTTAGCTTATCTATAGTTGAGTTATATAAATATTTATACGTAGGAGTTTTTGAGGATTCTTGATCTCTTTTTCAACACCTTTTTATGCAAGTTATTTAGATTTTTCAATCCAAACCATTAGAAGACTGGTTTTTACATTGGAAGTAACTATTGAATTTTTACAAAAGAAAAAAGAGAGATGTTTTACTTGCGGAGAAGTCCTAACGAAGAAAGCTCCTTTGATAATTTCTCTACAGCTAGTGACACATCCTCTATCTTTCTTGCACCTGCACAGACTATTTTTCCAGAACCAAATAACAGCATTGCTACCTTAGGTTCTTTTATCCTATAGACCAGCCCAGGGAACTGCTCAGGTTCATATTCCACATTTTCTAAACCAAGCGCCATAGCTACTTCGCTAAGATTAAGTTCTCCACCCAGATCAGATGTGGCCACAATGTTCTGGATCACAATCTCAGGTTTTTTATATACTTTTATACCTATTTTTTCTAGTTTCTCTGTGATTATGCTGACTGTTTTAAGTACGTCTTCAACGTTCTTTGCACCTGTACAGTTGGCTTTGCCGCTTCTGAAAAGAAGGGTAGCTGTTTTCGGATCGTCTAATCGATAAACCAGTCCAGGGAACTGTTCTGGTTCATATTCTGCGTTTTCTAAGGATTGTGTTATAACGTCTAAATCTAATTTATCTGCAAATGTTGTAGATGCTACAATATTTTGTACTTTTATTTCTATCATATATATGTCACTTCCATTAAATTGTACCGTTTCACGGTCTTTAGGTGGCAAAACTAAAAACGAGTATCTCTATTAAAATAGTTCTCTCATATTTTACTTGCTAAAATACCCGATTTTATCACCTTTTTCTCCTTCATTCAAACTCATGTTCAAATCTCTAACGCTGCACTCTTTTACATTATTGTAAATTGGACACGCAGTGTATAAAAAATAAGAACATTACAGGATCTTATTTCTTCTTCTTTTTAACGATTTTTTTCTGTGTCTTTTTAGCTTTCTTAGCCGACATTACGTTCTCTCCTCCTTTTTCAATCTGGAACTTTGGTATCGTGTATGTGATTAAAAAGGTATGGTTAGTATATTTTCAATTAGTATGCAGAAAAAGTCGAGTTGGAAAAGATTAGAAAGAAATATACTGATAGCGCATAGCCAATGAAATAGTAGTGATTTTTACCAATAAAATGAAGCTAAAATCTCCCTCCCAGTGTAAAATTCATCAATACTCTTGTTTGTATGAAGAGGATTATGGTATTTGAAAGCACAGTTTTAGCTGCGGGAATTTAACTCTGGCTCGGTAATCCCTCCAGCGGCTTCTTGTTAACAAGTAAAACGGTTTATTAGTTACATTTGTTTGAAATGAAATCAATGTGTTTTTTGTCCTTATTTCCCTATTAATTTTTTATTTTTTATGTAAAAGTCTGTCATATATACGATCTGTCGGCTATATGGTCTTTCTTCTTTTTTTGCGAGTTTTTTGATTAATGTGTTCTCTTTTTTTGTAACTGAGATGTTCATTCTTATTCTTTTTTCCATATTTTACACAAATATGTAATAATTTTACACATTTATATGTCTTTGTACACAATGATATATAGCACCTACTGCATACTACTATCATCCGACAATTTTCGGAAAGGAAGCAAAGAAACAAATGAATATGGACAGAGAATTTTCAAACTTCGAGATAGAGATGAACTGGAGGAAGCGAAAACGATTTCAATCATTAAACGCAGATGACTTTCGAAGAGCAAGGTTTGCAGAGTAGATGGAAAAGTTTCGTATTTAACTTTGAAAACTAAGAAAGTGAGATAAACAATAAATTAAGGACGATTATATCGTCGAAATCTCTTTTTTTTAGGGGGGAAAATATCAAAAATAGGTTCGGAAGATGTTATTTATTGGATATAAAGTCATCAAGTAGTTTATTGATGAAATAAAATTGGAGTAATTGTAAAATTTGGGGGAAAGTTGTTAGAAGTTGAATTAGTATTGATATTCTGCTCTTGAATTTAGAAACTTAATGGAGTTATGATAGAAATGAAAGTGGCAATGATTGGTTGGGAATATCCACCGTTCAAAGCGGGCGGTCTTGCTACGCATTGCTATGGCCTTACTCGTGGTTTAGCTGATAAAAATGTGAAAGTATATTTTTTTATGCCTAAAACAAAACATAAAGTGAATAGTGATCAGCCAAATCTTGTGATAAAAGAAGTTGGAGAAACAGAAATTTTTCCTTATGACCGGCTAGAAGATAAAGCATTAGCTGGTAATTTTTTTGAAGCGGTTTATAGATATAATCAACTTGTTGTTGCAAAAGTTAAAGCTGTTGCAAAAGCTGAAGGTAAATTTGACTTTATTCATGCACATGATTGGTTAACAATGGAGGCAGGTATGATTTTGAAGGAGGAAATGGGTATACCTATGGTTCTTACTATTCATTCTACTGAGTATGACCGAAGTGGTGGGCTTAATCCAAATCAATGGTTTATTGATATAGAGCGAAAAGGTATGGAAAAAGCTGATAGAATTATTGCTGTGAGTCATTTCACTAAGCGTGTGATTGTTGAGAAATATGGTATTAATCCTGATATTATCAGTGTTGTGCATAATGCTGTTTATCCTATTCCTGAGGGTAAAAAACAAGAGATTGTGTTGTTTTTAGGTCGTCTTACTATTCAGAAAGGTGCTGAGTTTTTCTTGAAAGCTGCTAGGAAGGTATTGGATTATGAACCTGATGTTTGTTTTGTTGTTGCAGGCGCGGGGGATATGTTACCACGTTTGATTGATCAGGCTGTAGATTTGGGTATTTCAAATCGGGTTATTTTCACTGGGCATTTAACAGAGGATGAGGTTAAACATATTTATGGGATTTCTAGTGTGTATGTTATGCCTAGTGTTAGTGAACCTTTTGGTATAACTGCTCTTGAGGCTATTTCTGCTGGTACTCCTACTATTGCTTCTAAAACCGCGGGTGTGTGTGAGACTTTTAGTAACTGTTTAAAGGTTGATTTCTGGGATTCTGATGAGATGGCAAGTAAGATTGTATCATTACTAAGGTATGAATCTTTAAGAAAAACATTAACTGAAAATGGAAAACAGGAAATTGAGCTTTTTACTTGGGATAACGTTGCAGAAAAAACATTAGATGTTTACAATGGTATTGATATTGTTATATTGAAAAAAATGCTTAAAGAGAGAGAAAAGATATACGAGTGGAATACAAAACACTTAAAGCCATAAAATCAAGACTTAATGCATAAATGAAATCAGTGTACGATGGATAACTATTTAAGATAAGGGGTGCTACACCTACCATAAAGAAATAGAGATAAGAGTTTCACATTTTCGGTTTTTAAAAACCTTTGAGATTTTTGTTTTTGGATCTTTTATACTTAGATGTTAAATTCTAAGGAGGTGAAAATAAATGAAAGGAACTATAAAATGGTACAACTCAATGAAAGGGTTTGGATTCATACAAGGCGAAGACGGAAAAGATGTCTTTGTTCATTCTACAGCTTTACCAGTAGGAACAGCGATCAGTGAGAATGATCCGGTTGAATACGAGATAGAAGAGGCAGAACGAGGGCCAAGGGCAATAAATGTAACGATGTGTTAAAAATGCATAGATATATGGTTGTGAACCAGTTATGGGTTAAATGCAATGTGGATTATTAGACTGGATTGCAATCTAACACATATTCAGATGTATTAAATGGAGGAAATAGATTATGATCGAAAAAAAAACGGAAAAAATAACAACTGAAGAAAAGAGAACCGATGAAAACGTAATATATGTTGGACAGAAACCTCCGATGAGCTATGTACTTGCAATAGTTACACAGTTTCAAGGTAGTGGTTCAGACGAGGTTATAATAAAAGCTAGAGGACGTTCTATAAGTACCGCTGTAGACGCGGCAGAAATAACAAGAAACAGGTTTATAACAGATGCAAAAATCAAAGATATAAAAATAAGCACGGAATCCATCACTAACGAAGAAGGCAGAACATCTAATGTATCTTCAATTGAAATAATCTTAACGAAAAAGAAAATCTCTAAATAAACGATTTCAATCAGAATCAATGAATGCAAATCAAAATTTTTTATGTTCTTTGATTTAAAAGCCTAAAAATATTTTTTTTTTTCCTTACTCAAATTTTACTTTATCTGTTTTTGTTCCTCTCCTCTCATGGACTTGGAATATATGCATTTCTAGAGCTTTGTTAGTTCTAAAAAACTTGTTACAATATCTACATTCAGGCATATTTTTCCCTCGTAGGTCCTCAATTTGTTTTTTCTTTTTCTCTCTTCTTTTTTCTCTTTCTTTTATCCATCTCTTCCTGTTTTTTATATTTATATTTTTTTGAGTTTCTACTCATTTTTTTTCTCCCTTAAACCTACAATTTCATAACTGCCTTTTCAGGGTGGCTATATATTTTTTTTATTTTCTACGTTTCTTTTTTTGAATAATTCGCATATTCATCTTCTTCCTCTTCTTTTTCTTCGTCTATGCTTTTATCTTTTTGTGTTCTTTTCTTCTTTCTGTGTTTCTTCGTATTTTTCTTCGTCTATTCTTAGTCTTCTTAGTCGTTTTCTGCTCCTTTT
>Ga0315285_10004226_pt1 | contig 14912 bp, 14 predicted proteins | sample YL17G09_36_MG_FD_203698 | JGI IMG/M metagenome (GOLD analysis project Ga0315285, IMG submission 203698) | Sediment microbial communities from Yellowstone Lake, YNP, Wyoming, USA - YL17G09_36 | ecosystem: Environmental > Aquatic > Freshwater > Lake > Sediment | place: USA: Wyoming | collected...
CATCGTCCCGACTAGGAGGACTGGCTGCCCCACCGACTTGTAGTCGGCTGGGAGGTCCTCGCGGCCGGGTCCGAAGGCGCGGCTCGCCCCCTTCCGGTGGACGACCGTCTTCCTCCTCTTCCCGTCGATTATATGCTCCTCCCTCTTCGCCGTGTTGTGGGTCATGCTGTAGACGAGCTCCATACCCATCTCCGACGCCTTCCTGTGGAAGGTCTGCTCGAAGGCGGTCCTGACCTGATGTAGGATGATGTGGCGGTTTATGAATGCCCAGTTGACGGCGCAGGCCATCGCGGCGTAGTAGTCCTCGGCCTCCCTGCTCTTTATCGGGGCGCAGGCCAGCTCCCTATCCGGTAGCCTGATCTTGTACTTGCTCGTCGCCTGCTCCATGACGCGGATGTAGTCGGTGGCTATCTGGTGGCCGTAGCCGCGGCTCCCCGTATGGATCCAGCACACAATCTGGTCCGGGTCGGTGATGCCGAAGGCCTTGGCGGCCCCCCTGTCGTAGACCTCGCTGACGCGTGCGACCTCCAGGAAGTGGTTGCCGGCGCCGAGGGTGCCGAGCTGGGTCGCCCCACGGCTCTTAGCCCTCCCAGAGACCATGTCGGGGTTCGCCTCCTTCATGCAGCCCTCCTCCTCCATGTGGAGGTGGTCTCCCTCCCAGCCGTACCCCTTCCCGATGGCCCACTCGACGCCCCCCGTGACCGCCCTGTCAAGCTCGATGTTACTGAGCCTAAGCTTGCTACCGACGCCGACGCCGCAGGGAACAAGGCTGAACATCCTGTCGATCAGCTCGTCTACCTTCGGCCGCACCTCGGCATAGGTCAGGTCGCTCCTCATCAGCAGGACGCCGCAGTTGATGTCGTAGCCGACGCCGCCGGGGGTGATGATGCCCTCATCCTCGTCGAAGGCGGCGACCCCCCCGATGGGGAACCCGTAGCCCTGGTGACCGTCCGGCAGGGTGATGCCGTACTTGAGTATCCCGGGTAGCTGTGTCAGGTTGATGCTCTGGGTGAGAGTAGCGTCCTCCCGCATCGCGGAGAAGAGTTGCTCATCCGCGTAGATCCTCGCAGGGACCCTCATGTTCGGGTCCACAGAGGTCGGGATCTCCCAGACGAGTTCGTCTACCCTATTGAACAGTGGCTTCATTACTTATCTAACCAACCACGCCAGTGGACAAATTATAAACCTTTATTGGTGCGTAGACCAATGATGAGTCATGCGGTGGCGGGTGGTCAAACGCATACCCCTCAACGAGGTGAGGGAACGAGTCGCTGCCTACGTGAGGAAATACGGCAACCAGTACCAGCAGCTGAGCAAGGAGTTCGAATCGGGCAAGATGCCCCGAGACAGATTCAACGACTACATCGAGTGGAGCAGCATGATACACGCCCTCAGGGCCGCGGGGGAGGGCGAAGACTTCGACTACTACGCCGAGGAGGACCTCGACCTCACCCCCGAGGAGTTCGACAGCCTCACCCCAAAGAGATTAGAGCTGCTCGACTACCTCGCCGACGAACACGTCTCATCCATAAACGGGCTCGCCAATAGGGTCAGTAGAGACGTGAAGAATGTATACAACGATCTGCGAATCCTCGAGCGCCTCGGCTTCATCCGCCTCGTCAGGGAGGGAAAGAGCCTCGTGCCCGAGCTACTCGTGCAGGAAGTTACAATACTCCTCGGCTAGCCGTGACTATTATATCCGGCTTGGCTGCATCTTACCTGATTATGATGTCCGCGAAAGCTTGCAGCGCCGATCTCTTACTCATCAACGGGAAAATCGTCACCGTCGACGAGAAATTCAGCACCCAAGAGGCCGTCGCCGTCAAGGACGGCAAGGTGATGGCCGTGGGCTCCACCAAGGAGATGAAGAAACTAAAGGGGGATGCCACGGAGGTCATCGATCTGGAGGGCAAAACCGTCCTCCCGGGTCTCTTCGACAGCCACATGCACATGATCTTCACAGGCGCAGCTCTGCAGATCATAAACTGCAGGACGCCGCCCATGAAGAACATCGCCGACATGGCGAAGGCAGTCGGCGAGAAGGCGAAGAAGGCGAAGCCCGGCGAGTGGATCGTTGGTAGGGGCTGGGACCAGGTTAAACTGGCCGATCACAGGAACCCGACCCGCTACGACTTCGACAAGGTCGCCCCGAACAACCCTGTCTACTTCACGAGGACCTGCGGCCACCTCGCCGTGGTCAACAGCAAGGCGCTTGAGATGGCGGGGATAACAAAGGATACGAAGGACCCCGTCGGCGGCAGGATCGTCCGCGACGAGGAGGGCGTGGCCACGGGCATGCTCGAGGAGACGCCGGCGATGAGCCTCTGCACGAACCTCATCCCACCTGATAGCATCGAGGAAACCATCGAACAGATCAAGATCGCCTCAGACGCCTTCAACGAGGTCGGCCTCACCAGCGTCATCGAGGCGGGCATCACCGAGAACCAGATGGTCGCCTACCAGCTCGCCTTGGACCGTGGGCTTCTACACGTCCGCGTCAACTACATGCTCCGCGGCATAGACGGGAACGAGCCCAAGGAGAAGAGTATCCAGAGGATAGAGAACTTCCCCATGGTCACCGGCTACGGCAACGACATGCTCCGGTTCCAGGGCCTCAAGATCCTCATCGACGGTGGCATAGGTGGTAAGACTGCCCTCCTCCGCGAACCCTACGAGAACAGCACGGCGACGGGTCTGCTCACCGTCCCAGTGGACAAGCTTCAGACCCTCGTCGACGCCGCCAACAAGCGTGGTATGCTCGCCGGCATCCACTGCTGCGGTGGCAAGGCGATGGACATCGTCCTAGACGCATACAAGAAGACGAACAAGGTCAAGCCCATAAAGGGGCGCCGCTTCTACCTCATCCACGCCTACCAGCCGACGGAGGAGAACTTCAAGACCTGCAAGGAACTCGGCATACCTGTCGCCAGCCAGCCCGACTTCCTCTACTACCTCGGTGACAGCTACGCCGAGAACGTCGGCCTCAAGAGGGCCGCCTGGCTGAAGCCTCACCGGGCCTGGATCGACAAGGGCATCATGGTCGCCGCGGGCACCGATTCACCCGTTACGCCGTACCCACCCTTCCCCTGCATCTGGGCCGCCATCGCACGCAAGACCGAGCTGAAGAAGACGAAGCTCGGCGCGGACCAGTGCGTCACCCGCGAGGAGGCGATAAGGATGTACACGATCAACGGCACACACCTCACGTTCGAGGAGAAGGTCAAGGGGAGCATAGAGCCCGGGAAGCTCGCCGACATGATCGTCATCGACCGCGACATCCTCACCTGCCCCGAGGACGACATCAAGGACACGAAGGTCCTGCGCACCATCCTCGGCGGGAAGACGGTCTACGAGGCGTAGACCCCCAGTTTATTATCTGCACGGGCCCTAGCTGATACTCGATGGTCCAACGCAGATACCTCACCCTACTTCTAGCTCTAGCCATCTTCTTCGGTTCAGTCTACTCCGCAGCGCAAATCGGCGGAGACTTTGGCGGAGTCACCGTCCAGGAGGTTACAATACCGGCGCAGGGGTACAACATACGCGGGACCCTCTACGCGCCGAAAGATGCATCAGGGAGGATGCCCGCCTTCGCACTCGCCCACGGCGTGAGTAACGCGAAAGAGGTACTCGGCGGCGTCGCGCTGGAGCTGGCGCGCAACGGGTACATCGCCCTCACCATCGACGAGAAGGGGCACGGGGAATCCGACACGGGGATAGGGATAACCGACTTCACACTCGGCCTCGGATCAGCGGTCACATACCTGGCTACCTTACCCAACGTCGATGCGAACCGGATAGGCGTAGCTGGGCACAGCATGGGCGCAGGCGCCGTGAGGGCAGCGGTTTCCCAGAACCCCAGAATAGCCGCGACCATCCTCATCGGCGGCGGACAGGGCGACTCCTCAAACTACACCCCGATGAACGAGACCCGGCCTAGGAACCTCCTCTTTATAGTCGGGAAAAACGACGTGCTCTTCAACATAACGAGCCTCGACGCGTACCTCGTGCCTGTCTTCGGAACCACCGCGGCTATATCCCCCGGGGTCACATACGGCCAATTCGGCGACGGCACAGCTCGAAGGCTCGTCCTGCTCGACTCCATTCACCTCCTGGAGCCGGTAGACCCCAAGACGGCGGAGGAGGTGGTCTCATGGGCCAACTCGGCGTTAAAACCGCATATATCATACCCATTGAATGTGAAGACGCAGACGTATCTCCTCCGAGAAGGATTGATGGCGGTCGCCCTCGTCGCCTTCACTGCTTCGATCATCCCACTCTCACAGATACTGAATGGGCTCATCCCCGGTGGCGTCGGGGAGGCAACCACCGTCAGGCACAGGTTCCTGAGGGAGAGGCGCGTCCTCCTGCTCTGGAGCCTCCTAGGGCTTGTACTCTACCTCCCAGGGATGTTCCTCGGGACTCTCATCCAGTTCCCTCCCCTGCTCTTCGGCGCGTCGATGGCATGGTGGCTCCTCGCAACCGGAGTCGTCGGTTTAATGATACTGGCATTCATCGCTTGGAGGGCCCCCCGGGGGAGCAATAGCATCTCAGGGTACCTTCGAGAATCCTTCAAGGCGAGGGACGTCGCCCTCGGCACAATCATCTTCTGCATACTCTACGCATTGGCGTACGCGTCGAGCACCCTGCTCGGTGAGAAGCTGCGCCTCATAGTCCCCATCTTCGCCCCTCTCGTCGCGAGCCGCGCCGTGGTTTTACCACTCTTCATCCCCTTCTACCTCGCCTACTTCACCACGGAGGGCCTCTACCTCCACGTCTACAGAGACAGGCAGACGGCGGGTTCAGCGGCCGGGAACATGACCCGGACACTTCTACTGAAACTATCTCCCTACCTCGCACTGCTCGCCATACAGTACCTGCCGATGTTCTTGGCGAACTACCGACTCTTACCGGGGTATCTCGGGTTCTTCATAGAGTTCATTTGGGTGATAGTCCCGCTGCTCGCCGTCTCGACGTTCACCTCGTGGTGGCTATACAGGCACACTGGCAGGATCTGGGTCGGTGTGGTGTTGAACACCCTGCTCTTCGCCTGGGTATCAGCCGGGCTATTCCCCTTCACAGCCTTCAGGTAAAAATAGATACTTAGCGGTGGTCGTGCGGCCCATCGTTGCTTTTTATTGGGGTGATGACGAGATTCCCGTTCTTCACCACGTATGTGCGGACGCCGCTGAACTCGATGTTGTTGTTCTCGAGCAGCTTCACAGCCTTCTCCTCGGAGCCCTCTGGGACGTAGAGGAAGAACTTCTTCACGAATCTCCCCTTCCCGGCGGAGTCACTGAATAGCCTCCACTTCGGCACGTTGGCGACGTTGACACCGTCCTCCGTCACGACCTCGCCGATCTCTTGGATGCGTCCATCGGTGAGGGTGATGGCTATGTTCGGGTAGACTATCTCGGTCTCCGTCTCGATGCCACGACGCTTTACCTCGTCGTTCACGATGGTTATGTAGCCTTCCCCCCAGTCCTCCTGGTCGACGAAGGGGAAGCGTGTCGCCGCGATTATCCTGATGATCCTGTTCTTCAGAGTAACCGTGTCCACCATGCGCCGCACCTATAGACCTAGCTCCCCCGCCACCTCACTCATCGAGTCGAGGCCGATCTGGAAGAACTCATCCAACTCGAGGCCCATCTCAGTGCACTTCAGGATGTTCTCCCTGTTGACGCCTCGCGCGAAGCTCTTGTCCTTCATCCTCTTGCCGAGGCTGGATGCCTTGATGGAGGCGATCTTCTTGTCGGGCATCATGAGTGCCTGGGCGATTATGAGTCCCGATAGGCCGTCTGCGGCGTAGAGGCTCCAATCCATCTTGCTCTCGGGGAGGGAGCCCGTCTGCGGGTTGTGGGCTCTTATCGCGTATAGGCACTCCTCGGGGAGAAGGTCCTTAACGATCTCAGCGGATATGGCGCCATGTTTTGTCCAGTCCTGACCTACCTTCTCGTAGTCGACGTCGTGAAGGATGCCTGCCGCCTCCCAGAGGTCCTCATCTCCGCCAAGCCTCGCGGCTAGGCCCCTCATGATGGCGCCCACGGCGACCATGTGCTTCACAAGGTTATCGTTCTTCACGTGTCCCCTCACGATCGCTAAGGACTCGTCGCGGGTAATCATACCAATAGCGCGGTTTTCGCCGTGTTTAAGCCTTGGCAGCCTCGGTGCCTTTAAATCTGGAACACGTTTAATGGTCTCATCCTTACAGCGGGTGCTTTGTTGGAGAAACCGAGCCTTAAGCAGTTCACGTCGATAATTAACTATGGCCTATTCGTCATGGTGTTCACCCACACACTGACCCACACTTTCCAGAACATCCACACGACCCTCTTCCCAGTGTTGAAGCAGGAGTTCAACCTAGGCTACTATGAGCTTGGATTGATAGCCGCGATACCGCCACTTTGTCAGGCGATACTCTCCATACCCGCCGGGATGCTGAGCGACAAATTCGGCACGAAGAAGATGATCCTATTCAGCCAGATACTCAGCTGCGCCGGCAGCATCGTCGCGGGGTTCACGCAGAACCCCTGGATGCTAATAGCGGCGGTGAGTCTACTGTACCTCAACACTACGTTCTATCACCCGCCGAGCTACAGTTACGTCACCAAGACCTCTCAGCCTAAGGATCGGTCGAAGGCTCTTGGTATTCTCGGCGCCGGGGGTACCCTCGGTATGGCTGTCGGCCCGCTGAGCATCAGTCTACTCATGGGATTCTTCGCGTTCCAGTGGAGGCAGGTTTACCTCTTCTGGTTCATCCCGATCTTCCTGGGCGTCTTCCTCGTGCTAAAGATGAAGGCTGACCCGGTGGAGCCGCCGAAGCCCAAGGTCAAGGACGATGCCCCCACCGGGGAGACGAAGACCGTGATGAGCAGGAGCATGCTCTTCTTCCTCGTCTTCAACGCCGTGAAGACTCTGGGGGCCGTCATGGTCTCGGGTTTCCTCAGCATCTACCTCGTCCAGTCTCAGGGGTGGAGCGTCGGGACCGCCGCCCTTGTCATCAGCGCAAGCAGCATGATGGGGATATTCGCGGCTCCCCTCGGCGGTTACTTCGCCGACAAGGTGGGTGAAAAGAAGTGGACCGTATTGACCACGATGGCCTGCGCCATCAGTTTCGGGATCGCCTTCATTCTCCCCGGCGCCATCGCCTTTACAGCCTTCTACCTCGGATACGGGTTCTTCAACCTACTAAGCATGGCATCGAATTCCAGCTTAACCGCCAAGCTCTCACCTTCGAGGCAGAGGGGGCTCGGGTTCGCGCTCTACTTCCTTCCGGGGAGCATCATGGGCGTACTCGCTCCGATGGTCTCCGCCTTCATAGCGAGCACTTACGGTCTATTGCCCGTCTTCTTCGTGGCGACGGCGGTGCTACTTATCTCGGTGCCGGTGCTCCAACTGGGCGTAAAAGTAGACTAGCGCAGACACGCCCTTTCATAGCCGGTTAAAACGGGGCATAACGGGCGTTCTATTATTCATCGTTGCCGGCAAACGCTTTTTAAGCTGGGTTAGATAAGAATGGGCGAACGAGAGAAGGAGAGTCGAGGAGAACTAGCGCCTTGTTTATGCCCCGCGCCTACGATCGCGCCATAACGATATTCTCACCAGAGGGAAGACTCTACCAGGTCGAATACGCCTTGGAACTGGTGAAGAGGGGCGCACCCATCGTCGGCGTCTCGTCACCCCAGGGGGTAGCCCTAGCGGCTAACGAGTCCCCTGAGAGCGTGCTGGAGGACGGAGACTACTTCCGCAAGATATTCCAGCTCGACGAGCACGTCAGCATGGCCATAGCGGGGCTAAGCAGCGACGCCCGTGTCCTGATAAATCAGGCCCGGATCTACGCCCAAAGCAACAGACTCCTATACAACGAGCCGGTCGACGTGGAGATACTTGCAAGGCGCCTGGGAGACATCGCTCAGATATACACGCAGCACGCCGGCGTAAGGCCATTCGGTGTGAGCACCATCATGGCGGGTGTCGACTCCGAGGGCAGCAGGGTGATGACTACGGACCCGAGCGGTAGTTACAGGGGCTACAAGGCCACGGCCGTTGGAAGGAAGAGTGACGAAGCCAACAAGCTCTTGGAGGAAAAGTACAAAGACGATATATCCCTTGACGGCGCAATCAGCCTCGCCATAGAGGCCGTGAAGACCGCGTCAGATGGGAGCATCACACCCGAGAACGTCAAGGTCGCCGTTGTACCGGCCGAAACGAAGGTTTTCCGTAGACTCCCCGACTCCGAAGTGCAGAAGCACATGAGGTAGAAGGGCCAAAGGGATGGGGAGCAACTACACCCTGGTGCGTTACCAGCATGGAGGAGAGAAGTACGAGATTCTCGTCGACCCCGACAAGGGGCTCTCCTATAAGAAGGGCGAGCCGATAGACATCGCCAACGTTATCCTCATCGACACCATCTTCACCGACGCGAACAAGGGGGAGAAGGCGTCAGAGTCCAAACTGAAGGCCGACTTCGGCACGGGCGACACCCTCGAGGTCGCCAAGCTGATGTTCGAGAAGGGGACGTTCCTCCTCACGGCCGCACAGCGGAAGGAGATGACGGAGCAGAAGCTCAAACAGATCATAACCCTCATCTCCAGGACCTACGTCGACCCCGCGACGAAGCTGCCCCACCCAGTTACCCGCATAGAGAACGCGATGGAGCAGGTCAGGTTCAACGTCGACCCCTTCAAGCCGGCGGAGGAGCAGGTGAAGGAGCTTGCCCAGCTCTTACGACCCGTGCTACCCATGAGCAGCGAGAACATCCAGCTCGCCTTAAAGATACCATCGGAGCACGCTTCTAGATGCTATGGAATAGTGAAGAACTACGGCGAGATAAAGAAGGACGAGTGGCAGAAGGACGGCAGCTGGGTGGCGGTCTTGGAGATACCCGCCGCGATGCAGCTTGAGCTACTGGACAAACTCGGCAAGGCAACGCAGGGCAACCTCCAATCAAAAATACTTAAGTGAAGCTGAACAGGTATGAGTGCGAACTTCCAGGACAGGAATCTGGTCCTCCCGGGGGACGTGTTGTACGAGGGGAGGATCAGGACGGGTGAGAACACCTACCGCAACCAGGATCAGGTATACGCCACGCGCCTCGGCCTTGTCAACTACTCCCCGGACAACGTCTCGGTGGTCGCCTTGTCCACGGGGTACACCCCGTTGGTCGGCGACGTGATCATCGGCGAGGTCATCGACATGGAACTCGGGGAGTGGAGGATCGACATAGGCGCACAATCCGAGGCCGTCATGGGCATACCCGACGCGGTTGACCGCCCATTCAGGACAGACTACGTGATGACGAGGGTCCTCGACATCGGCGACACACTGATCGCGAAGATCGTCGACCTCGACAGGAGGAGGACGCCGATACTCAGCATCCTCGGCCCCGGCTTGGGGAAGATACACGACGGGTTCATAGTGCGCTTTACGCCATCGAAGATCCCGCGCCTGATCGGCAAGAAGGGGAGCATGATCAACATGATCATAAAGGAGACTGGGTGCCGCATAGTCATCGGACAGAACGGCCGCATCCTAGTCTCCGGACCCAACCGCGAACGCGAAGAGATGGTGGTCAAGGTGATGAACAAGATCGAGCTGGAGGCACACACCTCCGGGCTCACAAACAGGGCTCAAGAGTTTCTGAGACAACTTAAGGAGAGATCACGATGAGTAAGAAAGCAACTACAAAGAAGACGGCGACCCGGAAGCCAGCGAGGTCTAAGAAAGCCAAGACGGACAGCTGGAAGAGGGCCGACGGGCGGGCTTTCGACGAGCTCCGCACGATAAAGATTGAGAGCGGCGTCCTCCCGAATGCGGATGGCTCCGCATACATCGAGATGGGTAGGAACAAGATCCTCTGCGGAGTCTTCGGGCCCCGCGAGATGCACCCCAAGCATCAGGCTAGGCCCAATGAGGCCGTCCTCCGCTGCAGGTACCACATGGCGCCCTTCAGCGTCGACCCACGCAGGTCACCCGCCCCCTCGAGGAGGGACCAGGAGATCAGCATGGTCATGAGGTCCGCCCTAGAGCCGGCGGTCTTCCTCGAACGCTACCCCCGGGCGAGCATCGACGTCTACGTCGAGGTGATTGAAGCCGACGGCGGGACCCGGTGCGCGAGCATCAACGCCGCCGCGGTAGCCCTCGTCGACGCCGGCATACCCATGAAGGACCTCGTCGCGGCCTGCGCCGTGGGCAAGGTCGAGGACAAGCTCATCGTCGACCTCGGCGACTACGAGGACAAGAAGGGTCAGAGCGACATGCCAATCGCCTACATGCCGAAGCTCGGCAAGGTAACGCTCCTCCAGATGGACGGCATCATGTCCACCGAGGAGGCGGAGAAGGCCCTGGACCTAGCCATCGAGGGATGCAAGAAGGTCTACGAGATCCAGCGCGAGGCGCTGAAGAAGAAGTACGGCATAGACCAGCCACAGGACAAGCCTCAGAAGGAGCTCCAACCGGAGGAGCCTAAGGAGGAGTCTGAGGAGGAGCCCCGGAAGGAGGAGGGTTCACAATGAGCAAGAGCAACATCGTCAGCCACCTGAAACAGAAGAAGATCTCCGAGGTCCTCTCCACCGGTAAACGGATGGATGGGCGCAGCTTCGAGGACTTCCGCGAACTCACCATAAAGCGCAACGTGCTCTACAAGAGCGAGGGCAGCGCAGAGGTCTGGCTCGGGAAGACCCACGTCATGGTCGGCGTCAAGGTCGGCACCGGCACACCCTTCGAGGACACGCCAAACGAGGGCGTACTCATGACCAACGCCGAGTTCACCCCCATCGCAAACGCCGCCTGGGAGCCCGGCCCACCCAACGAGAACAGCATAGAGCTCGCACGTGTCGTCGACAGGGGTCTGCGCAGCGCAGAGACTCTGGACACTGCCGAGCTTAACATCATCAGCGGTAAGCTCGTCAACATAGTCTTCGTCGATCTCTACATCCTCAACTATGACGGCAACCTCATCGACGCCTGCAGCGCCGGCGCCATCGCCGCCCTGATGGGGGCGAAGAAGCCCGTCTACGAAGTCGTAGGCAACGAGGGGAAGCCAACCGGGGAGAAGGTCCCCCTCACCGTCAAGAAGAAGCCGGTGGCGATAAGCGTCATCAAGATCGGGGACAAGCTCATCCTCGACCCCACCGCCGACGAGGAGGACGTGATGGACTGCCGCCTCACCGTGACCTTCGACGACGACGGTCACCTCTGTACGATGCAGAAGAGCGGCTCCGAGGGACTGACCCTCGATGAGATTAAGAAATGCATAAATATGGCGCAGGAGAAGGCGCCTGAGATAAGGGCGAAGGCCATAGGCGACTAAGGATGACGAAGAAAAGAAAGACTTACGGTCTAAGACTCAGGACACGCGGAGGAGCCGCCCTACAGAAGCGCTGGACGCACATAATGCTGCAGATGAAGCAGCCTCATAAATGCCCGAGCTGCGCGAGCCCCAAGGTCAAGCGCAGCGCCGTCGGTATATGGAGCTGCAGCAAATGCGGCTACAAGTTCGCCGGCGGGGCCTACATCCCATCGACGAAGCTGGGTCAGGCATCCGCCAGGGTCCAGAGCGCCTAAACCCTAACCAATTCTGAGGCGACTGTTTTGGAGCCTCAAACAAACCAAACAGAGGCGCGTATTCTCATAGAGGCGCCAAAAGACGCAGTCGAAATAATCATCGGCGCGTTAAAGCCCGAGTTAGAGACCGGCATCTCCGACCGCTCGAAGGTAGTGATCGAAGCATCGGGTAGGGGTTTGATCATCAGGGTGACCGCCAACGATGTCACTGCCCTTCGTGCGGCGGTCAACAGCTACCTCTACTGGGTCCAGGGGATAATTGACATAGGCGGCAGGGTAAACCCCTGAAGGCGCAGCCTCACCCCTACCCCAGTGGATGAGAAAAAAAGAGGCTGATTTCTGGCTACGCGTTGAACAACTGTGGCGACCGTTTCCAGAGCAGGTAGATGATGATGCCGCTGATCACCATCTCCCCGAGTATGTAGCTGCCGTTGTAGATCGCACTGTATAGGTATGGGCCCAGCTCCGGCGGGGCGTACTCCGCGAAGAATACGACGCCGGATACGAAGTGTGAGAGGAATCGGCCGGTCAACGCGACCGCGACGCCGACGAGGGGCTGCTTCTTAAATAGGCCCGCGAGTCCCAGACACGCGAAGGCTAGTGGGTAGTCGAGGATTATCTGGAGCGGGTAGTAGATGTACCCCTCCAGGGCCATCTGGACTAGGCCGAAGACGATCCCGGCCATGATCCCGACCTTGATCCCACGCCTGTAGGCTAGCAGCATGATCGGTACCATGCTCCCCAGGGTGATGGAGCCACCCCATGGGAGCTGGTAGATCTTTATGTAGTTCAGGACAACGGAAAGTGCCACGGTTATGGATATCTCGGCCAGTTCCCTGGTGTTAATCCTTGTACCGTTCATGACACATTCCCTTCGCCGGTATTACCCGGATCAGGTTCCTAGGGTCGACGACTCTCGTCCTCTCAGCCGGGCTCACGCCCAGCTCCCCTTCGTCCAACAAGGAACTGGGGCGGGTTAATAAAACTTGCCTAAATCGCCGTGAAAGCTACTTTCTGAGTTGTTTCACGAGTTTGATGGCGACGACGCCTGTTTTCGCGCTTGGCCCAGTGACTCCGCCGCCGGCGTCTGGGGACAGTGGTCCGGTTGTGAGTGTACCGCACTCCTCGACGGGGCTGAGGCCCGCTTGACGGGATATTTCCCCGAGCTCTTCGAGGGAGTATAGGTGGGCGTGTTTGAAGATCGGGTCCCCCTTCTCCGCCATCGCCTCGTAGAGTTCCCCCCAGGCACCACTTGGAACGAACCATAAACAGGGCTAGGTCAGGGCAGAAGGCTGATGCCGACAGGTGTGCCGTGAAGGAGCCCGGGCCAGGAGGAGGCTCACAGCACCTTCAGCTGAAATCTGCGCAGGGCACCCGGCTACGTTGCCCAGGATTCGTACAGCTGCTACTCAGTAGTGTCTCCCGACGATTCTCCAGGAGAGCCCGGCTGTATTCGAAGAAGACTGGGGATGCTTCTCCTGCTCCGTAGCGCGCGCGCATGCCGTGAGGTGGAGAGGTTCTCTTATTAATATCCTGAGTTGTATAGGAGAGTGATGGATGACAAGATTCGGGTTGATCCTCTAGTAGTTTCCAAGTTTCTAGGGTTCAAACTTGGGAGGAAGAAGAAATAATGGCGAAGCATAAGGGGATGTCACGGAAAGGCGATAAAAGTCGAGCGAAGAAGGGGAAGAGAAAGGGGAAAAAGGGGAAGAAGTAGATGACAGCCTTGAAGGCGTCGGCGAGGCTGACGGAGAATGAAGGCTCTGACGAGAGAGGCATACGAGGGAAGTCTGGTTAAATCCATATCTGGGTTCACCACCGTCTCGGCGCGCGGTCTATATTCCTTAGTTCCACGTGGTGATGAGTGTATCTGGGTTGTAGGTACCGGCGTAGTGGCTGTCTGATGGCTTTGTCGCCTCTTGGGCATAGTACCAGATGTCATATGGTGGTGGGGCCCGGTCCCCGTACTCGTTTAGTCTCAACCATCCCGATGCACCGTAGGTATTCTCGCAGACCCCCGTTAAGGCATATGTAACATCGGTAGCGTTGTCTGATCCGATCTCAATGATGGTTTTGGCGAGGATGAGAGCTGCATCGTAGAGGTAGACCTGGTATATGCTGAATTCACTACCCGTCGCCTCCACGAACCTAGCCCTTAGATCGAGATACTTAGTCGAGTCTGGTTCCCGAGCCAGCGGGCTGAAGAGCCTTAAATGGTTTGCCTCCAGAGGCGCGTCGGAGGCTATCACCTGTGACTTGGCTATGCTGTCGCTGCCGAACCAGACCAAGTTGTAGAGAGTATCGCACTGGCTGGCCTGCTTAATTATCCTAACTGCCTCGTCGTAAGCGATGAGCAGAACACCGACCCGGCCAGCATCTCCACCCATGCGCGTTATCGCCTCCTGAGCTTGATCGCGTCCCTGCTGGAGGTACGGGCAGAAGTCAACGTCTGAGAGGGTCGGATCGTCCGTTAGCCGGTATCTTATTGGTTGACCGACCACCCCGCCGAGCTTGGTATACTCTAGCACGAACTGGTTGACGAGTCCATCGCCGTAGGAGTCGCCGCGCTGAATCAGGACGAGCTCCTTGATGCCATAGCTCCATATGATATTGGCCAGTGCCGGTGCCTGTGCGGTGTCGGCTGGGCACATCCTGAAAAACCTGTCATTAGCGACGGCGCAGCTGGGACTCGTCGAGCTCGGACTCATCATTAACATCTTGTTGACGTTGACATAGGCCATCGTGGCGCATCCTTGGCTCGACCAGCCGGCACCTATGAAGACGTCGACTCCCACACTATGCAGTCCCTGGACTAGCTCTAAGTGCGTATTTGCTTGACCCATCGCATCCATCATCACGAACTCGAAGCGGACGTCACTACCGAGGCCCTGGGCGTATGCGTTGATGTCTGGCTGGATCACCTTCTCTATGAAGGGTTTCGCAGTTGAGTAGACAGGCACAACTATGCCTATCGGCGTATCTGGATTTGTTTCAGGGGCAATGTACCCGATTTTAATGGTCCTCCCTGCGATGCTTGGCATCGCCTTCTTCAGGGCTTCGTTTTCGCTCGTCAGTTTAGCGTTTAACTCAGTTAGCTGCTTTACTTGGGCGTCGAAGTTGGGAGCGCTGAGAATTCCGATATATGCACCTATGCCGAGAGATGCCGCTACGAGGATTACGATTATAGCTACGGTCTTCGATTGATGAACCGACATGATTGAGCCTCCTACTCCGCTTCCTGAGTTCGACCACCCATCAAACGGTATTAAACCTTCTTGAAAAGAATAATTGAGGATTGAGACTGTGTGAAAACTCGCTTCGTTTTTATAAAATTGCTGGTTTTAAAG
>Ga0315285_10004227_pt1 | contig 14910 bp, 13 predicted proteins | sample YL17G09_36_MG_FD_203698 | JGI IMG/M metagenome (GOLD analysis project Ga0315285, IMG submission 203698) | Sediment microbial communities from Yellowstone Lake, YNP, Wyoming, USA - YL17G09_36 | ecosystem: Environmental > Aquatic > Freshwater > Lake > Sediment | place: USA: Wyoming | collected...
GCAGCATGCCTTCTGGGCTACGAGGGACCCACAGCATCCAGCTTATAATGAAAAGGAGGCCAAACAGTACCGCAATGTGATTAACGAGATGTACCAGCAGATGGATAATATTCTCGGCAAGGCTCTTGAAAAAGTAGATAGTAAGACCATCCTTTTCGTCGTATCAGATCACGGTTTTGCCAGCTTCAGACGCCAAGTGCATCTTAATCGTTGGCTGATTAAAAATGGATATATGCATTTGAAAGAATCTGACGAAAGAGAAGGTTCTGGATTATTTCGAGATGTAGATTGGCAGAAGACCAAGGCTTACGCTATCGGATTTGCAAGTATATACGTAAACTTGGCTGGCCGTGAGGGCAGTGGCGTTGTCAAACAAGGCTCCGAATATAATGAACTTTGTAAAGCGATCGCTGCAAGGCTCGAACAGTTTACTGATCCTGACAGTGGGTACCCGGTTGTTCATAGAGTCTACCGCAGTAGCCAAATCGATGACGCTGGCCCATTGACGGATAAAGGTCCGGATCTATTAGTTGGGCTAAAGCCCGGATATCGCTTTAGTTGGCAGACCGCTCTTGGGGCAGCTCCAATTAGGCTGATTGAGGACAATACCTCAAGATGGTCCGGAGACCATATCTTTGATCCAAGTTTCATGTCCGGTATTTTGTTGAGTAACGTAAAAATCAACACCGAAAATCCCCGAGGAATTGATATCGCACCGACAGTTTTAGATTGTTTTGGTTTGACTCAGTCTGACTATATGACTGGAACAAGTCTTCTGAAGGCATAGAAAACAACATTACAATAGACAATTGATCAGGCACGCAGGATGTGCGGCAGGCAATTTGTGATAAGTGGCGCTTGATCCGTGATGCTCGTTAATGGTATAAGTAGGTCAATGGTGGTAGAAAACGGGCTATAGACAAAGGTCATGAACGACAGAGCACCAGGTCCCCAACCATTCCGCTTCGCTGAGGGCGAGCTCTACAGAGGAGGAATTTTTGGCCGCTCTAGCCCAACATCGATAACTGCTTGACGTTACATTCTATGAAGGGAGACTAAATCCGCCTCTAGTCAGGGCTGTATTCTGTCGTGCTTTTCTCCGACGAAAATCCCATGTATTGTGAACAATGAGTGTAATAAGACCTACAATGGAAAAAAACAACAGGCCAATACCAAGGCTACGACCGGTCAACGACGATGATTGCTTACGCATGACTACACAGTATCCCTCCCACAGATCATCAATCACGTCAACCGGCATAAAGTACTTTCGTGGAAAATCTACAATTTCAAACGCATCACCGGAGGCATTTTGGACGACCACCCAGTGATCGGCCAGATTGATAATTGCTCTTTGGCCAGCGGTTTGACTCAGCTCACGATATAGTTCCCTGGCGTTACAGCGAATGGGGCTCACCTCTAAGGCAGAATTCTCGCCAAGAAACCGGATAATCTGTTGCATAGTGTTCCCGTAAATTCCCGGCGGCATCTTTGCCAACACATGTTCGTAGCTGGTATCGATTCTGAACTCTCTCAATATGGTATATACTGAGGTGACACCACAGAGGCTATTAGCCGAGTAGTATCCTTCCGGAATACCGTAGGCGCTCCAGTTAGGTGTCGCTATTTCCTGTCTGTCTACTGCTGATACTGACCGCGCACTAACGGTACATAACAATAGAAGGTGAATTGCCAACGGCAGTAATATCCTGAAAGGCCATTTCATTGCCGCACCTGCCGTTTCAACCGAAGATAGACAAGTACCGATATTACTCCGCCGCAAGCAACTATAAGGGTAAATGTGAGTACAAACACATATCGTCGGCCCGCACTTGTCGCGATGGGTGCTTCTACGGGCTTTTTCGCGTTGCGCGCTTCATGTTCCACATAGGCTTGATGGGTATTCACAGTTACGTTGCCCTTGTCGTCGACCTGGGCGGTTTGCGTCTTTGCAATGTCCGACTCAAGCAGTGTATCGATATAATCTACATGCGGGATTCCTCCTCTATGTAACTCAAGCGGCGGCGAGAAATGGTAATCGACTGTATCGATATCGGCCGGGATATTGAGACTTTCCGCCTCGAAGATCTCGTCCGGAGCTTCGAAGTCCGTTTGTATCTCTGTAGTTTCTAAGCGTTCTTCGATGACGACACCATCCTCAAGGCCTTTGAGCTCGCCCTTAGCGAGCACCCACTGCCCGGTCTTAAGCTGGGTGTAATCATATTGAGTACTGTGCTCAGACCAGAACTTCTTGCCCGGATAGTAATGCTTGGCCTTAACTAGATTGAACCCTCTCCGGCTGTCAATGACCCATTCGTTGACATTTATTCCCATCTTGACGCAAATTGTGAAGGAACCTTGCTCGTCTACATTGACGGAGACATTGTAATCATCCCGATCGAACTTTCCTGTACGAATTTGCTCTATGAGTGTGCGCATGGCGCGACCAACGTTCTCATATCCCTTAAGACCGCACACTAAAAGGAAGTCACCATACTCACCCGTTATGTTTGGCCACTCGTGCTCCTCGTCACTGAGAGGGAAAATGCGAACGACATTCTTCGCAAACTGCAGGAGCCGCTTGTTGTTGTCCAATGCATAGTACCGATCCCCCGGGTTGAACCGGCTGTCCCCTTCATAACGGCGCTTTCCGCCCTTCTGGATATACTCGAAGTTGGCCCACTTTGCAGGAATAATACTACGTTGCGATATCTCGCGACCCTCTTGTGCTCGCTGCTCAAGGAAGATTCTTCCCCGAATACGGACCGGCCCCTCATGCCGACTATGTGTTTCATAACCGTCCGCGATGTACTCGAGTGTTGAAATGAGCTTGTCATGCGAGGTAATCTGCCCAGCCAATACAGGAGTAGATACCACAAAAATCAACAAGCAGGACTGAATAAGTGGGGTTTGTGTTGGCTTTATCATCGTAAGCCCTTTCTTTACCGGTGGACAAAGTAGGAGCAGTTTACTGCCCTCGATCCGAATTTGTCAGTTACTACGAGAATGCAAGACCGGCCCACCCCTTCAACTTCTTTGTTGGGCATGAATTGCAGCCTCAATTTGTGAGTTGTTCGGGATTGCTGACCCGCCTCAACTTTTACCTGAATTTGCTCAGTTTCGGTAATGGCCCGAATGACACGGAATTCCTTTTCATGCGTGCTTCTCACAACCAGAGAAGCCTCGGCACTTACGCCGAACCTGACCGGTTGAAAGATGATATCCGATGGTGTGCACTCAATTATCCCCATCTTGTAGCCGTTTATGGGGACGACTATCTTTCCAACGGCCGTATCAATTTCGATAGACTCAGATATCGGTCCCGGCTGGAAGCCTTCTGGAAGCTCCACAAGATACGCGACGACATCGGGGCGACCGTTCGGCCGCACGGGACGTATCAGAATCGAGCAATCGCTACACTCGATCGAATTCACTTGAAGCGGGTCAGGATATGGTGAGACAAGAGTGAGTTTTAATACGGCTGGGGTCTCTGGTTCAACCTGTCCAAAATCGAGCTTCGCAGGAAGGGCAGCAAGGCGATACTCAGGCTTCACGGCGTACGAAACAATAACGGGGGAATGCTTTCTCTGAGGGTCACTGGTCTTGAACATGATTGTCTTTGTCATCCTGCCCCTGCTCTGCTGTTCAGCGAGTAGATAAAATTGGACTTGTTTGCTTTCACCGGGCTGCAGTTCCACGTCTTTCCACTTCTCTGCGGGACTTAAGCAGCCACAGGTCGTCGAGACGGAGTAAATTGTCAGGGTATCACTGCCCTTATTTCCTATCTGAATAGAAAAAGATCGCTTCTCATCGGGGGCTAGCCTGCCCAGCTCAATGTAGCTCTGCGATACGTAAAACATGCGTCCGCTGGAATCCTGGGCTGCCAATGACTGAATTCCCGGCCAAACGCTAAAAACACATAGTAGTAGGCTGAAGGTTGTCTGAATCTTTAGCATGGAAGACTTTGTCAGTCTGCTGGATAGCGATGAATCAGAAACTAACGCCAACGGCTTGGGGAGTCGCCACGTTTTTTGAGTCGATGTTAAAGCCGATTTCACAAATTCCTGAACTTCCATTGTATTTCCGACCACGACATTTCGTACCCAGTATAGCGCCGGGGAACGCATGGAAAAGCTCCCGCAAGGTGACCGTCTTTTACATCCCGTTTCTTATCCTTATATCCCCGTCTCAGAAAGATGACGTTCGGAGTTTCTCGAAACACACCACTGTGAGCACAGCATACCAAACATACTGCAGTGCCGTTTCAACTAGTCTTAGTCTGCACATTCTGGCTAACCAACCACCGTTGTTCTGGTAGCGCCTCTAATACACCTGTCGTCGGTGGTGCAGGGGCACAATCTCACCTCGCAGCTACTGGTTGAACCACTTAGTACGTTGTCACCCGATCCAACCATACATACCCATGCCGTGCCGCAGACACTTTCATCTGACCCGCAAATTTCCCCGGCGTCTTCCGGTTGAGTGCACCTCGAATGTGCGCAGCTAGTCCCACTGCAGAGGCCAACGCAGCAAATGTAACCACTGCCTGTGACGGTAGTACTTTCGTCACCGACGAGCCCGGGATCGGCTGTTTGAGGTTCACCCGAGACTATGACCACAATGCTAGCCAGCGTCACAAGTAGGCCAAATATGTGAAACAGAAACTCATGCATCGTAATCTTCTATAATATTAGTGTTTTAAGAGTATAATGGTCTTGGTATTCACTCGCAACTGGCGGCTGACCACTGGCCAGGAAGATATCACGAACTTCGTCAAAACACACTTCTGCGACCCGACGAAACAATCACACGCTTTCACGAAAGATGAATGGAGAGGGCGGCACCATCACACCACCCTCTCTATCCATTTTTCGGCCAACTGCTTGTCCTCTTGCAGACAGGAGAGTTCTTGAGCCAAATCTGTTGCGGATTTTCTTCAGGGTTTGTCCGTACAGTCGGTGTTGCCTGAATAGTCCTTATACGACGAGTCTCTCGTGCAATTCTCCTTCGCTTGGCAGTGACAGCCCTTCGTATGGCAGCAATTGGAGACACCAAGTTTCTTACAGGCACTCTCGCTAGTTCCCCAAGGCAGGCACTCCCAGGCCTTGGCCGTCTTATTTTCGGCGGACCCGCAATATTCGTCTTTATCATCTTCGCCACACCTTGAATCTACGCAACCGGTCCCGCTACATTGGTCGTAGCATATCTCACAACCTCCGCCCACAACCTGGCGCATTTCGGCGCCATTGAGGACGGTGTATGGTCTTTGGCGTCCCCCCGCGACGACTGCTGTGACGCTTCCGACCAACGCAACGAAACTAAATATGTAAAATAGTAACTTACGCATTTTAGTTTTCCTTTCTTTCGCCTATCACCATAATTTCAAAAAACTTTCTACACAAGAACAATCTCATTACTTGCTTACTTTTACCTCACCAATCGTCTAAAGATTCTATCATAATGCTCACCTCCCTTCTTTGGCGAAAGTGTTAAGGGATTTGTTGATGAAAAAAAACGCGAATTTTGCTCTATTTTTCTGCGTTTTCGCCATGTCTCGGACAATTGTGTCAAAATTCGGTGCTTTTTCTTCCCAAACTGATGTAACTTTCCCTGCTGTTAGTAAAGCAACGGCGGGCGTTGTCACGAACCATTCTTTTGTCTCGCCTAATCGTCCGAGGGTGCAAGGGCAATTTTGGCTCACCGTGCTTCGGCCATAAGGTGGGACCGCTATCAAAGCTATCCGCAGGAAATCTTCATTGCCCGCCAAATCACGCGCGATTTCTTCATATCTCGGTATTGCTCTGGCGCAGTCGGGACAATCGTAATGATAAAGGAAAATCAGCCAGGTGCCCTCCTTCAGCGATTCGGCTATATCGATATATTCCAGAATCGGCAGTTTCTTGCCGACCCAGTTTTCAGGTTCAAGAACTTCATACCGAGAAGTAATCTTTGGCGGCTCGTTAAAGGCCAAAATCGGTGCGGTTGCGCCGAGAGTGATAAGTATCAAGCAAGTGGTAATCGTGAATCGACCCAGCGAAGGCGCCGGGGTAAGCAGGTCAGCGATCAAATGTTTGACGGATTCCCGCTTTCGCAGGAATGACAGACGCAGTCGGAAGGACAATCCAGACCGGAATAGAGCCAACGCTATAACTGCGGGCAGATCGATGGCAAACAGCGTTATCCAGGGATTTACATGTACCTTGCCGAAGCAGCCGCAGGATTCGGCACCGGTAATGCCTTTGTACAGGGTGACCAATGAAAAGACCCCGAAGCAGGTAATAGCAGCCAGCCAGGCGGCTTTTTTGAACAGGCCGGAGAGCAGCCAGATGCCCAGAGCCAACTCAAATTCGACCGTTAGAATCAGAAACGGCCTCGACGTCCATATGCTTTCGTCAACTATCGGCTCGCTGAGCAACTGCCAGCCTTTTAAGACCGCGGCGATTATTAGCAGAACGCCTAATAGACTCGTTACTATATCATTTGCTCTTTTCATAAATGCGAAAACGCCTGATAAAAGCACGAAAAACCAATTTCTTTTTTATACTTAGTGACAGATTTGCCCGAAATGTGAGGTAAAAGAAAAGTAAACGTTATGGTTCAGGGTTTTAAACTCTGTAATGGCAAAAGGTTATGAGCAGAAAAGTTCTTTTCATCTCGCCGATTTAGGGACGGATTTATTATTTAATAATACCACCCCCTGCAATCCTGTCGTCCTGCACTATGGCGAACCTTCCCAGTTCAGGGAGCCTGTCAAATGGGTCGACACACATAGGAGAATCGAGCTTAATTTTCGCACTTGCGACTTGTGAGTCCGTAAGGTGATCGGCGTTGGTACAGATGATCTTCAGACTAACCGGATCGATGATTTCTGAGATCTTCTCTATTTGTGCTGAACAACGCTGTGTGCCGGATAAAATACGCGTCTTCCGACCCAGTTTTTCGGCTTCTTACCATCTTTGGAAATTGAGGAATTTATCAACGGCATCTTGGATTGGATTAGAAACAAATGGTGTGCATCGTAGAGTAGCGATAGGCGCGTGTGGACAGAAGAGTTCTATTGTACTACAACGCCAAACACCGGGAGTAATGCTTCGTATGACAGGCCATCTACACTGCACTTGATTACAAGGGTATTGTCGAACTGTCCCAATTCCATTTCAGAAGCCGTAACCATTATGCGAATACAAGAGGGGTTTTGTTTGTCCCTTGCCAGATCAATTCCGTCAGGCGTTTCTCCGAAGCCGTCAATAAGAACCGTTTTGGGTCCTTTTCTCGCTAACGTTGCAAACGCGGGTTTGACTTCCACAGTTCGTCTCACCACTCCATCTCCAGAGAGAATACCCATGAATGCTTTGGGCGGTACGAACCGCACAGGACCCGAAACTTCTGCTATTACAGGAACAACGGGCCCTATTCCATCATCCTGAATGCGCGGGATGAAGACTCTAGCGTGGATTGAACCTTGTGGAGTTTCTTTTTTAAGCCCTATCCTCAGAGTCAACCTAGTTGTGTCATCTGGCAAAATAACTTTTTCGACCACCTGGGCAGTAAGCCAGGGGGAATCAACCATTATTTTTTCAGGCAGCAACTGCATATTTGTCCCCGCGGTTTGTATGGAGACTTCGAGCGACCGCGGCTCTCCGCTCAAAACCGAGGCAAAGTCTGCCGTTGGCGGGCTAATTTTGAAGCGTCGCTGCCTGTAACCAGAAACAGTGCACTTCCTGACCGGGTGATCGGTGTCATCAGTAATGAGTTTGATCTCTCGTTTGGGCAATTCATCAAAGAGGCCATGGACGCTGTAAATCACATGGAGGTTAGTGCTCTGTTGTGGGGTCAGCTTATATGTATCCATGCGAACAGCGGTACATCCACAACCAGGCGCTATGTAGCGGATCTCGATAGTTTTGTTGCTGGTATTGGTGATACAGAACGTGAAAGTCAGAGAAGTTGTCTCTTCGAATACATGCTGGTAGGCCTCTTGGGGCTCAATAACCAAACTGTTCGTCTTTGCAGACTCTGCAGGCCGCGACGAAGGAATATTTGTCAATACCGGGGTTTGACCGACAACTGCTTGTCTGTAGATCAGCCAGATAGCTGCTGGCCCGCTACAGAGCATCACGAAGCCGGTAACAACATACCAAATTGCCCTATACATATGTTCGTCGCTTCTTTGCGCGCCAAACTTGCCAAGCGATAACCGCTCCAAGAATAATGGCCACTGAAGAGATCAATAACGTCGGCACATATAGCGCGGGGCTAACTTCTTTTGAGGTAGGTGCCCTTTCGTTACGTATCGGCGAACCAGAACCCATCTCAGCGGACACTTCTTCCAAGATCGGAGTGCGGATAGCTTTCGGCCGATCAGCGATATCATCAAGTAGTAATTCATCTATGTGTTGCAGAGTTTTATCCAGATAGTCATTCGTCTCCGATAGTATCTCGCTATCAACTTCTTTTCTGATAGTCTTTAAGGCCTCTATACCGTCACGATATAACGCGGCAAGACCCGCATAGTCCTTCATCAGTTTAACGATGTGGTCTACACGCTTTTCAACAGGCCACGGAGCCTGCTGCAATTGGGTCATCATAAAAGCTCCGGCGGAAATGATGATATAATCTATCTCGCCCTTTTCCTCCTCAACCTTTGGAATTTGCTCCGGGTTTGCATACCATCCAAGCAAACGCCTGCAGTGAGATTCAGCAGCATCGAGGTCACCTTCAGCTATGCAAATTTTCTGAAACTCATGCTCGATCTTCGCCAGGAGCAGCAAGGACTTATCCTTTGCTTTGGCAGCTATGTCATCGATTACTCTTCTTGCTTCTTCAGGATTTGACTGTCGTACATGTCCAGAGATGGCAAATTGCGCCTTAACCCATGTCGATGAACCTGCAGCGGCAGTCGCTGACGCCTTATGTAACCACGCCAAAGCTTTTTCCTGGTCAGAATAGACCTCAAGTTGAGGGATTTCGACACTGGTAAATAGAGCAGCAATCTCGAGCATCGCTTCGGCCACCCGAGGGTCATCCGGATGCCTACTGATCAACTTGTCATAAGCCTCGACAAGTGAGTCCCTGCCAACCTGAGCCACATTCTGCGTTCGCAGATATTGTAGCTGGGCGTCAAAAGAATCGTCCTGGCTTAGCAATTGTGATGCTGGGAGCACGATAGCTCCCAGCATCACAATCATTCTTAGCATAATTGATGAACAATTAAGTCTCATCAATAGGACCTTTCATTTCACTCAGCAGTTAGCGTATAAGTAACCTCGGTCACGCGGTACGGGTCAAGTGGACCCCCACCATCTGGATCGTAAGTGCTCTCGTGAAAACTGCCGGACTTTTTAATAGCCTTGTTCGGTGCCCCAGTATCCAGCTGTGTGGTCTTGCAGAAGTATTTCTGTCGACAGTTGACCGTCTTGTCAGGCTTGCCCTCTTTAAGGACCGGAATAGTGGAGAATGTCCAGTGGTCATCCCAAAATTTGTTGGTTGCAGCCGCACGAGGACAACCGTCATATGGACCTTGTGAAGTGTATACTACGAAACCTTGAACACTGGCCGCGCAGAAGTTGTTTCTATAGTTAGCTACGTCGAAGTCGGCATCCACAGCAGTTCCGGGATCCGTGGGATGTAAAGTTATTGTCTCCTTGATAAAGATTCCGTTCCAGTTATTCGGCGGATTGGGAGGTGTCCCGCCGGAGACCTGCACCTGGACGGTTTTGAAACCAGCGGTCTTCGTTCCCTGTGCAAACATCCATGCAAACGTAGGTGAGCAACTGCTTCCAAGCGAGGCATCGGTCGGGCAATTCTTAATCACCTTAAAATATATGTAGACACCGCTTCCGGGGTCGTCATTTCGATTGCCTGTATCGCCTGCGGGCCGATTGCCTGGGGCGGCGGTGGTATTGTCATCTGGTGTGGCCGTGATCTTGATGGTGCGGGAATCCTCACTTGGACCGAGGGTCGGAGCTGTAAATGTGATGGTGGCGCCGCTTGAACGCCTCAGCGGGTCCGGTAGGCCGCCGCCATTGCTTGACCAGATTACGTCAGAAGTGTCCCACACCCCAGTATATATATAGGAACAACTGGCTCCGTCATATTCTTCTTTTGTGTCTTTGTCCTTTGATGTCGCCCGCAATGTGACTGTGTCACCTTGTACTACTGTAATTGTAGAACTATTCGCATAGAACAGACCAAGCCCTACCTGTATGGCTGCAGGATCCAGATACGGTGCCGTTCCCTTTATGCCGATTGGGTACCAATTTGCTGCCACAGCAATGTTTGTTAGCATACCACCAAATGCAAAAATTAGTGATGTCAGCCGGAATGTCAATTCCCTTTTCATAGTTTTTGCCCTCAAAATATACTAAATACTAACTGCTCTGTTTTACAAAGTCAACCGAATTTCACCTATTTTTACCTAACATCCAGAAGACCGATCATCATAATGCTCACCTCCTTTCAATCTTCGGCGCATGTGTTAAAGAAATTGTTGATAGAAAGAGCGAAATTTCTCTCGTTTTCTGCATTTTTGCCATATTGTGGAGAACGGTGCCCAAATCAGGTGCTTTTGCTTCCCAGGCAAATGTAACCTGGCCATTCTTAAGTAAGACAACGGCAGGCGTTGTTACGAACCATTCTTTTGTCTCAGCTAATCGGCCGAGCGTGCAGGAAGAATCTTCACTGACTGGCCCTTGGCCGTACGGCGGAACCGCTATCAGGGCTATTCGCAGGAAATCTTCACTGCCCGCCAGGTCACGGGCCATTTGCTCGTACATCGGGATAGCTTGGCCGCATCCGGGACAATCGTAATGATAGAGCAAAATCAGCCAGGTGCCTTTTTGAAGTTCCTTGGCGATGTCGATATGTTCGAGAATCGGCAATTCTTTACCGACCCAGGTTTCCGGTTCGAGCACTTCGTATGAGGAAGTAACCTTGGCCGGCTCGTTAAAGGCCAAAATCGGTGCGGTTACGCCGAGAGTGATAAGTATCAAGCAAGTGGTAATCGTGAATCGACCCAGCGAAGGCGCCGGGGTAAGCAGGTCAGCGATCAAAGGTTTGACGGATTCCCACTTTCGCAGGAATGAGAGACGCAGTCGGAAGGACAATCCAGGCCGGAATAGAGCCAACGCTATAACTGCGGGCAGATCGATGGCAAACAGCGTTATCCAGGGATTTACATGTACCTTGCCGAAGCAGCCGCAGGATTCGGCACCGGTAATGCCTTTGTACAGGGTGACCAATGAAAAGACCCCGAAGCAGCTAAGAGCAGCCAGCCAGGCGGCTTTTTTAAATAGGCCGGAGAACAACCAGATACCGAGAGCAAGCTCCAACTCGACCTGCAGGATCAGAAACGGCCTCGAAGTCCATATGCTGTCGTCAACTATCGGCTCGGCGAGCAACTGCCAGCCTTTTAAGACCGCGGCGATTATTAGCAGAACGCCTAATAGACTCGTTACTATATCATTTGCTCTTTTCATAAATACGAAAACGCCTGATAAAAACACGAAAAACCAATTTCTTTTTTATACTTAGTGACAGATTTGCCCAAAATGTGAGGTAAAAGAAAAGTAAACGCTGTGGTTGAGGGTTATAAAGTCTCTAATGGCAAAAGGTTATGAGCAGAAAAGTTTTTTTCATCTCGCCGATTTAGGGACCGACTTATTATTTAATAATACCGCCCCCTGCAATCCTGCCATCCTGCACTATGGCGAACCTTCCCAGTTCAGCGATCTTGTCAAATGGGTCGACACACATAGGAGAATCGAGCTTAATTTTCGCACTTGCGACTTGTGAGTCCGTAAGGTGATCGGCGTTGGTACAGATGATCTTCAGACTAACCGGATCGATGATTTCTGAGATCTTCTCTATTTGTGCCGAACAGCGCTGGGTACCACACAAAATATCCATTTTCTCGCCCGGCCATATGACGGGAAAAAGCCTTTTGAACAGGACTTGATTTTCTATCTGATATCAGCCGGCATAGCGGTTCACGTCCATGGTAAGGCCGTTTACGTATCAGCGGTATGTAAGGTTTTTCTTGGTCCTTTAGAAGTTTCTATCGATAAACTGTGCTCAGGGACATTGCATTTAGCCATTGTGGGAAGCAGTTTTGTTTGTGTCTCTGCCCTCAACGTGGGATCGCGATATGACCAATAAATGCAGCGAAGGCCAATAGCAACATTATGCACGCACGAATCAAGGTGGAATAACCGATCATTCCCGCATTGGATGCCCCAAAGCAACCGCAGCTGATCTCAAGGCCTCGATATAGGACTGAAGCCAAGACGAACGTGAACATGCCTGCCATCCCAATGCTGGCTAATAATGCGCCACTAACAAAAATTCCGCCAATCAAACACACGCCAACAAGTAATTCCAGCCATGGAAGTACCATTGCTACCAGGATTCCGAGCTTAGGGCCAACGAGTTCGTAGCTATATACGCTGGCAAGAAAATCATAAGGCTGACGAATCTTCGGCAAACTGCTGTAAATGAACATGCACCCGAGTGCTAATCCCACAATCAGCCTAAAGCCGGGCACACATCTTTGTCGCATTATTCGTATCATTGCTTTGCGTTTCATGATGATGCTTCCTTTGTCTTACCATTTTTTTCCACCCATTCGGCCCAACCGCCTTTGAATATGGAGACATTGGAAAAGGCGTCATCTATAAGCTTAATTGCTACCTTCTCAGCGAACTTGCAGGAGGCACTTTGACAATAGAGCACGATGCGGGCATCTTTAAGAATATCAGCCGTGGCTTTCTGACGTTCTACATCATTAGCATCCACCGGCACACTGATTGCTCCTTCAAGGTGTCCTGCCTTGTAATCGCGGGCTAATCTGGCGTCGATAAAGACGGTATTGGTGTCGAGCAACTTATGAACCTTTCTCTCGCTTATCTTCGGGACGAAGTTGCCTAAGTGAGCTTGTTGGATTGATGCTGTGGCGTTTGCATTAGCTAGTAGACCTTCGTCATTGGCGAAATGGTACATCATTCCACATAATAAGGCTGCAATGCCAAGTGCTGCGCCCTGTGCTGCCGATAGGCCCAGTAACTTACGTCGGGAGTTGAGAATTGTCTCCGGCAGCCACTTTCGTCGGGCCGAATGAACAGTTAAAATAATCGCAACTGAAATGGCTGCATACGCGATAAACCGTTTCCTTGCCGGAGCGACAATAGCACCAAGGTCGATCGGCTCAGACGATACTATCAAACCATTGCCGTCCCAGCGCGGCGCCAACTCGGCAAATGCAACCAATCTAACTGGCTCAGGTGGATTGAATAATTTGGCTTTGCCATTTTCTGTTGCCAGAAATAGTTCGTAATGGTCATATTCATTAGACGTTGGCTCTGATTTGACGTGCAGGATAATAGGATAGGTACAATTACGAAGTACCCGGCTGCTAAGTTTTCCAAGCGGTACAGCATTGAGCCCATAATCCTCTGCCGCCTTTTTTAGCTCCGCCAATGAACTGCCCCTACGTGAGCCAATATATTCTGGTTTGACTAATTCTCGAAAGTCAACTTCATGGTCAGACAATTTCATCACAGTGTAAAGACAGTATAGGCCACAGTAGGGACCCGATGATTTGCGTTTGGCAGAGCCGCCTTTAGTGGCATCCTGGCTTTTCTCGTCGGCCGCAATTGCATTAGTACTGACCAGGATAATCAATACGCAAAAAAATAATGAGAAAGAAAAACGCCGAGACCGTTTACTTATATTATTAAAGCCTTCCATGACTATTTCCTTTTAAGTAGAGGTACTCTCCACACAACGACCGCGATAATCAATAGGCCGATCGAGACCATCACCAACACAGGAAAAACATGAGTTTCTGAGAGGACCTCTCGTTGAGGCTCTGTAGTATCTTGTTGTATGTCCATCTGCGTATCCGCAATAGGAGTCGATTCTTCTTTAGCCTCGCTTCTTAACTGCTCAATCTGCCCATCCAAGACACCAAGAAAGCTTTTGTCCACAAGTGCCACAGGCTTACCATCTTCCCATCTAAACTTCAGACTGGGAATGTCTTGATTAAATACACGAATACCATTAGGAAAATCTATCTTAAAAGCTCCCAAAGCCTCAAAATCCGGGTTAAGTTGGATATCACTGGTTTTATATTCAAATTGGGTTACGTTTTTAGTTCCATCACGGAAGTTGGTGGTTTGCGTAAGATATGCAAGTTTTGGAACAAATACAGCATTATCTTCACCTATTATTTCATGTAATTCTTTCACGTTGAATGAAACTTGCCCGCTTTCCACGCTTGACCATTTTGCGGAAAGCTCAGTGTCATCAAAAAGGTGATGAGGACCTTTCTCAATAACCCATCTCATTGCGTTATACCCTTTTTCAGGAGCAATCCATGCGGTCACTTTTCCATATTTAGATGTTCCTTCAAGGACAAAACATGTCACCCCATCGATATTTTCATTTTCATCATGTATATGAAGGTCGGAACTTTGGCCGAGCAAATCACCCACACTTTGATGATTACTGCCATACATTTTCCCAAACAGAGGTCCGCCGTTATTCGGGTTTTCAATCAAGTCTTTCAATCTCTCTTTGTAGTTGTAGTATAATATAACCCTTCGAGAATAGTCGCCCTCCTCTACTAACCTGTCACCTGCAAGGTAAACATACATATTTCCGTCTGCAATATCCTTTATAAAGGTACTATTAAATGTATCTAATTCACCGTGTTTATCATATATTAATTGCTTTCCGAGCCATTCTGCGCGATTATTGTCGCTATCCCAGCGAAAGATAAAATCGAGTGTCTGAGGAAAAAACGGACTCTCATTTGAATCGACATTAACCACTATTTTCATTGATATAGACTGTAAATATGAAAGAGATTCTCGATAGGCTTGAATAAGCTCCACACTACTGGGCTTCCCTGTC